>Ga0315336_1000150_pt1 | contig 297857 bp, 250 predicted proteins | sample ASW5metaG_FD_204512 | JGI IMG/M metagenome (GOLD analysis project Ga0315336, IMG submission 204512) | Ammonia-oxidizing marine archaeal communities from Monterey Bay, California, United States - ASW #5 | ecosystem: Environmental > Aquatic > Marine > Intertidal zone | place: USA: California...
AGAGGGAGCAGCTCGAAGCGAAGCGCCGCGAAACCGAGCGCGTTCAGAGGGAGCAGCTCGAAGCGAAGCGTGTCGAAGTCGAGCGCGTTCAGAGGGAGCAGCTCGAAGCGAAGCGTGTCGAAGTCGAGCGCGTTCAGAGGGAGCAACTCGAAGCGAAGCGCCTCGAAACCGAGCACGCCGAAGCAGAGCGTGTGAAGGCGCGTGCTGTCGAGCTCGCGCGAGTCGAGATCACGCGGCGGGCGGACTTCTCCGCCGCCAGCGCCGAAGTCGGCACGCCGAGTCTGAAGGGCGAGGAATTCACCCCGGATCTCGAAACGCTTCCGAGCGCGGAACGCGAACGAATCGCTGAGGTTCGGGCGGCTGAACAGGTGCGCCATCAACTTGCGGCCCCTCCGCTCGCGCCCTCCCCTTCGAAGCCCGTCCCCGCCCGGCCCGAGCCCACCTCCGCCCGCTCGCGGGCGCCGACTCCCACGACAGGCTTCCTGCCGCATCTTGCTCTCGCGCTCGGTGTTCCGACCACTCTCGTGCTGCTGTGGCTCTGGCTGTCTCCCGTCTTTCTTTTCGACTCAGGGATGACGTCGTCGCCCGCTGTGCCGCCGGTCGAAGAGATTCACGTCCACATCAATGCGACGCCGTGGGCGAGCATCCACGTCGACGGTCGCCCGCTGGGAGTCACGCCGCTCGGCAATGTGCCCCTCGCGCGGGGTGAGCACGAATTCCGGGCCGAGCTCCCGGACGGACGCATTCTCGAACGACGGGTGAACATCAGCGAAACGCGCCGCCACGTCGCGTTCCCCTGACCGAGCCGGCTAGCCCTCTCCGAGCGGCTCGACGAATCGCGACGTCACGACCAGGCTCTCGGCACGGAGCGCCACCGCGAGCCGGTGCTCGGGCGTCGGCGAAGCCAGATGGAATTGCCACGATTCGGCCGCGTCCCCCAGGTCCCGCTCGAATTCGATCCGGGGCGAGCCCGCGTCGAGCACGAACGTAAACCCGTCGAGCGGCAGAGCGAGACCTTCGCCCCGCGCCTTGATGTACGACTCTTTCAGCGTCCAGTAGTCGAGAAAACGGTCGACCTGCTGCTCCACCGGAAGCCCGCGTAGCTCCGCCGCCTCCCGCTTCGAGAAGAAGCGCTCGGCGAGCGCCAGATGGCGGGTCACCCGAACCGCCGCCTCGACATCGACCCCCACGTCGCTGCGCCCCGCAACTCCGCAGGCCGCCAGGCGATCCGTGTGCGAGAGGTTGAAGCGAAGTTCCGCCGCCTCTGCCGGAGCTGCCACCTCTGGACGCCCCCGACCGACCTCCCGAAACTGCCACGCTTCGGGTGGCGTGGCGGCATACCGGGATAGCGACGTCCGCACGAGGGCGTGACTCACCAGGAATCGATTTCGGTGGCGATCGAAGCGGAAGCGCTCACAGCGAGCACGCTCCACGGAGTCGAGCAGCCTCTCACAGCGCGCGAGCGTGGCTTGTTGATCGTATTCCTCGGGAGTGCAGAGCCACACATCCACACGGCCCGGAGCCGGTTCAGCCATCCCTCCACTCCCGTGTGCTTTCGACTGCACAAGCCGGGTTTCGCACGCGCGCACGGTGCCCGAGCTCGAAGCCGCCTGTCAAGAGAGGCTCCCGATGGTAGTCTCGCGGCGCCATGGGCAGCCCCCGTCACATGCCCGACCCCCGCCTCCACATTCTGGGAGCCATCGCGACCTTGCTGCTCGCGGGCGGGCCGAGCGTCACCAGGGCGGAGCCCATGCTCGACCTCAACCAGCGAGCACTCGCCTGGAGCGGCGGCGATTACATCGCTCCGCTCGTGTGCGAGTTCCCAGATGGGGTCAAGCGAGGCGTTCGAAAGTTGCGGGTCACCCCGGGGCCTCGCCATATTCGCCCCTCGACTGCGCGCCTCTCCTTCCCCGGAATGGAGTTGCCGCCGGGAACCACCTGCACGAACGACACGGGCACGGCGCAGCCGAACGTGACAGGAAGCGTGCTGTACCACCTCAAAGCCATTTCGCGTCCGGACATCGCGGACCACGAATTCACCGAAGCCCTCGAGCGCGACGGCGGCTTCACATTCGACATCCGCGAAGGCGTCCTCGAGGTCTCCGGAGCGAAAGTCGACTTCAAGGATGGTCACGCCCGCTTCAGCCAGGTCGTGCCCGGGAGCGACGCCTTCCGTCGGCTGCAAGACATTCCGGGCCTGCGAAAGCTCGGACTCACATTGACCGCTCCCGATGGAACGGAGCTGCTCCTGGATCTCTCGCACGGCCCGCCGGCCCGAAGACCGAGGTGACCGACTCGCCGGCACGCGGAGCGGGCGCGAGCAAGGGTCCCGCGCTCGACTCAGCCCTGCGCTGGCAGTTCGCGCCCAAACTCGACGAGGCGTCGTGGAAAGCTCGTCTCACACGCGGCATCGAACTCGTCGAAACAGGTCACGCCCGCAACGAGAAGACCGGGCGCCGGAAGGAACTCTACCGCCTCCACCTGGGCGGCCCGAACGCCGACGGCGTGCCCGACCACCTCGTGAAGGTCAACCGCTATCCCTGGCGAGACGGATGGCGACGTCGCTGGGCGGGTTCGAAGGCCCGCCGCGAACTCGACCGCGCGTGGCAGGTCTCGTCGCTCGGGATCGCCACGCCGGTGCCACTTGCCGCCGCCGAGCGCCACGAACGCGGTCGTCTGCACGCCTGCTATCTGATCGTGCCGCTCGTCGAGGGTGCGCGCGACTTGCGCCAGATCTGGAATGAAGGGCTCCCGCGCAAAAAACGTGGCGCACTCGCGGAACGCTTCGGAGCCTTCGTCCGCGCGGCGCATGAAGCCGGTATCGACCAGGACGATCTCGCCCCCAATAACTTCTTGCTCACCCCGAGCGGTGACTTGCAGATGATCGACTTCGAACGGGCACGACTCGGCGCACCCGTGTCTTCCGGCGCGCGGAACCGCGCACTCGCGAAGCTCCACCGGGAACTCGCCAGTGCCAGCCTCGCCGACAGGGCTCGCTTCCTCTTCGGCTATGCCGGTGGCGATCGGACCGAATGGCGGGCACTGTGGCGCCTCCTCGAACAGGAAAGCCTCGCGCTCGCCGCACGCGACGCGCGCAGGCTCGTCCGCGTCACGAGTCGTCCCGGGCGCCGCTTCCGACGCGTGAAACATGACGGCTGGCGAGGGTCTCGCCGCGCGGAGTTCGAGCCGGCAGAACTCGGCAAGGCCCTCGGCTCGATCCTTCGCTCGCCGGCGACCCCCGAGCGCGGCGACGTCTCGTATCGAAACACCGGCGACTGGTGGGCGCTCGAGCAAGCGACTACCCGGCGCGAGGCTCGCCGCACCCTGGCGATCGCAGAACTGCTCTCGCGAAGAGGTGGCCTCGGACCGCGCCCGCTCGCCCAGCTCTCGCGGGGCCCGCGAACGCTGACGCTGTTCGCCGGCAGTCTCCCCGCGAGGTCGCCTTCGCAAGCGAGCCCGGCCCCGCGGCTCCCCTCGTTGACCGTGCACCTCGATCGACTGCTCGCACTCGGGCGTCTCGAAGGGCTCGAACTCGAGGACCTCGGATTCGGGCGCACTCCGGAGGAAGCTGCCGTCCAGTTGCTTGCCGCCTGCCGGTTGCACGCGGACGGCACCACTCCCACACGCCGTCACGCGCGAGCCCGAGCGGAAGCACTCCGACTGCTTGGCCTCGGCGACTGACCCACCGCCCACCGGGACCACGGGTTCAGCCCGGGGCCGCCTCAGCCGAAACGGAAGGGGTGATTCACCCGAGCAAGCCGATCGTATCCCTTCTCGTCGACGACCCGGCGTTCGACGAACGAATTGACGCGTTCGTGATCGCACTTGGCGAGCGCGTCGACTCGTTCCAGGACGCAGAACTCGGGTCCGACCTCGGGCTCGTCCGGAGCCTCAGCCAGGCTCTCGGCAGCGAGGCCCGCGAACTCGGATACCCGGCGCTCACCGCGGCCGCTCGCCGCGTCGAACTCGGCTGCGACGATGGACCCGAGGCGATCCACAAGGCGATCGTGGACCTCACCGATCTCGGGCAGCGCGTACGACGCGGCCACCGCTCCTCGGCGGGTTGAGTCCCGCGGCGGCAGCCGACGCCGGCCGCAGGTGGGCGGCTTTCGGTCGCTCGCTCGCGGTCCTAGAGGAAAATCCAGAGATCTCCGGGGCCGAACACCACTGCCACCCAGATCGCCGCATTCGCGACCGCGTGCGCAACAATCACCGAACCGATGTGCTTGCGGCGATAGAGCCAGAGATTCCAGATCACACCCGTGGCGCACGCGACGCCCCACTCCCAGGGAACGTGAGTGAGGGTGAACCAGACGACGGTCACGAGAAAACTGCGCCAGGTGAAGCGCGCCAACGGGACGCGACGAATGTTCATGTCGACATCGACGACGTCGGCGAGACGCATCAGGAAGCTCCGCACGAAGAGTTCCTCGACGAACGGGGTCACCAACGCGAAGCCGAAGAGCCTCAGGCCCAGATACAAGGCCTCGCGCGACTCGCCGAGCGCATGGGGATCAAACCCTTCCGAAGCGTCGGGGCGAGGGATCTCCGAGAACAGCAGGAATGGCGCCATCCACAGCACGGCGATTCCGAGTCCACAGGCGATGTCGGCCGCCAGCTGCCCCGGCGAAGGTCGAAAGCCACGCAGTTCGGGCAACGCGCCGCGACGGATGAACCAGAGCAGCAGCGCCCCGGGCAGAACGACCTTCGGCACCAGCCACCAGGCCGCCCACGGGTCGGGAAGCCGCCCCCCGATCTCCACGAGCACCAGGAAGAGCCCGTACGGGCCGAGGTAGGCCCACCAGTCATGACCCGCACGGTCGTTCATAAGAAGGCGCAGCGTAGCAAGCTCGCAGCGCTCGTCGGGTCGTGGCCAAAGACGATCGCGCGCACGGCTTCAGCGACGCCCCGGCGCGGCCGAAGTCGCGGGTTGATACCTTGCGATCCGATATGACGCTCCACGCACTCCGCAATCCAGTCAAGCACTACGCGTGGGGCTCCCGAACCGCCATTCCCGAACTGCTCGGCGAACCCACGCCCGCGGACGAGCCGTGGGCCGAGCTTTGGGTCGGTGCTCATTCTCGGGGAAGCTCGGAGATTTACGACGGGGACTGCTGGCGGTCCCTGAGAGAGTGGATCGCGGAGGATCCGGCGCGCGCGCTGGGCCGAACGCGCTCTGACTCCGCCGGCGAGTTGCCTTTCCTTTTGAAGATCCTGGCTTCCGAACAGCCCCTCTCGCTTCAAGCACACCCCGATCCAGCGGAAGCACGCGCCGGGTTCGAGCGCGAGGAATCTCAGGGGATCGCACTCACGGCTCCGCATCGGAGCTTTCCGGATCCGAATCCGAAGCCGGAGCTCGTCGTCGCCCTCGATCGATTCGAAGTGCTATGCGGAGTGCGTCCGATCGACGAAGTCTCTCGCGCAATCGAAATACTCGACGCACCAGTGGTTCGAGACCACTTTCGGGAGGTGCTCGCTGCAGGAGACTCTCTGGAGGTGCTGCGGCGCTGGCTCGCCACACCGACCGAACTCGCCCGCGTCCTCACGGACGCGGCCGGTGCTGCCGCCGGGCGCGGAGGGCTCGACGACTCTGGGATCGCGTGGATCCCGCGCCTGGCCACGGCTCATCCGCGCGACATTGGAATTCTCGCGCCGTTGTTCCTGACTTATCGCAGCCTGGCCCCAGGCGAAGCGCTCTTTGTCGGTGCCGGCGTTCTACATGGCTACCTTCGTGGAACCGCCCTCGAACTCCAGGCCAGCTCCGACAACGTGCTGCGCGGCGGGCTCACGGGCAAGCATGTCGACCTGCCCCTGCTCCTCGACACGCTGCGGCCGGAACGGCAGCCCGAGCCATCGATCCCGGAACCGGGCTCTGAGGGAATCCGGGAGTGGCCCGTCGAGACCGATCGATTCTCGCTCCGGTCGGTTCACTTGAACGGTCACACGCACCCGTGCACGGCCGATCGGGGCGCGGAGATCCTGCTCTGCACCGAGGGGCACGCCGAAGTCGGAGACGCCGAGGGTGTGTTGCCCCTCACTCCGGGCGCGGCTGTCTTCGTCCCGGGCGGCGGCAACGCGTTCTGGATCCGTGGCGACGGGACCGTCTACCGGGCGAGCGCTGCCTGATCGTGCGGCTACCCTCCGCGGCCGGAGGTTTTCCCATGCACGCCCCGTCCCGCTTTCTGCCCGTTCTGACGCTCCTGACGTTGCTCGCAACGTTCCTCGTCGCTTGTCCCCCGGCCACCGAGCAGGCGCCCGACGCGGCGACTGAGGTCGCAGCCGAAGCGGGAATCGAGGGCCTCGACAGTGAGGATTCGCGCACCCTCTACGCGATGGGCACGATGCTGGCGCGGAGCCTCTCGCCGCTCGATCTCAGTCCCGAAGAACTCGGCAACGTCATCGCGGGAATGGAAGACAGGGTCACGGGTGTGGAGCCCAAGGTCGAAGTCACCGAGTACCGGAGCAAGATCCAGAAGTTCTCCGCCGCGCGCCGCGCAGCCGCCTCCGAGCGAGAAACCGCCGCCGGATTGGCGTTCGCCGCAGAGCAGGCCGCAGTGGCCGGAGCGGAGACGACCGACTCGGGGCTGATCTTCATCGAGGAGACCGCCGGCACTGGAGACTCGCCGGCGGCGACCGACCAGGTGAGCGTCCACTACCACGGCACGCTTCGCGACGGCACCGTATTCGACAGCTCTGTGGACCGCGGTGAGCCGGCCACCTTCCCGCTCAAGCGGGTGATCCCGTGCTGGACCGAGGCCGTGCAGAAGATGAAGCCCGGCGGCAAGGCCCGCATCGTTTGCCCGGCAGAGATCGCCTACGGAGACCGGGGCTCGCCGCCGCGGATTCCGCCGGGAGCCACGCTCGCATTCGACGTCGAGTTGATCGAGATCGTGAAGCCCGCGGCCGCTGCCGTCCCGACTCCCGCTGCCCCGAAGCCTGCCGTCCCGAAGCCGGACGCCGGCTAGGCCGCGTCAGACCGGCCGCGGAGGAGCGGCCCTACGACTTCGTCCCGCGTGCGGCAGGAGTGCCGAGGGTGCGAACCGGCTCGGTTCCATCCCAGCTCTCCGCCTGCGCGCGGATGTGAGTAAAGAACCGGCCTTTCGCACCGCTCACTTCGGACAGCTCGATCACGGTACCGGGATGCGCACTCTCGGCGAAGTAGACGAAGCGGCCGTCTGGCCCGCCGCTCTCGCCACTCTGCCCGACGTGGTGGCCACGAGCCGTCGCGGCAGCCAGCGCTCCGGGGAAGTCTTCCGTCCAGAAAGCGACGTGCTGGAGCCCCTCGTGTCCAGCTCCGAGAAAGTCGCGGTACATCGAAGGCGCATCGTTTCGTTGCTGGATGAGTTCGATCTGCAGATCGCCCGAGTTCGCCAATGCGATGCTCACCTCCAATTCCGAAGGCTGTCCCTCGAACCGAAAGTCGGAGATCGGCGCCTGTTCGAAGTAGAAGAACGGACCGACCCCGAGCACCCTCGTCCAGTACTCGAGCGCAGCCTCGATATCGCGCACGACGTAGCCGTTCTGGCGGATCGGACCGAAATGGTCACTCATGAATAGGCCCTCTCGAGAAACCAGTAGATCCCGACTCCACACAGGCCCGCCGAGACGACATCGCCCCACGCCCGAGGTTCGAATCGGCGGAGCAGCCGACTTCCCAACAGGGGCAGTGCGACCAGTGCCAGCACGATGATGATCTGTCCGAGTTCGACGCCCAGGTTGAAGCCCAACAAGCCGGAAAAGATCCGGTCCTGAGGGATCCCGATTTCCGTGAGTACGGTCGCGAACCCGAAGCCGTGCACCCAACCGAAGAGCACAGTCAGCGACGGGCGGATTCGCCGCGCGGCCTCAGGCGTGTCCGCGTACTGCAAATAGCAGAACACGAAGACTGCGAGACCCGCGAGCGTCCACGCGGGCGGCCCCGTCCCGGTCACGACCACCAGGCCCGCCCACAGCGCGAGGCCCGCGGCGCTGACAGGCGCGAGCCACCCGTTCAGACCCGCACGCAAACTCAGGTTCTCGGCGGCCACCAGCGCGATCGAAAAACCGATCAGCGACTCGACCAGTCCGGTGTCGACGCGGACCCATCCGAGGACCGCGAGACTGAGACTCATGCTGTGGCCCAGCGTGAAGCCGGTGACGACGAACAGGATGTCCCGCACCCGTCCTCCGAGCAGCAGCAGCGCCACCAGGAAGGCGATGTGGTCCAAGCCGGCGAGAATGTGCTCGAACCCGAGCCGGACGTAGCCCTGAAAGCGGGCTCCCGCGGGCTCCGCCGAAGCACCGTCGGCGGCGACCAGGATCCGCCGTCGTTCGACGTCGGTAAAGAGGTGCTCGACGGCGCCGGCTCCCCCGGTCATCCGTGCGAAGTGCACGTGAGACGGGGCTTGCGAGAAAAACGCTCGATTCTCGACCTCGAGCGCCCCCTCCTCCTCGCACGCGAACCGGAGTTCGGCGCGGAGATGTCCCTCCCGCGCATTCAGCGGCCGCGCCGGGGCCGATGGCGGGCAGACGACACCGCCACGCGTCACGGTGATGCTCGAGGCCAGATGTTCGGCGAGCACGACCCCGAGAGCGGCATCGCGGCGCCCAGCGGCGGGCAGTCGCGTCACCTCGCGAGCCAGGATGCTCCAAGAAACAACGACCCGGCCGTCGCGCTCACTCCAGGTCGAATAGCTCTGAGAACGGGAGTGGGCTTCGGCGCCGTTCGAGCCGAACGCGAGCGCCGCGAGGAGCGCACACGCGAAGGTCTTCACTGGGGCGCGTCCGGAGCCAGCACCACGTCGGCCTCCGAGCGGAGCCACTCGAGATACTCCCGCAGGGCGCGATCTCCATCCCGACGCCGAAATTCGGACTCGACTTGCGCGGCGACATCCTCGAACACGGGAGGCGCCGGCGCCGACCGCTCGACGACCCGGACGAGCTGCCAGCCCTGCGGAGTTTCGATCGGCGCGCTCCAGACACCATCCTCGAGGGGGAGCGCCGCTTCGACCACGGCGGGGCCCAGGTACTCGCGCAGCTTGTGGGGCGGCAAGAGCGCGTCGGGAAGAGCCAGAACCGGCTCATCCGCCCAGTCCTCCCGGATCTTGGCAACGGGCTCTACATCGAGTGCTGTCCGAGCCTCACGCGCCCGCTCCGACGGCGACGTTCGGGAGTCTGCGGCGCGGAACGAGAGCCGCTCGAGGCGGAATCGTGGGGGACTCGCGAAGTAGCCGCGATTCTCCTCGAAGAAGCGCTCGACGTCCCCAGAGTCCGCCTGCCGACTCTCGGCGTCCGCGACGATCGACTGGATCATCGCGGCGACCATCGCCTTTCGGATCCTCGCATCCGAATCGACGAGGCCCACCTCGACGCCGCGCTGGACGAGGAGTTCCTCCTCGATCAACCGGTCGAGAACGTGGCGCTCGTCTTCCGGAGTCAACGCGTTGCGCTTGTCGCGGGCGAGCGCGGAGAGCGTGCGTTGCAGCTGTTCGCGCGGGATCGCCGCCCCGTTCACGCGAGCAATCTCGCTGGCAGCGGGCGGAGCCGAACGCCGCCCGACGCCGGTGATCAGACCTGCGGCCGCAGCAATCAGCCCAGCCGCAGCTCCGAGCAACAGCAGGAGCCGTGCGCGGCGTGCCTCACCCTCCGCTCGCTCCGCCATGGCGCTTCTTTTAGCGCAGCATGGACCCGAGCGCGGGGTTCAGGATCGCCCGCCTCAGCTCTCGATCGCGGCGGCGGCGCCGCCGGCGGCTCAGTGGAGGTCGGTGGCTCCGGGGATGGCCAGTGAGAATCCCGGGGCCGTGTCCGTTGCGAGGCGCAGATGCAGAGTGCGCTCACCCAGATCGATTCGGCAGTCTTCGACCCAGGTCTGCCCGTCGAGCAGGGCCACCGCACGATGGAGGGCATCTTCACTGTCGAAGCGGACATCGAGGCGGCCGGCGGGCCAGGTCGGTTCCTCACGCGGAGCGTCGAGCCAGAACGGGGGACGACTGCTGGAAACTTCGAGGGGAAAACTCATTTTGGGGACCTCCGCTGCGTTGCCTTGAGTGGAGTTGTACGGCAACCCGCCTGAACTCCCTGTGAACCCGGCCACACCCGCTCTCTCAGCTTTCCTGGGAGGCCCATTTCCCCAGGAGAACCAGAGGGTTGAGGCACTTACGGGCCGCCCGGCCCGGGCTCGAAATCAAGTCGGTATCCTGTCGCACATGAAGAACGTCAGCTTCACGCGCATGGAAGACGGCACCCCCGAGGACTACCGGACCGTCATCGAGTACGAACGCGCCAACCACCCGGGCCTGGCCGACCGGTTGCTCGCCGAGCTTCGTCGAGCCGGTGACCTCCAAGGCCCGTGGCAGGTCACCCGCTACGAGCATTCTCTCCAGACCGCGACCCGCGCCCTGCGCGACTCGGCGCAGGAGGAGATGGTGGTCGCGGCGCTGCTCCACGACATCGGAGACGGGCTCGCCCCGGTGAACCATAGCCAGCTCGCAGGAGCCATCCTGCGCCCCTACGTGTCCGAAGAAACGTGGTGGGTCGTCGAGCACCATGGGTTGTTCCAGGGCTACTACTACTTCCACCACCTCGGGATGGATCGCGACCTTCGCGATCAGTTCCGAGACCACCCTCACTACGAGAAGACGATCCAGTTCTGTCAGGACTGGGACCAGCCGGCCTTCGACCCGGCCTACGCTTGCGAGCCCCTCGAGACATTCGAGCCGATGGTGAAACGGGTCTTCGGAATCGACCCATTTCCGCGCTTCCCAGCTCCCTGAGCGCCCAAGAGGCGCCGAGAGGGCTCCTGCGGGCCGGTTCTCAACCCCATCGTCCCGCCGGCCGATGCGCTCCCGGATGGATTGCCTCCGAATGTGCGCCTGGGTGTGGATTCTCGCCACCGCTCTCGCGGGGCCGAGCGCCTCGCTGGCGGCCGACGACGACCCGCCCGGAGGGCCGCGCGGGGCCGTGGTGTCTTTCGAGGCGGGCACCGGCTGCCACAACGTGGACCTCTTTCTGGCCTCCGCCGAGGGCAGTCCCGCACCGCGCGTCCTCCCCATCTCCCGTCTGTGCCCGTTCGAGCCCCGCACCGATTGCCATCACCCGATGAAGCCCGGGCGATCCAAGCTCACTTTGCTCGATCACCCGCGCAAGGCCACACGCGACAAGCTCAAGTGGAACTTCAAGAAAGGCGACGAAACGAGACCGCCCGAGCTCGGAGATCCGACGACCGATACCGACTACGAGCTCTGCATCTACGTCGACTACGGCGACCTCTGTTTTCTCGTCCTCCATCCCGATGCCCCCGCGGGACCGGACTGGTCGAGGCGCAAGAATGGCTACGCCTACAAGCCGGGCAAGGACCACCCCGACGGGCTCCGCAAGCTGCGCGTCCGTTCCGGACCCGACCGGCGAGCCCGAGCACTGGCGAAGTCGAAAGGATCTCTCGTGGAGTTCCCCCTCCTCCCGATTCCACCCGATACTCCGGTCCTGACCCAGCTCTACAACTCGAACGGCACCTGCTGGAGCAACGAGTTCGGTGTCGAGCCGAGAAAGAACTCAGTCAAGCGTTTCCGGGACCGTTCGGAGAACTGACCGCCCTACTGACCGCCGCCGTGGACATAGAGCCGCTGGCCAGTCACGTATCCAGCTCCGGGCGACACCAGAAAGCGGACCACGGCCGCCACGTCTTCCGGTTGGCAGACCCGACCGAAGGGCATGGACGCGTCGAGCGTGCGCAAATCGTCGACTCCGGCAGTGGCCTTCATCAGACGTCGACCCATCTCGGTCTCCACGAGGCCCGGCGCCACAACATTCACGCGGATTCCGTGAGGCCGCTCTTCTTTTGCGAGCGTGAACGCAAGCGCCTCCATCGCCGCTTTTCCCATGTTGTACGGCGCACCGTTCGGTCCATGAAACTGTGTGGCCGCACTCGAGATCATCACGACGTCTCCGCGTTTCGCCGCGCGCATCCCGGGAACGACCAGCCCCGACAGCGCATGAGGCCCGAACGCGTGAACGCGCACGCAGCGTTCCAACTCCGCCGGGTCCGTGTTCGCGACGGACTGGCCCCGGCTCGCGATCCCCGCGTTGTGGACGAGCAGATCGATGGTCCCGAGATCCGCCGTCGCCGCGCGCACCATCGCCTCTGACGCTTCGTAGTCATCCACGGCGGCCTGGTAGGCCCTCGCCTTCCGGCCGAGCGCTTCGATCGCAGCGACTGTTTCGCGGGCGGCAGCCTCGTCCTTTCGAAAGTTGACCGCGACGTCGGCCCCGTCTTCGGCCAGGCCCAATGCGATCGCGCGCCCGATGCCGCGGCCGGCGCCAGTCACCAACGCAACCCGTCCCGAGAGATCCCCGTTCGCCATGTCCTTCTCCTCCTGAGAACGCGCAGGATAGCGGGACTCCGAAGCGGCCCTACAGTTTGATCGTGAAGGCAACACTCCCCACTGGCACGGGACTCCTGAAGTGGACGCTCCCTGCGGTGACCGTGGCATCGCTGCTGCCCCTCGCGATCCACGGCATGGATTCGGAAGCGATCCATCTCTTTCTCCGCGCCACCGCCAGACTCTCGGGCATTTTATTCCTGGTGCCGTTCACCGCATCACCTCTGCACCGTCTGGCGAAACGCTCGACCACCCGGTGGCTCGTGCGCGAACGGCGAAGCTTCGGCCTCACGTTTGCCGTCGCCCACGGATGGCACGCGGTTGCGGTCGCGCTCTTCTTGACCGTGCTCGACGAGCCGGTCTCCGCACTCACACGGTTCGGCGGAACGCTCGGCTTCGTGGCGACCGCAGCCCTCGCAGCGACCTCGAACGATCGGGCCGTTCGTGTGCTCGGCCGCGGCTGGCGAAAGCTTCACCTCGCGGGCAGCTACTACCTCTGGTTGATTTTCGCGTTCACCGGCGGCGGGGCCGCGTTCGCTGGCGGACGCCCCGGAACCGTCGCGCTTGCAGGGCTGATGGCCGCCGGACTCGGACTGCGTCTCGCGGGGCGGAGACGCCGAAGCTAGCGCCACCTCTTCTCCCCATCCGAGCGGGGACGCGCGTTAGTCCTCCGACCTCAGCAACTTCTCACGCTCCGCGAGCAGGCTCTCGGCGAAGAGCTCATGGCCGAAAGCGGTCAGGTGGACCCTGTCCCACCAGACGAACCCCTCGTCCCGCCGCGCGATCAACGGGTCGTGGACTTCGATCACCTGAATCCCGCGCCGCTCCGCGAGCTCACGCATCGCCGCGTGCTTCGCCTCGAGCTTGTGGAGGCTACCGCGATTCTCGATCGTGTTCGGCTCGGGAACGAAGATCGTTCGGATCCCGCGCTCCTCATGGAGGTCGACGAACACCTCGAGCGACGCAGCCAGCTTCTCCGGATCGCGATCGTTGTTCCCGAGGTTGATCAGCACCGCCTCGGGCTGCCAGACGAGCCACTGCTGCATGTAGATGGGCAACAGGCTCGGGCCCACGAGACCCGGAATCCCGGTATTGATCACCTCGAACCGCTCTCCGGCTCGGGCGCTCTCGTTGAGCGCTCGTTCGACGCGACCGACCCAGGTTTCGGCTTCGCTTCCCGCACCGGAACCCCAGGTCTGCGAGCTGCCAACCGCGAGGATCCGTCTCACTCCGGGCGCCGGCGGCCCCGCTGGAATCGTTCGAGCCAGCCGCTTGGTCACGGCGACCTCATATTCGATCCGGTTCTCGTAGCCGGCGAAGTCCACCTGATCTGGATGCAGGCGACCCAGATACAGCGCCTCGGTCGCCCACGCGAGACCGGTGCAGACCCCGAGGACCGCGTGCACCGCCAACACCGCGACGTGGACCGAGACCCCCTCGCGGCGCCGCCGCCGAGCACCGACCGCGAGCACGACTCCCTGGAGCAGGAGGACACCGGCGAACACGGCGAGCCGGACCGACGCCTCCCCCCGATGGTTCGAGAAATCCTCGACGATCACCTCTCCTCCGCCGATGTGGGCCCGCACGTCGTCGACGTAGATCTTCTTGGCTGCCGAGCCACGAATGCCGAAGCGTGCGGGGCTTCCGCTGGGCACTCCGCAGCTGCCGATCGCTTCGCCGTCGAGTTCGACGAGATACCGCTCACCGTCCGCGCGGATCGCCACGTCGTGCCAGCGGTCTTCGAGCGGATCGACGGCGAGCGGCTCGAGGCGCTCGAAACGCCCGGACGCCGTGCCGTGAACGCACGCGGAGGGAAGCCCCTCGCTGCGCGAGAGGCGCACACCGAGAAACCCAGCCTCACGCTTCTCGTGGAGCACGACGACGTAGCCCGCCCGCGCGAGCTGGAATCGCAACTCGAGACGCTCGAGGACCACCGGCTCGGCGTAGACGAGTTCCTGGTACCCGTGCCAGACTCCGAGGTCGAGCTTCGCACCGTGCAGCGCCGTGCGGGTCGTCAGGAACGAGACGGCTCCGAGGATCCCGTAGTCGAGACCCACCTTGCTGCTCTCCCAGCGGCCGTTCCGATGCAGCGTGTTCTCGCGCTGGAGCGCCAACCCCGCAACAGCGCAGGCAAGCGCCCACGCGACGAGCGCGTGCAAGAACCACGGAACCAGGCGCCGCAGGGGATTCTCCTTGCTTCACGGGCCGCCGGATCGCCGGCACCGGACGTAGACCGCTAGCCCAAGGCGTGGGGTCTCGCCGCAGCACGCGTTTGCGGGTCGAGCCCCCGCACGAAATCCCATGGGCGAGCGCGGCTTTCCGCGGCCAGCACCCGGCCTCCGCGGTCCGCCGCCTGCCCTACCCTCGGATCATGGAAAACCCTCTCGAGATCGCAGGCCTCGACCACGTGGTCGTGCGTGTCACGGACCTGGAGCGGTCTCTGCGTTTCTACCGGGATGCGCTGGGCTGTCCGGAAGAACGGCGGCTGGACGCGCTCGGCCTCATCCAGCTGCGGGCGGGAAGCGCACTGATCGATCTGGTCCCGATCGACTCTCCACTGGGTCGCGCCAGCGGAGGCCCGCCTCGAGCGGATGGCAAGAACGTTGACCACTTCTGCCTCCAGCTCGAACGGTTCGACGAGGCTGCGCTCCGCGCCCATCTCGAGCATCACCACATCGAGCCCGGCGACGTCGGCGACCGCTACGGTGCGCTCGGGATGGGCCCTTCGATGTACCTCGAGGATCCGGACGGCAACGTCGTCGAGCTCAAGGGCCCGCCCCAGGCCCCCTAGCAGGCTGCTGAAGAACCCGGACCCAGCCTAGAGACGCCCCCTCGTCCGCCTGTGAATCACTTCACTGCCTCGCGGCATCCGAAGCCCGATGCTGTGTGCCATGGCTCCCAAGAACTCACTCGCCGCACTGGTGCTCGTGCTTCTCCTGGTTCCGGCAGGCGGCTCGACCGAGCCGACCGACTTGCCGCTGGAGGCGGCACCCGCCACCGCGTGCACCGATGGGATCGACCAGGACGGCAACGGCTCGTCCGATTTCCCTGCGGATCCGGCATGCGAGGCACCCTGGGACAACCTCGAGCTCGTCGTGCGCCCTGGAGACCTCCTGGTCTCGGATACCCGCGCGGCTCGCATCGTCCGAATCGATCCCGACACTGGCGTCCAATCACTCCTTGCCGAGGGGGGACTTCTCGTCGCGCCCCAGCACCTGGTCGCCACAGCCGATGGGCTCCTCTTCGTCGCCGACTCCGGAGCCGGTGCAGTCATCGAAATTGATCTCGGGACCGGTGCGCAACGTCGGGTCGCCACCAGCGGATTGCTGGCCAGCGCCCACGGGATCACGCTCGATGCCCAGGGAGGCCTGCTCGTCACGAACCGGCGCACGCCCACTCAGCTCATCCACGTCGATCAGGACTCAGGGGCGGCGACTCTTCGTGCCGCACTCCCGGCGGATGCCCTCACCGGCATCGCGGTCCTTCCCGACGGCGACGTGGTGCTCGGCGCGGAAGGCTGGGACAACCTCTTTCGAGTCGATGCGCGAGGCCATTGGATCTCGATGCACGACGCCCGCGGCTTCGACGGCCGAGGCGTTGCCGTCGACGCGTCTGGCAACGTCCTCGTAGTCGATCGGCTCGGCTCGGTCGTCGAACGTGTGGTTCGAGACCAACAGAACGTGGAGCTCTGGGCCGGCTCGTTCGACCTCGACCCGGAACAGATGGCCGTCGAAGCCTCCGGCGCCGTGCTTCTGATCGATCGGGCGGCCGCGAGCCTGCTCCGAATCCACCCGGCGACGGGTCGCCACGACACCGTGACCCGAGGCGGACTGCTGACCGCACCGAGCGGCTTGACGACGGTCCCCGCGCCCGAAGCGGCGGCGATCTAGCCGGTCGCCGGGCACCCCTTCCGTCGCCGACGGTGAGGAAATCGCGACTTCCGGCGCCCTGCCGCCCCGTCGACTCCGGCCTGAGTGACAATTCTCGTCACCCACGGCGCGATCCGGCCACCCACTCTCGAACGCCACCCTGAAATGGCAGCGGATGCGGCACCGGCCCGAGGCCGGAGCGGCAATGTGGAGACGGCAATGGCGGACCGAGATTCACTGCGATGGCTCCCGGTGGGAGTCCTGATCGGAGCCCTCGTGCTCGGAGGCGTGCTCCCTTCCGCTGCCCGCGCGGCGGAGGCTTGGGACGACAGCCACATGCAGAGCCGCTTCGGCGGCCCCGGCACGGGCCTGCTTCAGGCGCCGCCGCTCGAGGGAAGCAATGGGTTCGAACCTGTCGCGACCTCAGGCGCGGCCCCGATCGGCGTGCCCGAGCAATGGCTTGCCGGCTCACAGCATCCCTGGACTGGACCTGCGACGGGGCTCTCCGATTCCTCTTCCGGGGCTTTGAGCCCGCGAGCCGAGGGCCGGTCCCAGGCCCGACTCAGCCGACCCCCCGGCTCCAGGTCCCGCTCCGGGCAAACCTCGAGCCTCCGAGGCAGCTCCGTGCGGCGCTCCAGCGGCGGTCGCTAGTCGGCCCTCGTCTCCCGGTCGCTCAGGCCAGTCAGAAACGAGCGACGACAGTCGGGCACCCGGACGACCGAGCAGAGACGGCTATAGTGCCGAGCCCAGCCGCTGCGCCCCCACGGAGAGCCACCCTTGGCCACAGCCGTCCCGACTTCTCCCGTCCCGGAAATTCGCGTTCGCGAGGTAGCCGGCATCTGGGTCCGCCACCTCATCTCGCTGTACATCCCGTGCGCAACTCTCGTCTTTCTTTGGACGGGACCCCATCCGTGGTACGTCGCCTTGGCTTTCATGTGGCCGCTGGTGGTCGCCCACCAGGTGGATTGCAGCGGGCGCACTGAGGAGCGGGGTCCCCGCGACGCGCTTCCCGCCTGGCCCTTCGATGCGCTCGTGTACACCCTGGTCGGCCTGCAATTCTTGATCGTTTGGGAGACCGTCCTGCTCTTCTCCGTGCAGGGCATCTTCTCGATGGACATGGTGATGGTCTTTCTCCTGGTCGGCGGGAGTTCGGGCTTCTCCATCATCACGGCACACGAGCTGATCCATCGACGCGGCAAGGTGGATCAGATCCTGGGGCGCCTTCTGCTCTGCACCGTCTTGTACGAGCACTTCTACACGGAGCATCTCCGCGGACATCACGTTCGGGTCGGCACACCGGAAGACCCGGCCACCGCCCGCTTCGGGGAAAGCTACGAAAGCTTCTTCCGCCGGACCGTGCCCGCCCAGTGGCTCAGTGCGTGGCGCCTCGAGAAGCGCCGCCTCGGCGATACCGACATGGCACTTTTCGACCCGCGCATGCTGAAGCATCGGATGGTGCACGGCGCACTCGTCGAGTGGGGCCTTGCCGGCGCCATTTGGCTCGCGTTCGGGCCCGCGGCCTTCGTCGCATTTCTCGCGCAGGCGTTCATGGCGGTTCGCCTCCTCGAGGCCGTCAACTACTTCGAGCATTGGGGCCTGGAGCGAACCTCAGCGCGAGTTCGCCCGATGGATTCGTGGGACACTCACGCCTGGTTCACCTACTACGGACTCGTCGGCCTCTCGCGTCACGCCGACCATCACGCCTCGCCCGCGCGACCGTACCAGCAGCTCCGCACGTGGGCGGAGGCTCCGCTCCTTCCGTACGGCTACGTCGGGACGATCGATCTCGTCATGGCCCAGAACCAGGACTTTCAAGCGCAAGCCGCTGAAGAACTCGCGCGGAAGCAACTGGGGCCGTTCGCGAATGACGACTCGGCGGCGGTGCCCGAGGAGGCGGCCCGAGCACGGCTCGCCGACGTCCAACCCCCCGCGCGAGCCTCCCGCATTCCGGCTTGGGTGCCGCGGTTCGTCGTCCCGGCGCTGCTCGTTCTCGTCACCGCGATCGGTGTGGAGTACGAGACGAGTGGCGGCCTCGGTCTCGGGGCCCGAATTCTGCTGCACGGCTGGGTCCTGGCGTCCCTCATCGGCTTCCTCGTGGTCGCGCGCCGACTGCGCGAGAAGTTCGACCACGAGAGCCTGGCCTTCGCCGCGGGATTCGCCGTCCTGATCGCCCTCGGCGCCCTCGGCGACGCCGCCCTGGGTTGGTGGTCCTAAGGGCCCCTTTCCCCGCCGCGGACCCCCGTCCGAACCCCGTGGGGGTCGCACTTGAGTGCCAGCCCCGGGAGCCGATAAGACGCGTGTCTTTTCGGGGGGTTCTCGCATGCTTCGTCATCTTCTTCTTCGCATTGCCGTCGTCGCGCTCGGAGTCGCACTGATCGCTCCGGCGACCTCCGCGTCCGCCGCGGGAGACCCGCTCGCCGGATGCCGGAGCAAGAAGCTCAAGGCCGCGGGACGCCTTACCAAGAAGGTTGGCTCCTGCTTCGCGAAGGCGGCCAATCGAGGCCCGTTCTGGAGCCCGAGCACCCTCGAAGCTTCGTTCGACGCCTGCGGTGTCATCGAACTCGAAAAGCTCACTCGATCCTGGGAGAAGGCCGAAGCGAAGGCGATTTCCCAGGGCGCTGATGGTTGCCTCGGCGCCGGCCCCGACGACGTCGTCGGTCCCCTGCTCGACCCGCTTCAGCGTGCCCTCGACCTAGCACTCAACGGCATGGACAACCCCGCCTCGACCAGCGTCGCGAGTGCTCACCGCCTCATCGGCGACATGGTGAAGGAAACCGGCAAGTTCGCGGACAAGTGGCTCAAGACGGAGATCAAGTATCTGAAGAAGCCCGACCCCTTGAAGCGCGGCACCGCGCGGGACAAGGCGCGGAGCAAGTTCGAGGACAAGTGGACCAATGCGCGCACGACCGCCGCAGCCGACAACGTCCTCTTCGACTTCGATCCGCCGATGGTCCTCCTGCTCGAGGACGTCCAGGTGGCCGTCGATCTGATCATCGCGCAGCGCCTTCCGACCCCGCTGCGACGCACCGACGTGAACGTGCTGCCCCCGCTCTCCGTCGATCCGCCGGTCCCGACCGGCGGTGCCCCGGCCACGATTCACGTCGACGTGCCAGGCGCTACGAACATCGACCTCGGTGTCAGCGGCGCGGGCTGCGGCGCCCTCGGCCCGGCGAGCATCGCGGCGAGTTCGCTCTCCCAGACTGCCGATGTCGGCAGCTTCGGCGTCTGCACGCTCACCGCCGACGTCACCACGCCGGGCGGCCTGGTCTCCTACGAGCGCACGTTCACCGTGGAGCCCACCCAGATCACACTCCCCGACGTGAGATTGCTCGGTGGCTTCTACGCACCGGGCCCGCTCCCGCCGGCCTCCGGCACGGTTCTGGATCCGGAGATCGCCAGCTTCGTCGGGCCGACCACCTTCATCACCGGAGGCACCGTTCAGCTGCGGCTCCGGCTCGTCGATCCGAGCCTCGCCGAGGGCGTGCGCCGCGTGGGAATCCAGATCGGCGACCCGGCGGCGGGCCACTTCGCTGCGCCGGCACTGGTCGTCGGGGAAGAGGTGCTGGTTCAGCTCCAGCTCTCGCAGGTGCTCCAGAACGGCACGGCCGACCGCGACGTCTACATCCAGCTCGCCGACTCACTCGGCGGGTTCGGTCCCACACTCCTCGTGCCGTTCGCCATCCAGGAAGTCGGCACGGGCGACGTCCAGGTCAGCCTGTCCTGGGACACCGAGACCGATGTGGACCTCCACGTCGTCGACCCGACCGGCGAGGAGATCTACTACGGCAACTCGAACGGCGCGAGCGGGGGCCAGCTGGACCTCGACTCCAACGCAGGCTGCGGAATCGACGGGATCAACAACGAGAACGTCACTTGGCCGACCGGAATGGCGCCGAGCGGCACCTACGTCGTGCGTGTGAACTTCTGGAGCGACTGCGAATTGCAGCCGGCCAACTTCACCGTCACGACGAACGTGTGCGGCATGTCGCAGACCTTCTCCGGTAGTTTCACCGCCGATCAGGCCGCGGGCGGCGGACTGGGCTCGGGCACGGAGATCACTCGTTTCTCGTTCGACTGCGGATTCCGGGTGCGGGGTCAGGCGCGCTACGAGGACCTCGCAGTGACCCAGAACGGCCTTGCCGGCGCGCCCACGGAGCTGCCGATCCGGTTCGCGGCCGCAGCTGTGGTCCGCGAAAGCGACGGGGTCACCCTCGCAACCGCGCCGACCCGGCAGGACGGCAGCTTCGACCTCCAGTTCGCGAACGATGGGGCTCCCGGATACCGGGTCGTGGTGCGTTCTTCGCAGGAGGACGACTTCGTCAAGCAATCCGTCGAGACCACTGCCGGAGCAAGCTACTCGCTGACATCCGCACTCTTCGACGAGACCCTCGATCCCGACCGGATGGGCGTCGACCTCGTCGCGTCCTCTCTCTCCGAAGGGCCCGCATTCAACATCTTCGATGCCGGAGTCTCGGCCGGAGCCTTCGTGCGCCCCGTGCACGGCCGCACGCCGCCTTTCGCCACCGTGATCTGGGAAGCGGGCATGCAGAGCGATTGCGAGGGCGAAGACGCATCGTGCTACGACGCCAGCCACTCGACGGCCCACATCGACGACGGCGACGAGTACGACGACTTGATCGTGCTCCGGGAGTTCGGCCACCATTGGCAGTTCTTCTTCAGCCGGAACCAGAGTCCGGGTGGCGCGCGCGACGGCGCGACGCAGGCAGACCCGCTGCTCGCCTGGGGCGAGGGCAGCGCGACGATGTTCGCAGGCCGCGTGAAGGGGACCTCGATGATGATCGACACCTCGGGCGGCGCCCTCGTGTCGCGAACGGACATCGACTTCCTCGACCCGGCGATCCCGCTCGGAACCAGCGACGGCTCCGGGACCGGGGATCTCTCCGAAGACGTCGTCGCCGCCATCCTGTGGGACATGGCGGATGCCGGGAGTGAGCCCGGCGACACGGTCGGCCGCGAGGGTGCTGTGTTCGGAGCCATGCGGTACTTGCGGAGCCCCAACAATCTCGACCGTGGAGTCACCGGACCCGACCTCGTCGACTACCTCGACGGGTGGTTCTGCGAAGGCCTCGGCGACCGGGGCGATGCCAGCTCCGGGGTCGAAGGCATCCTCGAGGCGCACGGGTTCAGCGGCTACGACTTCGCCGGACCGACGACCTGCCCCTAGACATCAGGCCGTCGAGCGTCCGCCGCGAGGAGGCGGTGGCTCGGCGGCGAGGTCGACCGAGGGCGCGCTCGCAGCCGACCCGAGTCTGCTCAAGTCATGCCGCCTTCCTGCCGCAAAGATGCCGGCGGGTGAATACCCGCGGAGGGCTCCCATGCATCCGGCGACTCGAACCGTTTTCCTGATCGTGGCCCTGCTCGCTGTAGCGCAGGTCGCTCTCGGCCAGGCGCTGCCCGGCCAGATTCTTCTCACCGAGAACGTCGGAGACTCGGTCGTCGACATCCGCCCGGGCGGTGACCTGACCGGCGCCCCCCGACTCGCCACCGGCGTCAATCAGCCCACCTCGATCTGCGTCGGACCCGGGGGCGATGTGTTCGTCACCGAGTACAGCGTTGGGGAAGTCACCAACATCACGGCGGGCGGTGACTTCACCGGGGCTCCGGCCTTCGCGAGCGGCCTCTCGCAACCCAACATTCTCGTGTGCGACGCCGCTGAGATTCTCGTCGGCGCGTTCAACGGGGGCGAGGTCCTCGACATCACCGCCGGAGGCGATTTCACCGCGGCGACCCCGTTCGCGTCCGGGCTCGGACTCCTGACCGGGCTCTTTCGGGATTCGAACGGCACTCTCTGGGCCTACGACCTCAACAACGGCGGGCGCGTGGTCGACATCACCGCCGGAGGTGATTTCACGGGCGTGCCCGGCGTCGCCACCGGCGGGTTCGGGCTCGCCCTGAGCGAGCGGGCCGGCAGCCTACTCGCGACGACCTTCCAAGGGCCGATCGTCGACTGGACTGCCGGAGGCGACTTCGATGTCGCCCCGATTTTCGCCCAAGTCCCGGTCGCCGTCGGCCTGCTCGATGCGGGGCCACTCGGGCTCTTCGTCACCACGATCACGCCGGACGTGTACGAGGTCTCCGCTGGCGGCGACTTCACGAGCGGTCCGGTCTACGCCACTGGAACGAACACTGGAACCTTCTTCAGCGGCCTCACGTACGTTCCGGGCTGCGGAAGCGGAGTGGTCGAAGGCGGCGAGGAGTGCGACGACGGCAACACCGCCGAAGGAGACGGTTGTGACGCCAGTTGCGTGACAGAGCTGTGCGGCAATGGAGTCGTTCAACCCGGGGCCGGCGAAGACTGCGACGACGGCGGCACGGTCGACTTCGATGGCTGCTCGAGCCTGTGCCTCGTCGAGTCCTGCGGTGACGGCACCGTGCAACCCTCCGAGGGATGTGATGACGGGAACACGATCGACGGAGACGGCTGCGATTCGACGTGTCTCGACGAGATTTGCGGGAACTCCGTCGTGCAAGCGGGCGAGAGCTGCGATGACGGCAACACGGCCAGCGAAGATGGTTGCAGCAGCGCCTGCGTCGACGAGTTCTGTGGCGACGGCACCGTTCAGGCGGGTCTGGGAGAAGCCTGCGACGACGGAAACACGGTAGACGGCGACGGTTGCTCCGCAAACTGCACCGCCATCACGTTCTGTTCCCTCGCGCCCAGTGCGACCTGCGCCCGCGCAGCGAAGGCCAGCCTGAAGATCACGGAAAAGAAGGCAGGGCACGAACGCCTCAAGCTCAGCCTCAAGAAGCTCGACACCGCGACATCCGCAACCGACTTCGGCGATCCGGTGAGTGGAACGACGGCCTACGAGGTCTGCATCTTCGATGCAGCCGGGAGCCGGGTCGCGTCTCTGGCAGTCGACCAGGCCGGAGCCACCTGCGGTTCGAAGCCCTGTTGGAAGACGACAAAGTCCGGCTACGCGTACAAGAACCGCGACAAGGCTTCCGATGGCGTCAAACGAATCAGCGCCCGAGCGGGAGAACCCGGCAAAGGCAAGCTCTCGGTCGAGGCGCGCAATCGCGCCAACCGGGACCAGACCGCCCAGCCGACCGGCGTGACTCTGGCACTCGAAGGAACGACGTCTGCCACGGTTCAGGTCGTCACCAGCGATGCAAGCTGCCTTGGGGCGACGCTCACGACCGTCAAGAAGGCGGACGCCATCCAATTCAAGGCAAAGACGCCCTAGCCTCCAGTTCGCCGGAAGGCGGCGCCATGCAGCCGTTGCACGGGCCCCCGACACTCGATGCACAGTCGGGGCGGCAGCCGCCGTCTGTTCGGCCGTGCAGCACGCCCAGCAACCCATAGATTCTGCTCTCGTTTCGTCCGATCGGCCCTTTCGGGCATGCGGCTTGCGATGTCTCCTCCCGACCCTATTCCGGGTCGGAGGACATCATGCACAGAGTCAAAGGCTGGACCGCGGGACTCGTTTCCCGAATCGACTGGATGGTGAGCCAGGTCGAGAACCACGAATCGCTCGCCGCGAGCGCCATTCGCGAAGTGCGCCAAAGCGCCGCTCGAGCCCGGGTGCAGCTCTCCCGGGTTCGACGGGACGGCGAGGCGCTCCGCGCGCGAGTTGCCGAAGCGGGGGAAAGCGCGACCACCTGGCGCGAGCGCGCCGGACAGTGCGGCGACGACGAACCGCGGGCACTCGAATGTTTGCGGCGTGCCCGTCGCGCCGCCCAGCAAGCGGACGAACTCGGGCGAAGACTCGGGGAGCACGAGCGGGTGGAGAAGCAGCTCTCCACCGACGTCGCTCGAATCGACGAGAGGCTCTGCGAACTGCGAGAGCGTCACAACCTGCTCCGCACGCGGCAATCTCGAGCCCATGCACTCGCGACCGTCCGGGAGGCGGGCGCTCCCGTCCAGGCCGATACGTCGGACCTGTTCGAGCGCTGGGAGACACACGTCGCAGAACATGAAATCGCAGGCGACTGTCCCGGCAGCGAAGCCGGGGCTCTCGGTCACGATGCATTCGCGGAAGAGTTCGACACGAGAGATGAGGACGCCGCGCTCCGCGAGGAGCTGCGCGATCTGCGCCGAACCCAGCGTGAACCCACCGCAGCGGAGGAAAATGACGATGCGTGACGAGACGACGACCTGGTTTCACGGGGATGGCCAGCCTCGCTCCGGCCCGCTCCGGCCCCAGCGGGCGGCGCAGGCGGAAGGCGAACCCGAGATCAGTGAGCGCGCGCAGGGGGCAGCCGGCCCCGAATCCGAGGACGTCCCGATCGCACAGGTCGGCAAGCTTCTGCGCGGGGTCGGCGCTGCCATCCTGCTCGCCGCTGCCTCGACGTTTCTTCTCCAGCACTGGGAGGCCGGGAACGACCTTGCGCGCTACGGCGGACTGGTCGGACTCACCGCCCTCCTCACCGCGGCCGGCTTCTTCACCGGGATCCGGCTCGGGGAGACGAAGGGAGCGCGGACGTTTCTGTCCGTGGCGGCGGCCGTCGTCCCCGCCCATTTCTGCATCCTCGGCGGCCTCGTGTACTCGCAGTTTGCGTGGGGCGCGCTTCAGTCTGTGCCCGAGTACGCGTCCTGGGTCGCTCCGAGCGGGGCTTCAGCGCTGCTGACCGCAGCCGGAGCCCAACTCCTGCTGGTGCCGACGGCGCTGATCGCGCTGCTCGCGCTCGCGCGGTCCCGCGCCCGGGCGCTGGCCGCGGTTTTTCTCGGCACGAACGCGTTGCTGCTCATTCCGAGTCGCGACCCGCAGACCGTGAGTGCTCTCCTCGGTGTGATGGTCATCGGCCTCGCCGTGTTCGAACACCGCGTGCTCCAACGGGACCGCGCGCTCCAGACGTTCGAGGGAGTGCTGGTCCGCGGATTGTTGTGGGCCGCTCCGGTCCTCATGGCTCTGCGAAGCGTGCTCCACTACGACCTGTCCGCGGGCTTCGGCTTCGTCGTGGCGGCGAGCCTCGCCGGTCTAACCTTCGGACTCTCTCGCGTCGGTCGGGTCGATGACCGGATCCGAAACCTCCTCGAGGTTGCGGCGACCGTCCCTGCGGCGGCGGCTTGTGCGTTCGGTGCGGTCACGCTCGAAGCGGCCGGCCTCCCGGACGCCGCCATCCTGCCCTCCGCGGTTTTGCCGTTCGCGGGAGTCCTCACCGTGCTCTCGCTCGTCACCGGCGGCCGTGCGGCTCCCTGGCGCATGGCGGCGACCCTCGTCGCGATGGGCGGCACGGCGCTCAACCTGGCCGTGTTCGAATCCGCACTCGCGGCGTTCATCTGTCTCGCCGTTTCGGTCGTCGGCCTCGGAGTGGGGGTGGCGGAGAGGCGCCGAGGAGTCGCGCTCGCAGGCGGCGCAGGCGCTCTCTACGCGCTCGCCCATCACGTCCAGGCTGCGATCGAACTCTACGCCTGGTCGAGTTGGGGCAGCCTCGCCGCGCTCGGCGTGATGGTCATCCTCGCGGCCTCACTGCTCGAACGGCACCCGAAGGGGTGGGAGCACCCCCTCGCGCAGTGGCGTGCGCGCGGCACCGAGACGCCCCGCTAGCGCCCGCCGGCGAAATGGCCCCAGGGATCTGCCCACTTTGGGGCTTTCCCTGGGGCCTTGGCGTTGGCAGTTTCCGGGTCCCCGTCGCTCGAGGTGACCCCATGAAGCTCTACTCAGGCCCGCTCTCTCTCTTCACCGCCAAGGTGCGGATCGCACTCGCCGAGAAAGGCCTGCCGTACGAGCGCGTCGAGGTGGGCTGGAGCCGGGATAGCCGGTACCTGCCCCACCACCCCGAGGTCGTTCGCCTGAACCCCAAGGCGGAGGTACCTGTGCTCATCGACAGCTCCGCGTCTGTCTACGACTCCACCCTCGTGCTGGAGTACCTCGAAGACACCTACCCGGAGCCGCCGCTCTATCCCGAGACGACCGGCGCGCGCGCCCGCTGCCGCCAGCTCGAAGCGGCCGCGGACGAGATCGTCTTTCCGCACGTCTGGACACTGATCGACGGGGTCTTCTACCCCGCGCCGGCCGATGCCGGAGCTGTCACGAGTGCAGCGGGAGCACGAGAAGCGCTGGCTCAGATTTGCGTCGAACTCGACAAAGACTTCGGTCCCGGCCCCTGGATGTGTGGGAACTCATTCACGGTTGCAGACCTGTCCCTCTTCGTCTTCCTGCACGTCGCGGGCACGCTCGGGGCACCGTTGCCGGAAAGCTGCACATCGCTGCGCGCATGGTTCGAACGCTGCGCATCACGCCCCAGCGTCGCTCAAGAGATCGCGGAGATGCAGGCATTCCTCGCGGAGGCACTCAGCCCGCCTCAGTAGCCCCTCCGAGAGCCCCAGAGCTCTCACAACGAACCCTCTGCGCGGATTGAACCGCTGGCGCATCGCCCGGTCCCTACCCCTGGAAACCATCCAAGGGAGAGACCGATGACCCGCAAGACCCGCCTTCAGCAGATCGCCAGAAACACCGCCTTGATCGCCGCCGCCGCGCTCGGCGCCGCCATCCTTTCCGGGGCCCGCCCCGCTTCTGGGCAGGAGCTCCACTGCGAAAACGAGCCTTGCCAGCACGAGCCGGCCGAAGGCTGGATCCGCGGACCCGAGGGCCCCGTCTTCGCGCGCTACGAGCGGATCGACGGCGTCGCCGTTCTCCAGGGCGACATCCTGGTCGAAGAACTGCCGCGCGTCGGTCGCGCCGCAATCGTCACCGGCGGGATCCAGACGTGGTCCGGCGGCGTGATGCCTTATGTGATCGATCCGGCACTGCCCAATCCCGAGCGCGTGCTGGCGGCGATCGATCAGATCAACAGCCAGACGACGCTGAGCGTCGTTCCCCGCACCAATCAGACGGACTATGTCGAGTTCGTCCCGGCGAACGGCTGCTCTTCGTTCATCGGGCGTGTCGGAGGCGCTCAGCCGATCAACCTCGCGCTCGGGTGCGTCGCGCCGCAGACCGTGCACGAGATCCTGCACGCGGCGGGCTTCTATCACGAGCAGTCCCGGACCGATCGCGACCTGTTCGTCAGCGTTCAACTCCAGAACATCGAGCCGGGCAAAGAGTTCAACTTCGACACGTTCGTCGCCGGTCGTGGGCTGAACCACGGCCCCTACGACTACGCGTCGATCATGCACTACGGCACGCACTTCTTCTCCGTGAACGGACAGCCGACCCTAGTCGCGACTCAGCCGCTTCCGGCCGGCGTAATCCTCGGCGGCGGCAGCGGCCTCTCCGCGGGCGACATCGCAGGAGTGACGGCGCTCTACGGGGGCACGCCCCCGACGCCGACCGCCGCGTCCCCGCTCGTGAACGGTGTCTCCACAGCCCCGCTCTCCGGAGCCGCGGGGAGCGAGTTCCGCTTCGTCCTCAGCGTCCCCCAGTCCGCCTCCTCGCTCGACTTCGCGCTGGCGGGTGGGAGCGGAGATGCCGACCTGCTGGTCGCATTCGGGCGCGCCCCGAGCACGAACGACTTCGACTGCCGCCCGTTCCTCACGGGCAACGACGAGACCTGCAGCTTCATCGCGCCGGCAGGCGGCACCTGGCACGTCCTCGTCCAGGGCTTCGCCGCCTTCGCCGACGCCACGCTCGTCGGAACCTACGTGTCGAGCAACCCCGCTCCGGGCGGCCTCCAGCCGATCTCCGCACAGAAGCTGAAGTTCAAGCAGGACTCGGTCTCCGCCAAAAAGAACCGCCTGTCGCTGAAATCGACCGACGTCGGGGCGACGGCACCGGCCGCAGGAACCGCGACGGACCCGGCCCAGTTCGGCGCGCGGCTCATCCTGTCGAACCCGGCTCGCGGCGAGCAGGGCGCCATCGTGCTCCCGGCGAACGGCTGGGCGCGCAAGGCCAGCGGTACGCTCAAGTACTCCGACGGCCGCTGCTCCGTAACTCTCAAGCCGGCCGGCAAGCTGAAGGTGCGCTGCGCAGGCATTTCGAGCGGCTTCACGCTCGACGAGTTCACCCAGGGGAGCTTGACGGTGGGCCTCGAGCTGGGGACCGGCGGCGGACTCTGCACACGTTCCAGCGCCCCGACTCGCGACTTCGGCTTCGGCGCCACCCCGAACAGCCCGACCAAGGGGCTCTTTTCCGCTGCGGGCTCACCGGCTCCGGCGAGCTGCGGCCTCTAGCAGCGAAACGATCGCGGGCGGGCCTGGGCGCCTCGGCATCGGCCGGGGCGCCCTTTCCTTTTCCTGAAAACTGCCGACTCCGACTTCCCTGAACACTCCCTGGTGTCAGCGACTTCTTGCACGCCCGCTGCGCCCACGCTGCACGTGGAGTGCGACACGCCGCCCGATCGATGTGACACCCCGATCTGCCGTCGGGACACACACTCGTGCGTATATCCCAATAAATCACTAGCTGAGGATGAAGCCGATGAAGCAGATACTGATGTTCGCGATCGTGGCTGGGTGTGCGCTCTTCCTGTCGCTTCCTGCGTGGAGCGCGGGGGAAGAGTGTGTGCTCGAATGTCCGGCAGGCCCGAAGGGGGATGTCGGACCGGAAGGGCCCGCTGGCCCGAAGGGTGACACCGGAGCTGATGGCGCCAAGGGCGACATCGGGCCCGCTGGCGCAAAGGGTGACACCGGAGCGGCCGGCCCGAAGGGTGACAACGGGGCCGATGGCGCACAGGGCGCCAAGGGCGACACCGGTCCGCAGGGACCGCCTGGCGCCGCGGCTCAGAATGCCGTGCAGTACTGCACGCCGGCCCACCACTGGTATGCGTGCAAGCGCGGCAGCACTGACCCCGCCGGAGACACCGACAAGAAGGCCCACCTCTGCACCGAGGACATCGCCACCGGCGAAGTCGCTCGATACGCGAAGACCGGCCGCAACCTCGCCTCCCAGGTCAAGAAGGTGGCTCGGCTCCACAACATGGCCGAGCTGATTTGCGACCCGACTGCCGAGGTGCCCGAGTAGGTCTCTCCCGATCCGAGGGTGTCCGGTGCGCTTCCAGCGTGCCGGGCACCCAGCGGAACGCTGGCACGACGGCGGGGCCGGGCCCCACCCTGCCCCCCCGACGCCACCGTCTCGGGCGGTTATCCTCTCCCCCGATCGCACACTGGGAGATTCGATGCCGAACGTAGCCATGTGGGGCCGCGCCCTCCGGGTCATGCCCCGGATCGACAAGCAGGAATGGGACGGCCTCGACATCGTCTCGCGTTGGCTGATCGCGACCCGCTCCGCAGTCCTCATCATGACGTTCACGTCGGCGGCCTTCGCCGGACTCCTCGCGCTCAAGGCCGGCCAGTTCGATCTCGTGCTCTGGCTGCTCGTCACGCTCGGGCTGTTGCTCGCGCACGCGACGAACAACCTGATCAACGACCTGACCGACTCTTACAAGGGCGTCGACAAGGACAACTACTTCCGGAACCAGTACGGCCCGCAGCCGCTCGAAGCCGGCCTGCTGACGGTGCGGCAGCTCCTCGGCTACATCGCCGTCACGGGAGTGCTCGCGCTCGGCATCGGCGCATGGCTCGTCGCCAGCCAGGGCGAAGGCGTGCTGTGGCTGCTCTGCTCCGGTGCGCTCTTCGTAATGTTCTACACCTTCCCGCTGAAGTACATCGGTCTCGGCGAGCCGGCGGTGCTGCTGGTCTGGGGCCCACTGATGGTGGGCGGTGGCTACTACGTGATCACCGGCGAGTGGAGCCAGAACGTTGCCATCGCGAGCATCGCCTACGGCCTCGGGCCGACCGCGGTGCTGTTCGGCAAGCACATCGACAAGCTCAAGGAAGACTCCGCCAAAGGGATTCGGACACTCCCGGTTCTCCTCGGCGAGGTGGTGTCGCGCTGGGCCGTCATCGGCATGCTCGTCGCGCAGCTCGGCGTGGTCGTGTGGCTCGTCGCCACCGGCTACTTCACGCCCGCGATGTTGATCGCGCTGCTCGCCGCCCCTTCCCTCAAGCGCGTGTACCAGGTGTACTCGCAGCCGAGGCCCGACTCGGCGCCGCCCGAGCTGCCGGACGGCGTCTGGCCCCTCTACCTCGTCGCGACGTCGTTCTGGTACAACCGCCGCTTTGGTGGGTTGTTCCTGCTGGGACTGGTTCTCGACGTGGCCGTCACGCGCCTGGCGTAGGCGTTTCCCGCGGCCGCCCCAGTCCGGCCAGCCCGCCGAAACCGAGTGGGTGTGGTAACCGAGCGCGATGGCTTCTACGGCGCCGACGGCACGGTCTTTTTCGACGCTCCCTGACCCAAGAGTGCCCGCGCGGGCACGACCGTTGCCCGCTCGCCCGCCTGCGCCGATACTCTGCGTCGTGGCGTCCCTCCCCGACCGCGTCGGCCTCGCGCGCAATATCTCGGACGACGAGTGGATCCACCACTTCGCGAACGGCCTCGTCATCCACACGGAACCGCTGCTGAAGGCCGATACGCTGCGAATCCTGCCGATCGGCGGACCCCAGAGCGCGGTGATGAATCATCTCCTGTGCTTCCCGGAACGGGTTGCCGGCAAGCGGGTGTTCGAACCCTTCGCCGGCTCCGGCGCGATCGGACTGATGGCCGTGAAGGCCGGCGCCCGCCACGTGGACCTTCTGGACGTGAACCCGCGCGCCGCCGACTTTCAGCATCGCAATGCCGAGGCGAGCGGGATCGCGAGAGACTCCTTCACGACGATTACAGCCGACCTCGGGGGCTGGACCCCCGCAGCCCCGTACGAGCTGCTGCTCGCCAACCCCCCGTTCGTCCCGACGCCCGCCGGAATGCCGGGATCGCTGACGTCCGATGGCGGCCCCGACGGCAATCATTTCGCGGAGATGCTGCTGCGCCAGCTGAATGGGCTGCTCCACGCCGAAGGCGAGGCACTCATCTTCTTGATGCAGCTCGTCCGCGACGAGGTACCGCTCGTGCTCCCGCGCGCAGCGGAACTGCTGCCGCAGAGACCAATGCGCGCCACCCCGACGCAGCGGCGGCCGATCCCGTTCGAGATCTACCATGAGGCCTACTGCTCGACCTTCCCGGCCCACCGAGAAGCGATCGATACTTGGGCCGCTGGGCTGAACGACAAGCACGGATCCACCCTGACCGTGTCGCACTACGTGCTGCACATTCAGCCCGAAGGCGCGGGCGGAATGGCGGTGACGCATGATTTCGCAGAGAAGTTCGGCGAGTTCTGGACCCCGAGCGAGGATCTTCGCGAGCTCGCCGTTGCGCGGGTGCTCGAAAATCTGGTTCCAGAGACGAGCGCGTAGCAGGTGGCAGGGGCTTCGACAGTCACGTTCTCGCTTCTCGCGACTCGCCGCGACGACTCGCTGATGTGAAACCACCGCAAGGCTCGGCGCTGCCACCGCTGGACTCAACCGACGATCCCCGTTCGGCCGATAACACCATTGGGGGTCATCGATGACGAACGGACGTCTACTCGCAGCGCTCCTTTTCGTGCTCGGCCTGGCTTGCTTTGTGGGCCAGATCGCCGAACACCTGCCGGAGTATTTCGTATTCATCGCGACAGGCTGTTATGTGCTCGGCGCCATCAGCTATTTCGCGTCGCGTCCGGGGAAAGCTCCCATTGTGTCGGCGGCGTCTGTGCCTCCAACACGAGCTCTGGCAGCACCGACTCGAGCTCCAACCCCTCCCCCGGTCGCTGTCCAGCACGGCCCGGGAGCAGCCCAGCACGGCGATATCCTCGAGATCGACGATCCCAGCGCGCTCGACACAGACGTCTTCGAGGTGACTGGGGACATCAGCCTGCCGATCGACGTGCAGGAGGAGCGTCAGCTCAGCGCGGAGCTCGAGAAGCTCCACCGTCTCCACCGCTCGGGCACACTCAGCGACGCGGAGTACGAGAAGGCGAAGGCGCGGCTGCTGGACTGAACGCGCGCTCGGGCTTCACTCGACGCCGAACGTCACGCTCTCGTCGAACCGGATCGCTTCGCTCGCGAATCCGATCTCGAGCGCGTAGACGCCGACTTCGGCGTTCTCCGGCAGCCGGACGAACGCGTCGACGATCCACCGCCCGGGCTTGATCTCGAATCCCGGAATCGTGTCCACGATGAGGTCGCGGTCCTTGAAGACGATCCGGGTCGTGAGCTTTCCTGGAACGACCGCCGTGGGCGACGTCGGGCAGAGCGCGTAGACGATCCGGTGGTTGAACTCGGCTCCCGCACGAACCCGGACCGGATTGACCTCGTTTCGCTCGAGCTGGAAGTGTGGCAGCGGTCGCGTCGCGCAGTCGTACTCGTCCGCGATCTCCTGCGGAAGTGCCACGAGGTGCTCTCCGGGATCCCGGAACGCCCTCCGCGCGCTGCCGAGGAACTGCGACGGCGCGCAGCTGCTGAGCAACAGCGCGACGCCGCAGAGTGCCAGGGCGCACCTCATCGACGGATCTCCCAGCCGCTGGGCCCTGTGGCCGGGGCCTTCCGGGTTTCTCGCGGGAGCGTGGCAGGAGGGGTCTCCGAGGCGGGTGCCGCGGTGGGTACTTCGTCCACGGAACGCCCCTCTTCGAGCGCGAGCGTGGGAGCCGCGGTCGGGGCGCTCCGTTCGGACGCCTCAGGACCTTCAATTTCGACCGGCGCTGAGAATCGCTCACCCGGTTCGAAGGCTCCCACCAGATTCATCGCCAACAGCACCAAGCCCGCGAGGAGCACACCGCCCACCACCCAGGCGGCCGACGGGCTGTCCTCCGTGTCGATTCGGGTCGGCGGAACGGGCGTGTCGAACTGGATCGTCGGCGGCTCTGCACGGGCCACTCGGGGACGCGTCGGTGCGTCCTCCGCATCACCCAGAATTCGCGTCGGCCGCTCCCCCGGTGCCGGGCGCTCCCCGCTCGACGTCCGGCGCTCCCGACCGCAGCCGGTGCGCGCAGGCGCCCCGGCGGCGACGAGCGCGTCTTGAAACGCCATCACGGTGGGATAGCGCTCGGCCGGATCCTTGCTGAGCGCGCGCAGTAGCACCGCTTCAGCCGGCTCCGGCAGATCTGCGCCGCACTCGCGCGGAGAGCTCGGCGTGACCTCGACCTGAGCCCGCATGATGTCGAACTCCGCCTCGCCCTCGAAGGGCAGGCGACCGACCGTGAGCTCGTACAGCAACAGCCCCAGCGCATAGACATCGGAGCGGACGGAGCCCTCTTCCCCCTGAACCTGCTCGGGCGACATGTAGTGGGGGGTCCCGACGATGCCCCCGGCTCGGGTGATCCGCGGGCTCCCTTCGGAGCGAGCGATGCCGAAATCGAGCAGCTTCACGAGACCGCGATCGTCCACCATCACGTTCGACGGCTTGACGTCACGATGGACGATTCCGGCCTCGTGGGCGTGGTGCACGCCATCGAGGACCTGGTGGAAAAGATCGAAGCAGGCCTCGAGGGAGAAAGGGCCGTCGTGGCGGATGCGGGTCGCGAGCGTCTCGCCCTCGACGAACTCCATCACGAGGAAGACTTCGCCGCTTTCCTCGAGCAGGCTGTAGATCGTCGCGATGTTCGGGTGGTTCAGGCGCCCGACCGTCTGGGCCTCCGCCCGAAAGCGCTCCACCAGCCCGGCCCGGTCGGCCATCTCCGGGCGGAGCATCTTCACGGCGACCGGCCGCCCGAGCGCCTCGTCCTCGCCCTTCCAGACGCAGCCCACGCCTCCGCCGGCGATACGCTCTCGAATCCGGTAGTTCCCGATCTTCTTGCCGATCAATGAGGTGTCCATCCGAGCGCGGCCCGATACGCATCCCTCGATGCGGGGACGGATCGCACAGTTGCGCCTTCCCAAATCGGCTGTGCAGGCACGATCCTGAAGCGGCCCGTGGAAAGGCCGGGCCGGGCGGGAAGCTGTCGCTAGCGGCCCAGGAGCTTCTGGATGAGACGATCGGAGACCAGGCCAACGTGGAGCCGCGTAATGCGGAGCGTGTCCCGGACGAGATCGTAGTGCGAGATCCCCCCCTCGTCGGCCGACAGGTATCGCACGCGCGTCGGGAGGTTGATCACCGGAGTGCCGGCCCAGATCATCCGGACGAGCAGCTCCTGATCGAACTCCATGTGATCGCCGCGGGCGTCCGCGGCGATCGCCTCCGCCAGCGGATACACCCGGAACCCGATCTGCGGATCGTCCACGATGCCGCCCCCGGTCTCGACGTTCACCCAGAACGTACTGATCTCACGGGCCCACGCGCGGACTCGAGGCTGACTCGCGTCGTACACGGGCCGGCCGAGAATCAGCGCCTCGGGGAACTCGCGCGCTTCGGACAGGAACCGCGGGATATCGTCGAGCGCGTGCTGCCCGTCGGCATCGACCTGAAGCACGTGGGTAAAGCCCTGGGCGCGCGCAGTCTCGAACCCGGTCTTGACCGCGGCACCCTTTCCGCCGTTCCGATCTCTTCGGACTGCCTGTGCGCGTCCCGCCTGCCCGAGTGCGTCGACCGCGAGTCGTCCCGGTTCCGCACTCCCATCATCGACCACGATCACGTCGTCGACGTGCCGCCTCACACGCTCCACGACCCCCGCGATCGTCGCAGGATTTTCGAAAGTGGGGATCACCGCACAAGGACGAAACATCGCACCGAGTTTAGAAACGGGGACGGTCTTTAGAAATTAAGAAACTCACCCCTCGTGGTGAGTTTCTTAATTTCTAAAGACCGTCCCCGGGTTTAGGAATTCTTCCAGTGATCCCAGTAGGTGATGTGTTCGGGGGGACGGCGGGTCGCGGGCTTGAACTCGTCCCCGATGGTGTACGCAACCGGCAGCAGCCCACACTGTGTGACGTCGTCCGGAATCCCCAGCAGCTCCGCCGCCTTGTCCGCAAAGCCAAGATGGAGCGTCGTGAGCACGCTCCCGAGGCCCCGAGAGCGAAGCGCGAGCTGAAAGCTCCAGACCGCCGGATAGATCGAGCCGTAGAACCCCGGCGCCATGTAGGCCGGGGCGTCGGCAGGGAGCTTCCCCTTGAGGCAGGGAATCACGTGAACCGGCACATCTTGAAGACGCTCGGCCAGGAATACCGCCGAGTCGAGCACCCGGGCGGTCTGCACGTTGCCCGATTGCTCCGCCTGGGTCCGCCCTTGATTCAGATAGTCACCCCCCGCCTTGCGATAGAGCTCCGCCAGCGCCATGCGCTTGTCTTCGTCTGTGACGACGAGCCAACGCCAGCCCTGTGTGTTCGAGCCGGTCGGCGCCTGCTGCGAGAGGCGAATGCAATCGAGCACGACCTCGCGAGGCACGGGCTTCTCGAGATCGAGTCGCTTTCGGACCGCTCGGGTGGTCGAGAGAAGTCGGTCGGTCGTTTCGAGATCGAAGGACATGGGTACCTACTTCGCTTTCAGCTTGGTGGAAGTCGCCTTCTTGATGGGCAGCGTCGCCGTGAAGCAGCTCGACCCGAGAACGTTCACTTGCGCGGTGACCGACGACGACCCCTGCAAGGCTTCGATGATCCCGGTGGGCAGAAACAGCTGACCCTTGGAAGCCTGGTTGCCGGCGAGCAGTTGCAGCTTGCCCTTCCCATCCTTGGTCTTGATCTTCTTCACGCCCGAGGCGCTCGCGTCCTTGTCTTGGTAGGTAAAGCCGCGGCTCCCTTTGGCCTTCCAGCACTGGTTCTGCTTGGGCCCGCAAGTATCTCCGACGCGGTCGACAATCAGCCCTTCGACCCGTTGGCCCGTCCCCGAATAGATGCAGAGGTCGTACCGACCGCCCACCAGACCGGGAGTGCCGAAGTCTGCCTGCGTCGTCTCGAATTCGAATTTCGAGAGCTTGAACTTCAACTTCTCCTTCCCGGCCTTGCCTTCCTTGATCGATAGGCTGCCCTTGGTAGCCACGAGGCAACCGTCGAGCGGAGTCTGCGGGCAGAACGGGATCGACTCGTTGATCGCGATCGAATCGACGAAGTAGTCCCATTCCACGCCGGGGCGGCTCGGCGTGATGGTCACGCTCGTGATCGGATCCCCCGTGAAACTGAAGGTCTGAAAGCCGGACGCGGAATTCGGCGGCACCTCCAGGTCCACGGTGCCGAGCAGGCCGCCGGGACCGAAGGCCTCGACCGTGAAGGTCTCCACCACCGTGAGCCCGTTGAGGACGAGCCCTTCCACCAGTTGCGCATTCTCCGCGGGATCCACGGCGATTGTCACGGTAGGCAGCAAGGATGGGTCCGCCCCTACGAGCGCCTCGCTTGCGGTTCCGTAGACGTTCGGCTCGGTCGAGAACGCGACGGCCGGGAAATTGGTGGGAAAACCGAGAACCACCCCTCCGCTGACGGTCGCGACACCCGGCACCACGATGTCCTGTGTCGGACCGGCCAAGGCGAACTCACTTGCGCCGACCGGGAGCACCGGGGTCGTCTCGAAGTCGATGACGATCGCGCCCGCGCCCGCAGCACTCAGCATCGCGAGGCAGCCGATCGCTACCCCGCGCATCAGGTTTCTCGTTCCCTCGGACATCACGAACCCCCCGTTCGGCGCCTCCGGGAGGTGGAGGACGCGGCGAAACGGTAACGAATTGCCCGCGAGACTCAGCCCTCGAAGAGTTCCTCACAGCCGAGGTCCGCCCACGCCGTGAGAGATCGCGTCAGCTGTCGCTCCCAAAGCCAACGCATACGGGTGCGATCCTCGGGCAGGACGCACCACTCCACGGCGAACTCGAGGCACTGCGCCACCGAGAATCGGTAGTCCTCAAAGAGTTCTTCCCAGGTGAACTCCACCCCGCACGAAGCGAGCGTCTCCAGATAGCGGCGCAGCACCGCGTGCTCGAGCTCTCGGCGACGCTCGGTTTCCCAGTGGAGCACCATCAGGATCGCGAGGTCCGAAGCCGCCAACCAACCCTCGAGCGACCAGTCGAACGGCTGCCGATCGATCACATAGGCCCGACCTCGCGGCCGCATCGGCAGCATCAGATTTCCCGGATTCGTGTCCCCGTGCACGAGGGTCAAGCCGCGATCGTGCTGGACGCGCTGCTCCATTGCCGCCCGGTGTCTACCGAACACCCGCTCGAGCACCGCCCGACCGCTGGGCTCGAGGGCGCCGCCGGCGTGCTCGAGGAGCGGCTCCAGACCCCGCTCGATCCAATCGAAGTACCGGCCGAAGTCGTCTGGCCCGGCCACGTCGGTGCCGAGCGTCTCCAACGCGTGTCGGCCCCAGTGTGCGGCGTGGAGACGCGCTAGCGCGTCGGCCACCGCCATGCCGAGCTCGAGATCGGGCTCCCGCTGAAACCCATCGACATGCGAGGCAGAGAGATCCTCGAGCAACACGTGATACGCGCGCGGGGTCTCCCGGTAGGCCGCGTCATAGCAGCGCGGAAGCGGTGCCCCTGGAGAGCCGAGGTAATCCCTCGTGTAGTAGTTCACCTCGGAGGGTCCGAACACACAGTTCGCACCGGCGCAGATTTTGAGGAACAACTGCGGCGGGCAGGTGCCCTTCGCGTCCGGTGTATAGGAGAGCGTGAGCCGGGCGTGGCTGGACCAGTTCGCGCCGCCCACCTCGGCGGCGACCGATTCGACCTCGCCCGCTCGGAGCGCACCGCTCTCGCGGAGCACCCGGCTGAGCCAACTCGGCGTGACCTCCGCGGCCTCCGTGATGACGAACTCGCTCATGCGGGCCCATCCTAGTGAGTCCACGCGAAAGCGGCCTCTCCGCCACTCCCGATTTCAGGCCGCTAGGGCTGGCAGGTCAGATTCGCCTGGCCGTCATCGAGACGATCGCAGTCGATCATCAACAACGGATCCGCGGCCCGGAAGACCGTGCAGGCGCGACACCGCGCCGACCGATCCGCACAGACCTGGATGCCACTGAGGTCGTCGGCACAGCCCGGGAAAAGCTCTCTGAGATCCTGCTCGGCACAGGTTCCGGACACCGTGTGCGCCAGCCGCTCTGAGGCTCGAGCGAGCGATCGACTCTCGACGAGGGCCGTCTCGATGTAGATCGCGAGTGCCTCATCGCTCCCGGCCGCATCCATCCCGCGTCCGCGAAGCTTTTTGGATTTCGCCTGCACCGCGGTCCGACCAAACGCATCGAACACGCGTCCCGCTCGGCGGCTCACCTGCCGCTGGCAAAGCCTCACCCGTGAATCCTCCGACGGCGTGAACACCGCCGGCGTTCCCAGGAGATCGCCCATCAGGGCCAGCGCCTCGGAACTCGCCGCCGCGGAGCCCGAGAGACGGTCCTCGCCCAGAGCGAGCGTCGGCGGCTCTTCCGGCAGGCAGCGATCCGCCTCTTCCGACGCCAAGCGCTCCTGCGCGGCCGAGACACCCCCCCGCCAGTCGGCCGAGAGGCAGCTGTCGAGCGTGGCCGGATCCGGTCCGAGCCGATCGGCTCGCCCCGCCAACCAGGCAGCGAGGCAGCGATCGTTGACACGACTCTGCGCCTTTCCGACGCGGGCGACGTGGCGATTCACAGCCGTGATACAGCGCACCTGGGCCCGACTCTGCGCCCCGAAGTCGATCTCACAGGATCCGTTGCAGCCATCGCCGTCCTCGACGTTTCCGTCGTCGCAAAGCTCGCCATCGGTCACGACGCCATTCCCGCAGGTCGTTTCGGTGCAGTTGGCATCACAGCCATCACCCGAGACCGCGTTTCCGTCGTCGCACTGCTCTTCTCCTCCGAGGAGACCGTTCCCGCAGCCAGGAATCGCGCAATCGGGCGTGCAGCCGTCCCCGCCCTCCCGATTGCCGTCGTCGCAGGCCTCACCGAAGTCGAGCCGATCGTTGCCGCAAACCTCTGACAGGCAATCCGCGGAGCAACCGTCCCCGTTCGTCAGGTTCGTGTCGTCACACTCTTCGCCTCGTTCGAGCTGAGCGACGCCGTCGCCACACGTCTCGGTTCGACAGGTCGAGGAGCAGCCGTCGCCGGAGAGCACGTTGCCGTCTTCGCACTGCTCTCCGATGTCTTCGATTCCGTCACCACACAGCTCCAGCGTGCAGTCGCTGCGGCAGCCGTCTCCGGAGCTCAGGTTCCCGTCGTCGCACCACTCCCCATGCGTCGGCTGGGTGATCCCGTCCCCACAGCGCTCGATCCGACAAGTCACCGAGCAGCCGTCGCCGCTGAGCGCGTTGCCGTCATCGCACTCCTCGCCGGGATTGCGAACGCCATCCCCACAAAGGGGTTCGATGGGCGTGCCGACGCAGGTCCCCTGAGAGCAGTGGTCATCACCCGTAGAGGACGACCCATCGTTGCAGTCCGTGCCGTCGAGCACGTTCACTGTCGTGCAGCCAGTGGCCGGGTCGCAGGCAGGGGCTTGACACTGTCCGGCGGCCTCACATGTCGGGGGCGTGCCGGGACGGCAGTCGAAGTTCCTACAGACCTCGGTCCCGTTGCAAAGGTTCCCGTCGTTGCAGTCGCTGCTCGAGAGGCACTCTACGTTCTCGCACTGCCCCGCAAAGCAGGCGAGCCCGGAGCCGCAGAGGGTTCCGTCCGCGACCGGGAACGACGCACAACTCTGGCCCGAGCAGCTATCTACCGTGCAGATGTTTCCGTCGTCGCATTCGCCCGACTGACAGGCCGCGCCTTGAACGACGACCTGATTCGAAAACGGTGAGGAGCCAAACGCGTTGTAGGCATCCATCGCGAGATACTGATTGCGCGTCTCGTCGATCATGATCGAGCGTCGAGCGATGCCATCACCATCTGGTGAGACATTCCCGAAGTCGACCGTCGTCCCGTAGGAGCCACTGAAATTGCCGATGTGGACGCGGTAGCCATCGGCCTCCGCGTCCCCGGGAATCCACTTGACCAGATATTCGACTTCGGCCCGGGCGCCTTCGCTCGGAACGACGAGGAAGGCGCACGCACAGGCAAGCGCCGCCGCGGCGCGAAGAACGCGATTTCGAGAGTCCATGACAGGTCACTTCGGCGCATATGCCCGGCGCGACTGTGACGGCCGATCCCAACTCACCCGTGAGCGCGATCACAGCTGCAGGCGCACGAGCACTCACAGATGCGCAGCTCTCGAAATCCCCGACTTGCCCGAAATTTCTCGGGGTTTCCCGGGACCGCGCTAGGACTGAAACCCGATCGACGCGCGGAGCGATGTGCCCCAGCATCGATACTCACAGTCGTGCGCTCTCCTGGGTGCGCGCGCGCCACTCGCTCCACTTCGAGGATCCACCCATGCGCCTTAGGTTCCTGACCCTCTTCGGCCTACTCGCCACGCTCTCTGTTCCGGCGGCCTCGGGCGCCCTTTCCGCGAGCTCTACCCTTCTCGGGAAAGAGACCTTCAAGGTCGGAAAGTGCGGAAAGAACAAGGTCGAGAGCTCCCGGCGGGTCTCCCTCAGCGACAACGGGACTTGGCGGGTGACGGGCAACGGCAAGGACACTGGCTGGAGCGGCACCTACGAGGTCGCGAACAAAAAAGAGACGAAATTCGACCTTTCCCTCGACGCAGACTCCCTCGCGAGCCTCACGGCGTCGCTCACAGCCGAAGCCACCGGCCTCTGCGGCGAGGCGGCAGTCGCCGAGGCGATCGAGGTTCGCAAGCTCCAGTTCCGCACGAATCGCAAGGGAACCAAGGGCAAATGGAAGGTCAGTGCCCGCTTCCTCAAGACCGCGGCTTCCGGCGATCGGAAGGGCAAGCTGAACCTGAAGGGTAAGGGAGAACTCGAGGAGGAAGACTCCGGGACCGGCGAAGACGTCGCCGCGGTCCTCACGCGACTCGGCGTCGACATCACGGAGACGCCGAGAATCGATGCGGTAGGCGATTCCTATCCCGACAGCTACTCGCCCTTCGGGCCGCGCCTGACGATCACCGAGATCCCGCTCGAAGGGGGCGGCGTCGACACCCGGATTGGCGGCACCCAGGAGCTCGCGATGGTCGGGTTCCAGCTCGCGGGCCGGACTGCGCACGTTTCCGTGATCGACAATCTCATCGAGCCGCTCCTCCCGGTGGTTCCCTCGATCCTCTACGAGCGAGAGGACGTGGACGCGCCTTGGGCAGATCAGGATTCCCCCGGACAACAGTTCCGCGCCTCGGCCGCGGCGGACGTCGATGGTGATGGCCTCCAGGAGCTCGTGTTCACCTATCTGGAAGCGGGTGAAGTTCATCTACTCGTCCGCGATCTCGACGAACCGGGCACAGGCGACGACGACCGGGTCATCCCAGCACCGCTGGGCTCGTTCCCGCTTGCAGAGCTGCAGATCGCCGGAGCCGATTTCGACCAGGACGGTACGGACGAGCTGGCGCTCGCCTTCGTCAGCACAGTCGACCCCGGCGTCCGACGCGCCGAGGGCCACATCGTCATCCTCGACGGCGCCGCCGAGGGATACGCCGTTCTGGAGACCCTCTCCCTGTTGACGGACGACGTGGATTCGTCCCTTTCGGTCATTCTCGAGCCGGGCAACATCGACTACGACGGCACCACCGAACTCGTGGTCGTACGAAACGAGTCCGCGGGCAGCAGTCCCTCGCCTCGCGCCTTCTATCACGTGTTCGACGACGGGTTGGCCTCGTTCACAGAGCTCGCGAGCGGCCGGATCATCGCCACAGTCGACGCCGCGACGCATCCAGCGGTCGTGGCGGACGTGGCCGTCGGCAACCTCGACGCCGATGCCGCGGGAGAGATTCTGTTCGGGGGCCTCACGGAGATTCAACAGACCTGTGAGCCCGTCGAACACTTCATGATGGTGCTGGACGACGGCGTGCGCGGGCTCGGCGAACTGGCAGCCAGCGTCTCGCCCGTCTCCCCCCCGTCCGATTGTCCCGAGTTCGATCCGTGGACCGTCGAGTTCGTCCACGCGAATACCCTCGACATCGACGGCGACGGAGACGCCGAGATTCAGGTGGGACAGTTCGTCTTCGAAGGCGTCCCTGGAGTCGGGGTCGGCTGGGAAAGCGGTGCGGCAAACTCGACCCAGCTGTCCGATACGCTCCTCTTCCCGACTGGGGCCAACGGAGGGCTCGTCCTCACTCGAGGGACCAATTCGCTCGTGGTCGCGGACATGAACGGAGACGGTCGCGAAGATCTCGTCAGCTTCCGGCAGGGGAACCCCGAGGTGGATGTCTATGGCACCGGAATCGGCGGGATCACTCGGATCGCCACCGTACCCGTCGTCGAGGACAGCAGTCTCGATCCGCAAGACCCCATACTCGTGGCGATCGATCTCGATCTGGAAGGACAGGTGCTGGAGTACCTCGGAGATCACAAGCTGATCTTCACCGAGCCGCTGATTCAGGCCGTCCTCGCGGCGCCGCCGTGCGCCGACGGCATCGGCCAGAACACGGACGCCTGCACGACGACGTGGGGGCGCTTCGAAAGTTCCGGGGCCAAGGGGGAGGCCTCCGTCACCGTCTCGGCCGGCGCGACACTCGGCTTCGAAATCGACGGCGGAGTCTCACAGCTCGAGTTTTCGGCCAAAGCGACCGTGCTGACGGCGCTCTCGACGGGCGTCACCGACTCCTACGAACTGACGAAGTCGGTTGCCTTCACGACCGGTCCGCAAGAGGACGCCGTCGTCTTCACCAGCGTACCGCTCGACCACTACACCTACCGGGTCGTGGCGGCCAAGGACCCGGCGGACGTCGGCAATGAGATGTCTATGGGGATCCCGCGCGATCCGGTCACCCGGATCGCAGAGCGCGAGGCTTACAACGCGAGCCTGCGGAACGGAGACCTCCGCATCGAAGCCAACGTCCTGCAGCACACGGTGGGTGACATCGCGAGCTACCCGACTTCGGGAGAGAAAGACTCGATCCTGACGACGATGCGGTCTCTCATCGACGACGTGCGCGGCACCTATGCCGCCATCATCGAGAACATCCCGCTCTTCGACCCTCTCCCCGCCCAGGAGGGGCTCGAGAGCCAGCTCGTCGGGGTGGGCATCGGCGGTGGCGAGACCGAAGTGGCCGTCGAACTCAGCGAGGAGAACAGCCTCGGGGCGTCGCTCGAGATCGGCATCGAGGTCGAAGTCGAGGCGACCGCGGTCGTCATCGTGGGCGCGAGCTTCGGGCTCTCCACCGAGTGGGGATTCAACATGAACTTCGGCTCGGGTGTTTCGTACGTCGGGACCGTCGGCAGCATCCCGGCCGACCAGATCGCCGAGAACGACTACAGCTTCGGCCTCTTCAGCTACCTGCAATCCGATCCCGACAGCGGGAAGGAGTTCCAGGTCATCAACTACTGGGTCGAATGACCTCGTTGTGAAGTAGCTCATCGCACCGAACGCCGGGCTCATGCAACATCCGGAGCGTGCCCCGACAAGGTCTCACGTCCCAAGCCGACACAGATGGACGACGGGTTCGTCTCGCCAAGACCGGGCAGACGCTCGCCCTCAACGGGGTTCCGGCGCTCGGGTTCTTCGCGGCCGAGTGGTCCGCCGGGACCACCCTCACCTTCTACTGGCTCGAGACCGTCTTTCTGACCATCTCGGTGGCGAGCCTCATCGTCCTTCACCGGCGCCGGACCCGCTGCGCAGGTCACTGGCTCGGGATCCAACTCGGTGCCGAGCACAATGGGCCCGCCGGACCGAGCGAAGACCGGAGCGTCTCCGACTTTCTCGGAGTGATGGTTCCGTTCACTTTCGGCCACGGGTTCTTCGTCGCGATGCTGACGTTCCTCGGGCTCCCGAACATGACCGGCGAGCCGGCACCCGGACTTCTCGAGCTCGCGTCCGGAGCAGCCCCGGCACTTGCGTTCGTCGCGCTCGGCCATTGGCTCGATCGCCGGGGAATCGAGTCGCGGCCGTTCTCCTGGGTCGAAGGCACCGCCCGCTCTCTGGTCGTTCGGATGATCATCACGCACCTGACCATCCTCTTCGGCATGCTGGCGCTCTCGATCACCGAATCGCCCAGCCATCTCCTCGGTGTCTTCTTCGTACTGAAGACAGTCGTCGATCTCGCCCGCCGTTTTCCCAAGGCCGCACCCACGCGACCCTCGACGGCCCAGCCCCGCTGGATCGGGTGGCTCGACCGCTGGTTCCCTCGCAAGGGGGAAGAAACCTGGGCCGACGACTGGCAGCAGCACCACGAGCGCTGGGAGCACGGCCAGGCGCAACACCGCGAGCTCCTGGAGCGCAAGGAACGCTTCGTCCCGCAAGGAACCGGCGCACAAAGCCTATAGGCGAGCCCTCAGGAGTTCCTGCGAGCTCCTGCCGCCAACAGCACCGCACCGACGGCAAACATCGCAATCGCGGCGGGCTCTGGCACCTCGGTCGCAAACTCGATCTCCATCGACTGCACCCCCGCCAACGATCCGCCGGCGAACGAGGCGAGATCGACTTCGATCGAATCGACGCCGACCGTCAGGATGTCATCCATCGCGCCGGCGAACAGGCCGGCGGACGCGACGATCGTCGCGTCGACGATCACCATGGCGGGTGTGAAGTCCAGATCGGAGAGCGTGAAGAACACATTCGATGGGAGAGTTGCGTTCGGCACGTTCGCGATCCAGAACACGAAGCTCGAGCTCTCCACATTCCAGCTGTAGGAGGAAACCGAGAAATCCGGATCGACACCGCTGGCGACCACGAACGTATCTTCCGTGGCACCGACCTGGATCCGCACCTCGTCCCCGATGAGACTCGCCTCGGAGGCGCTTGCAATCCCAAGCGGGAGCACGAAAAGCAGCGCGAGGCGGAAGCCCCACCGAATCCGAATGGCAGCCAGAGACTCATTCATCTGTGTTCCTTTCAGGGTCCGTTCGCAGCCTAGGGGGCCCGAGGAGAGGTCACAAACTCGAGACTCTCGAGACTCGGCGATGCTCCCGCGGACTGAGCGCCGTTCACCGCTTGGCCTGCTCCGAAGCCCCCGCTAGCGCTTCTCCGCGACGATTCGCCAGTTCAAATCCGCGATCTTCATCTTCTCAGCGTCCGTCCACGCCTGCCCGCCCTTCTGGAGGAGATCGAGCGATTCTTCGACCCACGGAGGCAACACGCGAATCGCCTCGAGACCACGGACCAACCGGCGACCCATCAAGATCAGATCTCGTTTTTGCTCACAGAGCGGCCAGGCTTCGCTCTTCGAAGGCCCTGAGATCAGGATCTCGAATCCCGCCCTCTCGAGCGCCGCACACACATCTGCGGGATACATCGATTGCGTCGCCGCCAGGGTGGGCAGGAAGGTCCTGTGAAGCGTCACGTGCTCCTCGTTGTCCCAATCGAAATAAGGGCTCAACAAGTACTCGGAGCAGGCGTATCGAGTTCCCGGCTTCAGCACGCGGTGCATTTCTCGCGCGTGGGAATCGAGTTCCTCCTTCTTGAAGAACGGCCAGACGGCCTGGAACGAGAAGCATCCGTCGAAGGACTCGGACTCGTACGCGAGCGGTTCGTGGTGGTTGCCCACCTTGAAGTGGAGACGCTCGCTCATGTCGGTTTCCGTCGCCCAATCGATCGCGTTCTCGATCTGGTTCGGGTCGATGTTGTAGCCGGACACTTCTCCGCCGGTCATCGTGGCGAAGTAGTGGGCGATCCGCCCGCGCCCGCAACCCATGTCCAACAGGTGGGACTCCTTGGGATTCGAGAGCTCCATCTCCTTCAGAACGGCCTGCTCGCACAGCAGTTGGTTCCCGTACAAACCCTCGCGGTCATCGAGCTGCGGCGGGATGTAGAGCTTCTCCAGATCGAAGACCGACAACATGTTGTTGAGGACCTTGTAGTAGTCCGCAACGGCCTTCGTTTCGTCTTCCGTTTTCGTCTCTTCACCGGCCTGCATTCGCTGGAAGAACTTGTAGGCGTCGACACAAGCCTGTTTGTCCTCTTCCGGCAGCGTCGCCAGACGTTTCAGTCCGATGAAAGCGGTCTTGATTCGATACCAATTCATCTGCGGATTCCCCTCTGCTCGGTGTCGCTCCACCCGATCTACCCGTGCGACCCAGGGTTTTAGCCCTCCTATGGGGCGCTTCACAGCCGCGCCGGCGGCGGACGGGCACAATTCCTAGTCGACGCCGATCCCCGGCAAGGAGTACCGCCCCGCGTGAGACGCCTCTTTCTCGTCCTGGTCGCCGCGTTCAGCCTTCTCACCCCGCTGGCCGCTCAGGCGGTCCTCCCCGGCTCCAACCCTGGCAGCGGCGGCCCCGGCACGGGCCCCGGACCGATCAATCCCGCCCTCACGGCCGGGACCTCCCTCGACGTGAGCCACGACCTCGGCGACCACGGCATTCAGTGGTTCCGCGAAATTGGCGTCGAGGCCGGCCAGATCCTCTGGTTCCGCTGGCAAACCGCTGGTGCAGGCGGAGTCGAGGGGCGCTACGAGATCCGCGACCAGGCAGACGCTCTCGTAATCGAGGGAATTTCGAGCGGGCTCCAGACGCTCGACGGCTACCGCCAGTTCAGCCTCTCGATCGATGACCTGGCCGGCGCTCCGTTCACGATCCGGATCCGACCGTTCTCGAGCGTCGGCGCCCCGGTCGCCCAATGGTCGAACCCCGTCCTGTTGAGCGCCTGGGAGCCCGGCGACCCGACGTGCTTCACGCCCGCAGGCGTGGGCGAGCCGATCTACGACAAGCTCTACGCGATCCGCGACCGGAACTACGTCCCCGCGCTGGCCGGCGCGATCGTCAACCGCAGCGGCATGTCGATCTTCGACGCTGTGGGCGTGCGGAGCACTGATTCACAGGTGCCGGTCACGCCTCAAGACAAGTGGCACCTCGGCTCGATCACCAAGTCGATGACCGCCACCCTCGCGGCGATCCTGATCCAGGGCTTCCCCTACTTGGTGAGCCCGGAGACGTCGATCCGCGACGTGTTCGCGAACGAGCCCTGGTTCGCCGACCTGAACGCGCACTTCAAGGACCTCATGCTCAAGGAGCTGCTCGCGCAGCACTCCGGGCTCGTCGCGAATCCGCAGATCGCGATCGACCAGCTGGAAGACACGGACCTCTCGCTGATCGAGCGCCGGCTTGGCTTCACGCGCTATGTCGGCCAGGAGCAAATCTCTCTCGGCAAGCAGTTCTTCTACCACAACGGCAACTTCGTCATCGCCGCCGCGATGCTCGAGAAGATCTTCGCGCAGAGCTGGGAGGTCATGATCCAGGGGCTGCTCTTCGAGCCGCTCGGCATGTACGACACCGGATTCGGCACGGCCGTACTCGACGGCGTGAGCCAGCCCGTCGGGCATGGAGGCGACAGCGGCTTCGTCGTCGCGCCGGGCGACAACACCGACGGTCTCGGCCCGGCGGGCCTCGTCCACACGACGCTCGTCGACCTCGGGAAGTATGTGCGCCTGTTCCTGAACGGCAGCGAAGGGGACCTGACCCTGCTGCCGTCGACGCTCGACATGATCTTTGCGCCCTACCCGACCGACGAACCCTACAACTGGGGCTGGGTCAACAGCATGGAACCCGGCGGCCTTCAGCTCTGGCACAACGGCTCGAACAACAACTGGTACGCCGAAGTGACGATCCGCCCCGACGAAGGCTTCGGCCTGATCGCCGCGACCAACATCGCCCGACTCGGCACCGACCCGGACCCCGGCCGCGGCCTGGTCGCCGTTGGCGAGGCGATGGCGATGCTGATGCAGCACCAGACCGGTTGCCCCGCTGTGCCGGGACGCGGAGCCTTCGGCTCGTTCGACGGCGGCGGCACCGGCCTCGGTGGCAGCATCGCGTCGCCCGGCCTCCGCCAACCGATCTCCGGCCGCGCGCAGACGCTCCAGGTGGACGTGCTGCCGAAGCAGTGCCGGCGCCCGCTGAAAGCGAAGGCGCGCGGCAAAGTGAAGGTCGCGATCCTCTCGACGGAGAACTTCGACGCCACGACGCTCGACGCAGACTCGCTGCGGCTCGCTGGCGACGCTCAGCCGTTGAAGGTTCGCACCAAGGATGTCGGCGGAGCCGGCCTCGCCGGTGCGTGTTCCGAGGAGTCACCGAAGGCGGCCCGCGCCGCGCGCAAGAAGGACGGCCGCAAGGACCTGCTGCTCACCTTCAGACGCGCCGACCTGCTCGAGATCCTCGAAGCGGGCGCTGTGGAGGGCGCCGTCTCGCTCACCCTCCAGGGCGACACCCGCGACGGTGCCCGCCTCGTCGGCGGCGAGGTCGTGCCGGTGGCTCCGAAGCGCTGATGGGGGCCTTCGCCGGGAAGGCGGGCGAGCAGCATCACGTTCCCGGGTGAATACGCGCTGAAACACCCGGGGGACCCCACCCCGAGGGACCAGAGCTCACCAGAGTCGCGGCGGGCGGGGCTCGCACGCCGAGCAGACAGTCATCGCTCGAGCAGCCGAGCCTACGGCTGCTCCGGGGCCCTCTGGCGAGGCCCGCTCGCGGGGATCTTGAGCTGCGGCGCGAGCGGCTCGCGCGCGACCGGCAGGGCGACCGTCTCCATCTCCCAGCGAGCGAAGGGGACGCGGATCGGCTCGCTCGCTTCGCTGCGCAGGACGAGTTCCAGGGTGCCCGACGGAGCGAGGGACCCGGGATCCACCCAGCCGTCGGCGGTCGCTCGCAGCAGCCGGCACGGCTCGCCCGTCGGGGTCAGCTCGACCCGGGACCCCTCGTAGGCACCGCGCAGGACTGTGCGGCCGCCCAGCTCGAGGGATGGGGCGAGGGACGGGGCCGCGTCGACGGGTGGGGGGACGTCGAGCAGGAGCTGCCGCTGGCGGCGGAAGCCGAGGCCTTCGATCTCCAGCACGCCGATGTTCACGCCGGCGATGCGGTGCAGCGCCCCCGGCGGCGCGAGCGGCGAGCCCGAGTGGCCGCTCCAGGCGGCTTCCATCTCCTCCTCGAGCGCGAAGTCGAGCGGAAGGAAGCAGCTCTCGACGATGCTGTCGCCCGGTCGTTTGATCGAGAGCAGGGAGACGATGCCTTGATCGGCGAGGGACGTCGTGCGGCGGGCGTCGGCGGAAGTGAAGTGCGCGATCCCGACACCGTCGAGTTCGATCTCGACGCGGTCGTAGTCCGCGAGTGGGGCGTCCACCTTGCTCCCGGCCGGAAGGCCGGGCCAGCGCAGGTCGCTCGTGGCCAGCAGCGGAGCCGTGGCTTCGGCACCCTCCAGGATCTGCAGCAGGAAGGAGCGCGCGACCAGCTCGTTGCCCCAGGGCCCGTCGTGCCAGCGCGGGGCCCGGTACGGAAACGACTTCTGGCGCCGGCGCCGGACCGCGCTCAGATTGGCGGCGCCGACCGCGTCGCTCAGGGCGACATCCTCCTTCTTGATCGAACCGAGGACCACCGGCGCGCCGGCCGCCGCCATGCGCGCGAGGAGGACGCGGTAGGTCGCGCGAGCCTCCTCCTCGCGACTGGCGTCGAGGTAGTAGAAGGGATTGCGCGGCGGGGCGTCGCGCGGCCGCAGGGTTCGCAGCGCCATCGGGGGCTCGCGGTCGTAGCGCAGGTAGCGCCAGCGCGGAAAAAAACGGAAGTACTCCTCGAAGCGCTCCGCCCGGGTCTCCCCCGCTACCGGGACGAGTTCGACGTCGTCGCCGCGGACCACGTAGCGGGCGTGCATCGCGTAGGGGTTGCCCAACGGGCTGTAGACGAACGACGTGTCGCGCTCCACGACGAAGAAGCCGGGGAACAGCAGCGTGTAGTCGCAGGCGAAGCGCGCGAAGAGGTGCTTCCAGAGCAGGAAGATCTGGTGGAAGCCGTAGCCCGCGATCCCGAAGTTGACGACCTCCACGTCGCTGCGGCCGAGGCGGTCGAAGTGCCCCTGGAGCAGGGTCGGATAGTCGTACTCGGCGTCGACCTCGGTGCCGAAGGTGGTCGAGCCGCCGAAGCAGCAGACACGAGTGGTGCCCGGGCGCTTCTCGGGCGGGAGGCGAGTGAACGAACTCTCTCGCTCGGGCTCGCGGGCGGGGGTGAGCCAGCCGAGCTGCCGGACCACGGCGGGCTCGAGCTGCGGGTGGTCCTCGAAGTGATGCTTCGGCCTGCCGGTGTCCCGCAGCTCGGCGACCAGTGGCCGGTACAGGAAGCAGTAGTGCGCGCCCACCAGCAGCAGGATGCCGCCGAGAAGCGCGAGCACGCCGCGCCACTCGCCCCACCGGAAGCTCACGGTCGCGGGGCTCGAGCGGGCGACGCGAGCGGCCGCTCGGCCGACAGGCGCGCGAGGTTGTCGCGGATCGCCGGATCGTCCGGCAGGAGGGCCAGCGCCGCTCTGTAGTCCTGCTCGGCGCGGGCGGCGCCGTCGATCCGGAAGTAGTGGGCGTTGGCGCGATAGACCCGCGCACGGATGTCCCCGCCGTCGGCTTCGATCCGCGCGTCGATCTCGCCGAGCAGGCGATCGAACTTCCAGAGGTCGCGATCCGCGATGCCCCGCTCGGGCTCGAAGCCGACGCCCAGCCACTCGGCGAGCTCGAGGGGGTCCTGCTCCAGTTCGGCGAGGTCCCGGAGCTGCCGCTCCCGGTAGGCGTCTGCCACGGCGAGTCGGTCGGCCGGCACCACGCCCAGCGACACCAGCGTCTGGAACAGAGCCTCGGCGAGGACCACGGCCCCGCGCGGGGTGAAGTGGACGTAGTCGTAGAACTGGCCGAACCCGACGATGCCGTGCTCCGCGTCGCCGGCCAGGGTCGCGACCGCGTCCAGGAAGGTCACTTTGCGCCGCTGGGCGACGGCGGCGACGCGCTCGTTCATGACGTCGAGCGCGCGGCGCAGGTGCGGATCCTCGTTCATCGCAGCCCGGTAGCTGGCGCGTGCGGCCTCGAAGTCGCCGAGCCGCTCCTCCACCACCGCCCGGCGGAAGAGCAGGCCGGAGCGCTCGTCGGCCGGGGCCGCGGCGACCCGCTCCTCGAGCGCCCCGCGCAGCCCCGCGAGATCGAGCTCTCCGTCCGCCTCGCCGCGCGGTACGAACTCCGCCATCGAATCCGTCATCCAGTCCGTCATCCAGTCGGCGGGGAGGTCCGAGCGTCCGCGCCATTTCCAGTTCGAGGCGACGCTCACGAGGACCAGGGGCGTCCCGTGGGCCGTGGCGGCATCGACGACCTCGTCGAGGTTCGCCTCGTACGCATCGACGATCTTCTGGATCTCCTGGGGCGCCAGCTCGACGTCCTCAATGATCCGTGCCTGCGTGAGCCGCAGATCCTCCGGGGAGAAGTCGCGGTCGGCCAGCGAGGGCGGCTTCGGCCGACCGTAGAGTGCGAGGCGCAGCGTGCGGAAGACGTGGGACCGCTCGACCAGGTCGGCGACGCTCGCGAGCCTGGTGCGATTCGCCGCCGCGTACTTCTCGGCATGAATCTCCAGGAACTCGTTGTTGCCGGAGTAGACGACCGCGACGTCGGGCTCGTACCTCTCGCACACGTCGGCGACCAGCAGCTTCACCTGACGCGACGAGAGCGCCACGATGCCGAGGTTCAGCACCTCGACCTCGCGCCGGGGGAGTGCCTCCTCGAGCATCCCACGCAGGTGCCGCGCGAAGGTCACGTTGGGACTGAAGCCGAGACCCGCCGTGGCCGAGCCCCCGAACGTGACGACCCGGAGCGCGGTCGCGGGCTTCGACGCGAGGATCGTCTGGAACGGCAGCCTCGGATCGGCGGTCACCCACACCCGCGTGCCGTCCGGGCGCGCGGCCTCGCGGAGGATGGGCAGATGGATCTGCTGGTACGCGAGCCGGGAGGTCGAAGCGTCCCGCGCGCCGATCCCGGCCACCCGGAGCCCCCCTTCGAATAGGACGAAGAGCAGCGCCAGGACGCAGAAGGAGAACAGCGTGGCCAGGAGATTGCCGACGAGCTCGGGAGATGCCTTCGGTGCAGACACCGGCGGCTAGTCGAAGCCCCCGTAGTCGACGCGAAGCGCCTGGGGCTCCGGGGTCAGCGCGGCCACGGTCACCAATGCCGCCGCGCTCAAGACGAAGACCACGAGAAGGATCTTCACGACCCGGGCCGGCCGAAGCCCCCGGCTCGCGGCCGCCTTGCCCGGCCCTCCCTCTACCCCCGGCTCGCCCATGGAGAGGAATCATACGGAAGCTGGCAGGGGCGACAACGCTCGAACCCTCAGTCCCGTGAGGTCCGGAGCGCACGGGCGCCGCGGCCGGCGGGAGGTCGATCGCCCCGAGCTGCTACGTCGCTAGGAGTGCTCTCGACGGCTGGGCGCGTTCACGGCGCAGGACGACCCTCAGCAGTCGGCGTTGTTCCCGAAGATCGAGATTGCGTGGCTCCATCATGCGATACCGGGTTTAGGAATCGGCGCAGACGACGGGGCGTGACGCGAGGTTGCATCTCCGGCCTCGTCAGCCCCGGTCAGTAGCGGCCGCACGCGGTCCCCAGCACGGCCCGACAGCCCTGGAACGGCCCCTGCCCTACGCCCGCTCCCGGGGCCTGCCTGTGGGTCGAGTTGCCCCTACTGCAACGGAACGACCGTGACCTCGGTCGTCACGTCCGCGGTCCCGGCGTCCACCACGTCGAGGTCGGGGATCGGTCCATCGGCGTAGATCACGACGTCGCTGCCATCGAAGCGATGGATCACGATGTTGTCCAGCAGCACTTCGTAGCGGCCGGGGGAGAGGTCGAGGAACATCAGCTTGCAGGCGTTGGCGTTGGACGCGCCGAGCCCCCCGAGACCGATGGTGCGGCGCGCCCAGCCTCCGACCGCAGCGGTGAACGCCTCACCGGCTCCGACGTTGTGGTTGTCCTGGTCACGGAAGCTCAGTCCCTCGTCACCCCAGGGCACGTCGTCGTTCGTGCGCAGCAGGTCGAGAACGAAGCCGTTGGCGCGCGTGCCGGGCTCGATCCGCATGTCGTATTCCAGCACGTCTCCCGGATGGACCTGAATGGCGAAGGCGCGAGAGAGCTGCACCTGGAGAAGATCGCCCGAGGCGGCGGCCCCCGCGTCGATGACCGCGCGAATCACGTCGCCCGAGGGTGACGCGGTGCCCGCCGCGAGCGGGACGTGCGAGGGAGCCGCGACGACGCGCTGGTTCCACGCGTCGAGGGAGGCCTCGAGCGACGCCACCGTCTCGGGCAGCGCTCCCGCGAGATCGGCCGACTCGAACGGGTCGCTCACCAGGTCGTAGAGCTCACGATGCCCATCGGGGCGCCGGATGAGCTTCCACTCGGGCGTCCGATACGCGTCGTGGTCCTTGCGGATCCAGGCGGTCTCGCTCCGGAGCTCCGACGCGGCGCTCACGATCCCCGCCGACACGTCCTCACCGTCCAGCGTCGGCCCCGGCGGAGGGGCGACTCCGGCGAGGGAGAGAACGGTGGGGTAGATGTCGGCAGCCGCGATCATGCCCGAGGTGGATCCGGAGAGGATCCCGGGGATGCGGATCGCCGCGGGTACCCGGACCCCACCGTCGTAGGCGTTGTGCTTGCCTCCGCGCAGGGGAAGGTTGTTTCCGTGGCGGCCGCCCCCGTTGTCGCTGGCAAAGAAGACGACCGTGTTCGCCGCCAGCCCGTTCGCGTCGAGCGCATCGAGGATCCGGCCAATCCCGTCGTCGAGGGAGAGGACCATGGCGGCGTAGGTCTCGCGCTCGGCATCGAACTCGTCGGGAACTCGAGCCAGGTCCTCCAGCTTCGCCTGCTGCGGATTGTGAGGCGCGGTGAAGGGAACGTAGAGAAAGAAGGGGGCGGAGCCGCGGCCATCGAGATACGCGACGGCCTCCGAGGCGATCAGGTCCGTGGTGTAGCCCGGGCGGTCCAGGTAGACGCCGTTCTCCTGCCAGAGCAGCTCGTCCTCGTCCATGCGCGTGAAGTAGTCGGCTGCGGCGCGCAGGATCCCGGCGAAGTGGTCGAAGCCCTGGGTCAGCGGACCCTGCTCGTCGGTCCCCAGGTGCCACTTGCCGACGATCCCGGTGTCGTAGCCGGCGTCCCGGAACGCCTCCGCGAGAGTGACTTCGTCGAGGCTCATGTGCTGACCATTGCGGGGATTGATCGTGCCGGGCGCGACACCGACGCGCGTCGCACTTCGACCGGTCAGGATCTCTGCCCGGGTCGGCGAGCAGACCGGCTGGACCATGAAATGGGTCAGCTCGATCCCCTCCTGGGCCAGGGAGTCTAGTCGCGGCGTGGGGATCGTCGTGAACGGATCGGCGGTGGAGTGGAAGCCGACGTCGCCCCATCCCTGGTCGTCCGACAGGATCAGGACGACGTTCCGGGGGCCCGGTGCACAGCTATCGTTTTCCTCGCCGTCATCGAGCAGGTCGCAGCTCAGGTGGAGGGCGTCGAAGCTCGCCAGCGAAGTCCAGAAGGCGAGTCGTGCGCTCCGGGCGGCGCAGTGTGCCAGCTCGCCCACGTCGGCGGACGCGCTGCAACGGCCCGGAAAGAGATCCCCCAGAGAGGCGGCGGTGACCGAGCAACGCTTCGCCGTGCCAGCGACGAGCTTCTGCTGCGCCTTCGCGATCCCTCCCCCGGCATCGGCAAGGATGGAGGCAGCGATCTCCGCCGCGAACTCGCCCGAGGAGGCGACCGGGGCCGGAGGGTCGCCGACAAGTCTCTTCTTGCCCTTGAGGACGTTGCGTGCGTGGCGGGCCGCGTTCCTCCGGAGGCGGTCGACCAGGCGGAAGGAGCGGCGCAGCACCTCCTCCTGGCAACGGGCCCGGTCAGTCTCCCCGGCCGGCTCGAGCGCGTCCCCGAAGAGATCGCGAACGAGGCCGAGAGCGGCCGTCCGGCCTGGACCGCTCACCCGAACCGCTCCCGTGTAGGCGAAGTCGGGGAGCTGCTCCGGCGCCGTGCGACATCGCCTCAGGTCTTGTGCGACGGTCTTCGTCTCCTGCTTCGCGAGCTTTCCCCGAACGTCGTTCGCGAGACATGCCTGGGCGGTCTGCGCCTGTGGCGGGACGCCGAGCGCAGCGAGCTTTCCGCGCGAGCCATTGCGCAGGCATTGCTGCGCCGTCTTGCCCTGGAGTTCCAGCGCGCGGGCGCCGTACTCGTTCATGACTCGAATGCAGTGCTGCTGCTCGGGGCGCTGCGCCACGGACCGGCTCGCGGTCGGGAGGAAGCTTGCAGACGCGACGGCCAGAACCAGAGTGATTGCCGCGTGCGGAGCGTTCACCAAAGAACCGCCCGCGGAATGTTGGGAAGAAAAAGAGCGGCCATCCGCTCCGCACCCAGCTAGATCCGCCGTCGCGTGATCCGCGCCAGCACAAGGGCTCCGGTCACCAAGAGCAGCGCGTGGGCGGGCTCGGGGACCGCCACCGCGGTCACCTGGTAGGCGCCCGCACCGGCGACGCGCGTCACCAGCACGTGCCAGGGCCCGGCGGCCGGGCTCGCGAGCGAGCAGCCTCCGAACTGGCCCTCGTCGTCGATGGCGCAGTCGTGCTGCGCCGGGGTCGCCGGTGCGCCCGCCCGCACGTAGACGTCGAAGTCGGCCAGGCCGTCGTCCTCGAACGCATTGAGGGCCACGCGCAGCTCGCTGGCACCGGGATCCAGGCTGAACTGGTGCGCGGCGCTGCTCGCGCCCGCGTTCAGGGTGCCCGACAGCTCGTAGCTCACCGTGGCCCCTTCCCCGACCGCTGGAAACCCGCCGCAGGTCTGACCGAGGTCGTCACCGGCTTCGGCCACGATGAAGTCGAGGACAGCCGAGACGTCCTGGTCGATGCTGAGCGCCGGCGGCGAGCACGTCGCAGGCGCCGAGCGGCTGGTGAGTCCCGCGATCACCGGGCCCTCGCCCAGGTCGACGAAGAGGGGGCCCCCGGAGTCGCCTTGGCAGGTCGAGGAGTCGCCACCGGGCGGACCGACCGGCTCTTCGAAGCTCCAGCAGACGTGGCCATCGTTGAGGATGCCGCCGCAGTCCGCAGTGACCACGGCGCCCGCCCGCTTGAGGCCGAAGTCGCTCAGGCCCGTCGCGCTCCGACCGAAGCCGACGATCGTGCCGCTGCTCCCGAAGCCGGGGGTCCCGAGGTCGTTCGGAACCGCGGGGTGGATTCCGGTCACGGGGACTGCGAGCTGGAGGACGGCTACGTCGTTCACAAGGCCCCCCGGCACGAAGTCGGGGTGGACCACGATGCCCGCGACTTCGACCGAACCCGCGTGCTGGAGGAAGACCCGATAGCGCGACGGATCGCGCGGGAAATCGTCGTTGCACTCGACGCCCGTCCGGGGACCGCACACGCAGTGCGCCGCGGTCAGGAACGTCTCGCACCCGATCAGCGTGCCCGTGCACCAGGACAGCGGCGGGCTCGGAACGGGCGGGCTGCCGCTGTCAGGGACACAGGCATCGCCCCCGGCCGTGCAGAGCAGGGCCCCCACGGCGGGAGGGTCCCAGGCCAGCACCCCGTTCACGATCCGCGGGAGACGTTCTCCCGCGGCGACCGTCGCCAGCGACGCGGCGACGAGGAACACGATCGCGACAACGGCGGTACGCATCGGCCCGGCCCTCCTCTGGCCCCACGAGTCGCAACAAGACCGCGCTGACGTGGGATCCTCAGGGAACTCATTCTGCAATGGCCGTACCGCGCTAAATCCCTCACAGCGCCTACGACGCAGACGCGTGTACCACGCTGCCCCGGGGCCGAAGGTCACCGTGCCGGGGCGCCACGAACGCCGTCAGCCCTCTGGCCGACCCCGCAGCGTGACCGCCCCGGCCAGCCCGCCGCGGCATCCTCTCGCCCCGTGGTGGCGGAGGACCTGGGGCGGCTGGCCTCTATGAACAAGAGGCAGGAGTGGCAGCGGCCGCTACTGGCGCCCCCGGCACGACTCGAACATGCGACACCGGTTTAGGAAAGCGATTCGCGGATCCGGGGTTCCTGAGCGATCCCGTAAGGTTTCGCCAACGCTGCTATTTCCGATCCCAACAGAACTTGTGTCCACTGCTCCACTGGTGCTCACTGTTGCTCAGTGGAATCCCAACACCTGGATCCCAACACCACGGGGGTTAGCGGCAGGCCGGCTGGGGCGCGTAGTCGTAGAAGATGCTGACGGTGTTGAGGATCCCCTGAACTCCGGAATCGATGCTCCCCTGGTCCCCATGGCCGAGGCAGAACCAGCCGTCGAGGAAGTCGATGAGATCGGCTCCGGCCACGCCGCGGTCGGTGGCCAGCGATTTCATCACGCCGAGAGCGCTGAAGACGTCGGGCCTCCGGGTGACCGTGTCGGCGCCAAGCGGCGTCTCCTCGTTCGCCGGGTCGGCGAGGTCCCAGAGGATCGCGCTGACCACGGCCTCATTGATGTCGCCCGTGTCGGTGCCGTCAGAGGTGTCGGTCGGGATGCGGGGGTCGAGCTTCTCGATGTCGTAGGCGAGACGCAGGCCCGTGTACGTGGCATCGATGTACATGGACGTGCCCTTCACGAGGTTGCCGAAGAACGTCGCGGAGCCCTCGCCCCAGGAGAGCCGCGGGGTGTAGCGCATCCCGAGAGAGTGGGCGCCGCCCGGGCTCATGGTCCGCGTGAAGAACTGCTGCCAGTGGTGACCGTACTCGTGGAGCAGGTTCGTGTCGTCGTACTCGTCCTGGTCCACGCTGCTCGAGGTCACGTAGATCGTCCCGTTCGTGTAGCACGAGACCGTCGGGCCGCAGAGGCCCGCTTGTCCCCGCGTCCAGCGCCAGGTCAAGAAAGGCGGGGCCCGCCCGTGGAGGGTGCGGATCGCCACCGAGGCGGCCACTCCGACGTCGAAGATGTTGAAGGCCGGCCCGGTCTCGTCCTCGGCGGCCACGAGCTGGAGACCCGTCTTGTCGGGCTCGGCGGTCTCGTCGATCACGTCGGAGCGGAGCTCGTAGACGCTCCCCTGGGCGTCTTCGACCCGCTGCTTGACGCGGCTGCTGTCGCGGCTCGTCTGCACCACCACGCGGTAGCCGGCCGGCCCGTCATTGCGGAAGCGGACGTCGAAGCTCCCGTCCTGCGCCGTCTCGTCTTCGGCCAGAAGCGCCCCGTCGCTCTCGCGCACGATCTCGACGTCGGCAAAGCGAATGGGGAGCGGGACGGCGAGGACCGTGTTGAAGCCGCCCGGATTCGTGGTCTGGGCCAGGTCGTCGTAGCGCGCCGTGCCCCGGACGCGGACGGAGCAGTCGACGTCGAAGCGCGTGATCTCTGTACCGGCGCCGAGGCCGCCCCCCGTCGACTCGCCCTGGGAGAAGCTCCCGGGGAAGGTCTTCGTCTCGCCGCAGACGTTCGTCGTGACCGTGTAGTTGGCGCCGGCGGTGTCGCAGTCGCTCCAGAAATTGACGCGCACGACGTACTCGCCCTCGGGCGCGGTTCCCACGGGCCAAGTGATGTTCTCGTTGTTGATGCTGTCGATCGAACAGCCTGCGTTGGAGTCGAGGTCGAGCAGCCCGCCGCTCGCGGAGGCGGTGTTCCCGAAGTAGATCTCCTCCCCCCCACCCGGCTCCACCACGTGGAGGTCGACGTCGGTCGCGGAGTCCCAGGAGACGCTCACCTGGACGTCACCCGTGCCCACCTCCTGGGTGCCCACATCGACGCTGAAGACCTGGCCGATCGCTCCGAAGACGTTGCGGAGCTGCAGCAGGATGGTGTGGAACACGCCGCCGGCCGAAGTCTCGGAGAGGCGGACGTCGGCCAGGACCTCGTCTCCCACGACCAGCGCCGGGACCTGGAAGTGCCCGCCGCTCCCGCCACCGATCTGGACGCCGAGGCTCGTGATGTCTTCCGCCTGGGAAGGATCCTGGAGGCGGATGCGGAGGCGCGCGACGCCGCCCGTGATGAGCGTGCTGGGCGCATCGACCGAGGCGATGGCCGGGTCCTCGGGCGTGCCGGAGGCGGGCGGCAGGTCGCCCGCAACGTAGACCCCACCCACGAGCTGGATGTCGGGCAGCACCAGATCAATGGGCTCGATCGTGAACCGCGCGGCCTCGAACTCGGTTCGATCCGAGTAGATGATGGCCGCGGCCAACTCGCACAAGCCGAAGTCGGCGACGGTGTCGGCCAGCACCAGGAAGTCGCCCGATACCCCCGCCGGCACGCCCAGGTTCCCGCACCCGTCCCCCGCTCCCGCCACGCCGATGGAGAGCGCCCCGGGCGCATCGACACTGAGCGTCACGACCGCGCCCGAGCTCGGAGTCGGCGGGTCGACCAAGAGGGTCGGGAGCCCGACGAAGTCGTCGTCGAGCACGGGCGGCGGAAACTTCTCGAACACGATCAGGTCGATGACCACCCCGAACGCCTCGTCCAGCCGCCGCGCCGGAGCGGGCAGTGCGAAGTCCACCCCGGAGCGGGCGGCCTTGCTGCCCGCCTTGTCCCAGGAAGAGTCCTTCTTGGTGCGTGCCTTCGCGCGCGAGGCGTCGCGCTTGGCGACGTCACCCTTCTTGACGACCTTGTCCTCCGCTCCGATCCACTTCTTGCCGTAGTTGCCCGCGGCCTTCAGAAGCGAGCCGAGCAGCTTCTTCGAGCCCTTGTCCTGCGTCTCTGTCGCGGGGTTGGAGAGCCCCGCGAGCGCGACCTCGAGCGCGCCGGCCAGGGCGTCGTCGATCGCCGCCAGTACCCGGTCCGCGCCCGCTCCCTCGCACTCGGCGCCGCCCTTGGCCTCTGCCTTCACCCACGAGCGCTCCAGCTTCGCGAGCTGCGCTTCGCCGCAGCTCGAAACGGTGGCTTCGATCTCGCCGCGGTCGAAGCCGTCGGACTTCTTCGCTGCCTTCGCGAAGCACGCGACGACCTTCTTGGCCGCGGCGCCCGCGGCCTTCAGCTTGGTGCCCTGACAGGACTCGAGTGGCCCCGCCGGCGCCGGCTCGGCGAAGAGCACGAACAACAGGGCTGCAGCCAGGGTGAGGGTCGGGCGGATCCAGGTGTTCAAGGGCGTCCCCGTCGGTGGGTGGGCAGCACGAAGGCGAAGGCACCGAGCATGATTCCGACACTTGACGGGCAGGCGGCGATGGCACACGCCTCCTACCGTTGACGAAGCAGGACCCGTGCCATGTCCGTAGCGAGGGCTCACGCACGACGCGAACGATGTTGGCCCTTCTTGGGACACGCCCCGGCGCCGCGATGGGGCGAAGCGACCTTCTTCGCGCCACGCTGGGAGATGCCGCAGAGCCGCGAATTTAGTCCTCGTCACAATCCCAGCGGCCTGACTCACACCGCCTGCGTCCCCGCTCGTTCACCGAGGCCATCCAATCGTGTGGCTCACATCGACCTTCCCAGCGGGCGCCACCATCTTCGACCCGCACCGGGTTTCGTCCGGCCACCTGGGCCGGCGTACCGCCCGCGTCCTCAGAACACGAGGCCACCGGGGCCGCTTCGGCCCATCTTCACTTCCCTATTTGTTCTTCTGGCCGCACTCCGATGCGCCGGCCATCGAGACGATCGCGTCCTTCTCGGCTTCGCTGATCAGTCCGGCCGCCAGGAAATCCTCGGAGGCGTGTGCTACGCAGGAAACGTAGGCGCCGTGGTTCTTCCACCGGGCGCCGGCCGTCGGGTGCTCGCAGGGGCAGAACTGTCCGACGGAGCAGCCCGTGGCGTCCACCACCTCGCCCAGCGGCGTCGGCATGCATGCGTCGTCTGCGTCGAGTACGCCGTCCCCGTCGTCATCCGCGTCGCAGGCGTCTCCGGCGCCATCCCCGTCCGCGTCGTTCTGATCGGGATTCGAGTCGAACTCGCAGTTGTCCGAGCCGTTCTCGACGCCGTCGCCGTCGGCGTCCGGATCACACGCGTCGCCGACCCCGTCCCCGTCCAGGTCGTTCTGGTCCGAGTTCGCGGCGTCCGGGCAGTTGTCGTCCGACTCGCAGAGGCCGTCGCCGTCGGCGTCGTTGTCCGCATCGAGCGGACAGATGTCCATGTCGTCACACACCAGATCACCATCGGTGTCTCCCGTGGCATCGTCGCCATCGCACTCATCCAGGTCGTCGCAGACCCCGTCGCCATCGGTGTTGCCGGTGGCGTCGTCGCCGAGGCACTGGTCGCCCTCGTCACAGATGCCGTCGCCGTCGGCGTCGCTGTTGCTCATGCCGACGCAGGGATCCGAGTCGTTGCACAGCCCGTCGACGTCATCGTCGCCGGAGGCGTCATCCCCGAGGCATTGGTCGTCGCTGTCGCACACGAGGTCGTTGTCGGAGTCGTTCGACACGTCGAACGGGCAAAGATCGCAGAAGTCCGCCACGCCGTCCGCGTCGGTGTCGACGTTGTCGTCGCCGCCTTCGCACACGTCCAGGTCGTCGGGCACGCCGTCGCCGTCCGAATCTGCAGGAGCATCCAAGTCTTGTGCGATGACGAACTGGCTGAGCGAGGAGACCGTCCCGCAGAGCCGGTTGAGTGTGTAGTCGGTGGCAACGAAGTCCGTCCGGTCGACGAACTCGGGACCGAACGCGCCTGGCTCTTCGTGGAGGACGCGCAGGCTCGTCTCGGGAACCGGGGCAGCTTCCGTGCCGTCCACGATGCCGTCGTCGGGGGCGACGTCCGCGTAGGGACCGCATACCGTGATGGGACCGCTCACGTCCGCCGTGGTGGTGATGTCGAGGTAGAGAACGGGCGCATCGCCGATGGCGACCGCGAAGTTTGACGGAACGGTGACGAGGGTGTCCGACGCTGCGGTGACGGTCGTCTCGCCCGCGCCGTCCACGCTCCCGAACGTGACGTCGATCGTCGCGCTGACCTCGCTGCCGTCCACCGGACTAAAGAAGGTCGTCTCGCCCGAGACGGTGACATTGGGGCCGGCAGGGGTCGGCTGGGGGTCGAACGCGTTGAGGGCGACCTCCAGAAGAAAGCTGTTCCCATCACCGGCGCCCGGGCCCGAGAAGTCGCAAGGACCCGTGAAGCCCAGGAGCCCATCCACGCTGTAGGTCAGGCCCGGCGGCAGGCCAATGCTCTGCACGAGCGTGTCGATCTCGCCGATGAAGGACTGGACGACGAGCGAGCCGCTCGTGAAGCCGGCGCCCGGCGGCACGCTGAAGCTCAGGCTTCCGAGAGGGCTCGAACCGAACGAGCCGAACCAGGTGGTCTCCGCCGTCGACGCCCCGAAGTCCACGGCGGTGAGGGTCGCCGTCGTCGCGAGGGTCATGCCCCCAACGCTGCTGGCGAGGTCGATCGAGGATCCGAAGACGAGGCGGCTGCCGGGGTCGAACGTGAAGGCGCCGACCACGGGGCCGGACGTCCCCACCACCAAGCCATTGTTCTGACCGCATATGGTCCCGCCTCCCGTACCTACGACATCCGCGAGCACCGGTTGCGCGATTGCGAGTGAGACTACGAACAGGGACGTGGCGAGGGCTTGCCGGATCATGGCTGCGTGACTCCTGGTGGCTGGTTCGAGGGTGACGAACGGCGACTTGGAACGCAGCAACGAGGAAACCCGGATCGCTCGTCACGGCGAGCTTACGCCTCCCCAAACGTCGATGTCCAGCCAATTTCGCCACGCGCAGTCATGCTGCCTAACATTGGTATGAGCGTTGGGTTGCGAGCATCGTCGATTAACACTGTTAAGTGTCCTCGATGGCGAAAGCCGCGATGCACACTCGTCAGTGCGGGGACTCGGCACCCAAAGAGCCCCGAGGTGCGGGGCAGATTGTCGCGAACGCGGAGCGGAGTCGTTCAAAACTGGGACACGATTCCACCCTGGAGATGAGCCCGTCAAGCATCGTTCCACGGTTGATCAACAGCTTCGCAATCTCCACTGCGGCTGAGTCCCATTCGCAGGACACCGCCTGGAATTTTCCGATGAACCCATATGAATCCATGTCCAACTTGACCGCGATTACAGGCACTGTACGCCCGAGTGCAAATCCGACCTCTTGGTCGGTCCAATCACTGTCGTGGAACTCCTCCGTCAACAGAGCCACGAATGCGTCCATTGACCTGAGTGCGTTCTCGATCTCTAGGTGCCACTCCGTAGTGGGCCGAATGTCGTTGTGAGCGACGAAGCAGAACGCACCGAAGCCATCGAGCGCCTTCCCGAGCTCGTCGGCCTCTCTCGGCGGGAGCCCTCACCACACCGACGTCGGGTCGGGCGCGCCGTGTCGCCCTCCCCTCCTCGACCTGCGCCATGCTCGCCAACCTCCTGGAGGAACGCCGCCGCGAAGCCCTCCAGAAAGCCTGGCCCAGCCTCCCGCCCTGGGTGTTCTGCTCGTCCGCCGGCACGATCTGGGACGCGGGAAACATGAGCCGCCGGTGGGAGCGCGTGTGGCGCAAGGCTCACGCAAGGGGCGTCCGCCCCCTGAAGCTCCATGCGGCTCGGCACACCTGGGCAACGCTGGCGTTCTTGGCGCGGAAGAGTCCGCGGTGGGTCGCTGACCAGTTGGGCCACGCAGACCCTGCCCTCACACTACGCTTCTACGCACACGCGCTCCGCGAGGAGGAGACTGACCTCTCATTCGCCGAGTTCAACGGGCGCGAGGCGTCTCTATCCGTCTCCAGGTTCGACGAGGGCACGAGTGAACCGCGTAAGTCCCCGAAAACTGGCGCCCCCGGCATGACTCGAACATGCGACACCCGGTTTAGGAATTCGCCGCGGATCGTTTCACTGAGTTGCAGTCAGTTGGAAGTAGTTGAAATGGCTCAACCATGATGTGCGCTCAGATTCACCCTGTTCGGTGAAGTTCACCCCGTTCGCACACAGATCCGCACACAGCTTCGAGGCTACTCGCACGCCTCGCCCAAGGAGGAGCACGACCCGGCGTTCGCCGAGGAGTCCACATCCTGGTGCCCCGGCACGACTCGAACGTGCGACACCCGGTTTAGGAATCGCGCACGCCTCGAAACGGCCCATCGGAGACAGCCGTGGGCGCTGCCCAAGCCGCCACACTAGCGGAGAACGATGCGCTACCGCTTCGCCGAGTTCACGCTCGATCTCGATCTCCGCGAGCTTGACGCGGACCCCATGCTCTTGTGAGCGTTCCTGAACGCGTGGACGAAACGCGCGGAGGGCGCGCCGAGCAGGATCACGGGCCGAGCGCGACTCCCTCCTTAGAGCGAGGGTCCACCGGCCCGGTCCCGTGCCGCCCGGACTCGACGATCGAAAGCAACTGACGCTCGCGGCTGCCGGGGCCTGAGGACCCCTCTTGGGTCAGGGGACGATCGGTACCAAGGGGAGGTCGGGGACCTTGCCGATCGCCCGGAACCGCTTCCCGTCCGCCCTCTTGACGTCGTCGAGCTTCAGATCGAAGCAGTCGCCGTTGCTGGTGAGGACCTGGACTCGTGCCCTGGTGGCCCCCTGGAGCGCGCCCGTCAACCCGGTCGGCATCCTCGTCTGATCCGCCCGCGCAAGGTTGCTGGCCTTCACGAGGAGCGTCCCTCGGGTCGGCTTCGGGCTCTTGGCGACGATTCTGTGCACTCCAAAGGAGGTTCCCTTGGTATCCCGAAATCTCCAGCCGACGCCGCCGCGCAGCTGCTTCCAGCAGGGCGTCAGGTTGCGGTTGCACACGTCCCCGGCCCGCTGGACCAGGAGCTCCGAGAGGAAGGTCTCGTCCGGGCGGTAGAGACAGGCCGCGACCCCCGTCGTCCCGTCGACGGGATTCCCGAAGGCGTCGTCGTTCTCGATGGGGTCGAGGCTGGTGGGCCTCATGCGAAGATTGAACGACTCCCTGCCCGGCCTTCTCTCGTTCAGCGTGAGCCTTCCATTCATGTCGAAGCAGTTGAAGGCGGGCGCGGCCGGACAGGCCAGGCCGGCCACGCGGCACGCGTTGTCGCAGCGGTCCGCACGGTTGAAGTTCCCGTCGTCGCAGACTTCGCCCGCACCGAGGCTCCCGTCGCCGCAATCGGGCGAGGCGGTGACGTTCACGCTCACCTGGATCCGGAAGAACTCGTCGAGCTGAAAGGTGGCCTCACCTTGCGTGCGATCGAACGCGGTCTGGTCGAACTCGATCTCCGGTGCAATCAAGACCGAGCACGCCTCCCCGTCCTCGCCGTTGTCTACTAGGTTCACGGGCGGCACGCCGACGGCGCAGTCCGCATCGAGTTGAATCCGGAGGAAGGTGGTGTCTGCCGGATAGTGGAGGGCGATCTTCTCGGTCCCAGAACTCTCGCCTTCGCGAGGAGACCACGCGGTGTGCTGATTGTCATCAGTCCACCAGTCCAGCTCGATGAACGCGAGGGGCGAGTTGGGGGTGACGTTCCACAGCGTCTGCGCCGCCAGGGGTACGGAAGACGCGCGCGCGAAACCCTCCTTCCCTCGAATCTCCACCACGACGAGCTCGTAGACGAGCCTGACGTCGGCGCTCGTGCGGCGGAAGGAGTCTCCGTCGCAGAGGCCGGGCCCGCCGCCAAACTTCGGAGTGTTGAAGCATGTCCTGCTGATGCTGGCAGAGGCCGCTACGACCGGGCCCGCCGTCGTGCGGAGCGTCGAGACCTTCGCGTGGGAACGCTCCGTGATTCGCTGGTGCGGCCCGAGGAAGCTGGAATGGTCCTCTGCCTCGCCGGTCAGGTCGCAGTCTTCGTCTTCCAGCTCGCGCGGGGTCGGCCCGAAGTCCTCCTCCCCTTCCTCGATGATGTCTGGATCTCCATCCACCACACTGCACCGCACGAAGCCGGTGGAGACGCCATCAAGAAAGTTGTTGAAGGCACCGTGGGCCGCGGTTCCGGGGAGCAGGCTGAACAAAACGGCGACGAGCGAGAGTCTCACGCCAATCCTCCTTGCGCGCCCCGGGCTGCCCGGGCCGGCCCCGGTCCCGGCGTCGAGGTGGATCGACACGGGAGTCGAGACGAACCGGCGGCTCGCCCAGCGGCGTGCTGCATCGGTGGGGGGCGGAGCGATTACAGCATGTCGCGTCGCGCCCTGCCAAGGCGCCGCGCCCCGCGGGAAGCTCCACCTGGCTGCGGCGATCCACGAGCTCCCGGCTCCGGACCGGCCCCCCCCCACACACTGCCTTCACATAGTCCTCCGCTTTTCGGAGATTCCCGTCGCGCGTCACCCGGAGGTCGCCCTCGTAGAAGAAGTGATTTCGCTCTCTCATACATCTCCTCTCCCCTTCGAGTGGCATGGGGGTCGACCAAGGGCACCGGGTGCGGCCCAGCGGCCCCCGCTGCCGATCGAGGACGCAGAACCCTTACGCGCATACCCTTCGCGGCGAGGAATCGGACCTATCGTTCGCCGACTTTGACGGCACCAGCCGTCTCTCTCGGACTTCTGCGGCGGTGCGACCATATCCCGCATGTGCCCGAAAACTGGCGCCCCCGGCATGACTCGAACATGCGACACCCGGTTTAGGAAACCGGTGCTCTATCCACCTGAGCTACGGGGGCGGGAGGGCGAAAGGTACCGAATCGGCGGGCGCAGTCCGGGCAACCGCCACCTCGTCGAGCGGGAACGCGTGCCGAGAGCGAGGCTCAGGGACTCGATCCATTCGCGAAGCGCGCGCGCTAAGGCTTCGTCGCCTTGAACTGCTCGCCGTCGCTCTTTTTCACAGTGCCGAGTGCGGCCCCGAAGCAGGAGCCGTCGCTGGCGCGGACTTGGAGCGTCGCACCTTCGGCACCCTCCAGCGCCGACGCGGTGCCGGCGGGTAGCGAGAACTGGTTCTTCTTCAATCGGTTTCCGGCCAGGAGCTGGAGCTTCCCCTTGCCCTCGGCACCGGAGGTTACCGAGAGCTTCTTCACGCCGTCAGCGGAGGAGTCGGGATCGCGGTAAGACCAGCCCTTCCCTCCCTTCGCTTTCCAGCAGGACTTCTGTCTGGCTCCGCAGCTCTGGCCGCCGCGCCGGACGCCCAGCGCGGTCACGAGCTGGGCCTGGTCGTCGTAGACGCAGAGGTCGTAAGCCGTCGTCCCGCCCACAGGGTCGCCGAAGTCCGAGAGCATCGTCGCCAGCTCGAATCCCTTGAGTGAGGCCTTCAACTTCTCGCTTCCCGCCTTGCCTTCTTTGACCGAGAGGCTCGCCTTGGTTGCCGCGAGGCATCCCTCTGCCGGCGTCGGGGCGCAGAGGGCCGGAGCCTCGGGAACGAACCGGTTGTCGCGGAGTCCCGCTTGCGCTGAGTTCACGGTGTAGCCCGGAGGCAGGGTGAACGCGGGTCCATCGACGGGGAAGCCGAACGTGTTGATGAAGGACGTGAGCGCATGACCGGAGAACGCGTCCGCGCCCAGCCCAATTCCAAACTGGAAGGTGAGCGGAATTCCGGTCGGGACCTGGAAGGGAACCGATTCCAGAGTGCCCAAGAACTCCACTTCCCCCTTTTCCGGATCGAAGAGGTAGGGGAACTGGGGGCCGCTCGGAGTGATCGTCAGCTCGGTGGTCAGGCGCGCCAGCACGCCTCCCCCGAACGTGAACAGGCCGGTCGCCTGATCGGAGATCGACACGTCATAGCGAAACTGGGCGCCCACCGGCGCGAGCGAGCCTTGCGCGTGCTGGAGAAAGAAAATTCCGTCGAGCGCAAGGTTCAGTCTGGCGGAGACCTCGGCGCCGGGCCCGCTGAACACGAAGTCGTGGAAGACGGCTGAGGCCGTGGCACCCGCGAGGACAGCGCCCGCCAAGCCGTTTCCTCCGACGTGGTTGGCCCCCGCGGAGGCGTGGAGCTGTCGCCCCGCGGATGAACGCACGTCTGCGCTTCTGACGCCTTGAGTCTCACTATCGATGCTGGCGCCCTGCACCGCATGGGCAGGAGGGACGTTCTTAAAGTCGCTATCCCCCTGCTTCTCCGACGTAGGGGCGAGGCTCCGGAGGTCGACGGTGGCACTCGCCCTGAACTCTCGCGGCGCAGTTGCCCGGGCCCGCACGGGTGCGACGAGCGTGAGGGCAAAGAGCAGCATCACGACCGAAGTCGTCGACTCCAGGTGTGGCCGGCTCGGGCTCTCCATGGCGCACTCCAGCCGCGCCCACGGCGAGGGCGTGGGCGCACGGCAACTCGATTGAACTACGCCCGACGCGAGAGGGCAAGCCGGATCCGAGAGCCGCCAGTCCACGGGCCGACCCAGCCGTGCCGGGCTGATCAACGACCCCCTCCGAGCCGGAGGATCTCTGGGGGGACTCGAGAGGGGAACCCCCTCGCCCGTTGCCATCGAACGCCATCGTTGACCGAAGTGTGGGGACGCCGAAGCCACCGCCACCGCAGAACTCCTGGTGGATCGAGCAGTTGGCCACGGACCCGGATCACTTTAGGAAACCGGTGCTCTATCCACCTGAGCTACGGGGGCGGGAGGGCGAAGGCTATCGAATGGGGGATTCCGGCGCCGTTTCGGAGCGGTCGCCTTCGGGCGCTCACTCTTCGCCGTCCGGCAGCCCTCCCGGCCGGATGCGATCTTCCAGTTCCTGAAAGCGACCCGGTGCGACGTCGCGACCTGGAAAGCGCTCGGCCGGGTAGCGATGGGCGCGAAAGACGGCGGGGGTGGGTCCGAAGCGCGGATCAATCATCGAGAACGGGCTCACGTACTCCCAAACGACCTGATGGTCCGGGGTCACCTCGAAGAGGCGTCCGGTCGCGCCCTCGGTGATGAGCGTATTGCCGTTCTCGAGCCGATCCGCACCGCCCACCATGAAGCTGAAGAAGCTGAGCACGACCTTCGCGTGGTAGTTCCAGACGATCTTTCCCGACGCGATGTCGACTTCGACGACCCGTGAGAAGCTCGGCATCGCACGCCGGTGACAGCCGTTGTCGAAGATCAGGAGATTCCCGTTCTCCAGCGGAGTCGCGGCGTGTTGATGGGAGAGCTCCCCGGGGCCCCAACGCCAGACAATCTCGCCGCTCTCGGGCTCGACGATCACGACCGTGCTGACGAGCCGCAGGCTGAGCAGCCAGCGGCCATCGGGCAGGACGTCGATCGAGTTCGCGTGCGTCCACTCCTTGCGGCTCTCGAGCGGGCAGCGCACGTCCTCTTCGAACGAGAGGTGCTCCCACGAGCGCCACTCGCGCACGATGTCGCCGTTCGGGTCGACCTCATGGACGACGTCGCCCCACATCGGGGTCGGATCGGCCGGTTCGACATAACCGCCCGACACCTGCTCGTGCACGTCCTGCGGAACCCGCTGCCACGAGAGCACGAGGTGATTCCCGCTCTCGAGGCGCTGATAGTCGTGGTGTTGAAAAGGGTCGCGGTATTCCCAGACGACATTCGAATCCCAATCGAGCTCGATCAGCGCACCGGCGGAGCCTCCGATGTTCTCGGCCCCGTCCGCCTCTTTCGGAGGCTGGGTCTGGACCAGCAGGTTCCCGTTCGCATTCAGCTTCGCGTGCTGAATGCCTTCGGGATGGCGCCAGCGCCACACGATGCGCCCGTCCGCGTCGAGCAGGTTTGCCGTGGTGCCGCGCACCGCACAGAACAGCGTGTAGCCAGGACACGAGCGTTCGGCATCGAGATGCACGAGGCCCACGGGACGGTTCTGGATCCAGGCCACGGCGACTCAGGCTAGCATTGCACTCGGCGCCCACACCGCGGGGCGAACCCACGAGGTGTCGCGATGACCGGGGAAGACCACTTCTGGCAACTCGCCGAAGAACTCCAGCAATCGCATCGCCGCATCGTGATCGGAACGATCATGAGTTCGCGGTGCCTGCGCGTCGGCAAGGAGTTCCTGGCCCTCTACGATGCCAAGCGCCGGGGCCTCGTCGTCAAGCTCCCCAAGGAGCGGGTCGAACGCCTCATCGAAGGGGGTAAAGGCGAGCCTTTCGCACCCGCCGGCAAGGTCTTCAAAGAGTGGGTGCTCGTCGCCGACCCCAGTCGACGACAGTGGCCGAGGCTGCTTCGCGAGGGCATCGAGTTCGTCGATCGGACGTAGCCGGGGTCCGGCACGCCCAACCGTCTCAGGGGTCGAGTCCGAGCGTGCTTTCGGCACGCCCGGTCCGCACCCACAGGGAGCGCACCGAGTCGCCGGAGACGCGCCAGCTCTCCTTCCCGTAGACGAACGGGATCGTCCACCACGTGTATTCGACGGTGGCATCCACGAGCAAATCTCCGATCCCGGAGTCGATCGCATCTGCGAGCGCATCTTCGAGCGTGGGCGCGACCGGCTGCGTAGGCACCCACAGGAAGTGGCGCGTCGTCGTCACGCCCTCCACGTCTTCTACCCGCTCACCCTGCGCATCGATCCCGTCTCGAGGTCGGACGAAGTCGTTCGAGAGCGCCGCGAACTCGCCGACATCGGTCGCGGGCGAGCCGGCCGCATCGATCTGAGCCACCGAGACCCGGGCACGCAGCTGGGAGACGCTGACGCCGAACCACCAGTTGACGCTGTCGACGCTCGCGGACAAGGCGGCCCCACCGCCCCCATTCTCGACGGCCCGTTCGACGGCCTCCAGCAGACTCGGCCGCCAGGGCGTCGGAACGAACAAGATGCTCGTGATCGCCGTGCTGCGACCTTCGGCGCCGCGCCTGACGGTGAAATCCTGGTGATCCCGCAGTGCCGGGCCGAGCCCGCTTCCGTGGGTCGCGGCCAGCCGCAGGTCGGCCTGATGAGTCTGGCACCCCACCGCACCCAGTGCGGTCGAGACCAGCAGCCCGAGAATGAGACCCGCTCGACTTGCGTGCATGTTCCCTCCGCTTTCCGGATTTCGTACCGTCCGACGATGCGTGCCGCACAGAGCGTAGCGACCCTGACGGTGAGCCTCGCCCTACTGCTGGCCTCGCCCGCTCAGGGAGGCGGCCCGTCGGTCACACTGGGCCCGTCCGGCCTCGTCTGCGCGGGAGACGCGATCACTCCCGACCTCGTGATCGAGGGGTGGATTCCGGGCGAACTCCAGGGCGCCACCCTGATGGTCCCATTCGGGGTGGCGGCCGGCACCACTCAGGTTCGCCTGCGCTACTGCTGGGAGGACGGTCACACCCTCGACCTCGGCTTCTGGCAGTCCCCCGAGAAGGGCAAAGAGTGGAAGCCCGCGGATTTCCGCGGCTGGGGCGGTTCCAGTCACCCGGACGTGACGCTTTCGCCGCAAGGGTTCTCGAGCGAGGCCGAGTACCTGGCCGAGCCGAAGGGATATGTGCCGGGTCGAACGACGCGCGGCTTCCTCCCCGGCCCGCTCCCGCCCGGCACTTGGGCCGCGGAGCTCGGAGTCGGCGCGGTCCTCAGCGCCGAGGACGGCGACGACGACGGCGCGATGGCGTTCCGGCTCGAGTTCGCGCGCAGCGACGACCCGGCGTTTGCCGCAGACCCGTACGTCCCCGCGCCCTACTCTTCTGACCCCGTGCGAACTGGACCTGGCTGGTACACCGGGGACATGCACGTGCACGCAGAGCACTCCGCGCTCGGGGACGCCACGATGACGGAGGTCTTCGACTTCGCATTCCGTCCGATCGCCGACGGAGGGGCCGGGCTCGACTTCGTGACGCTCTCCGACTACGTGACGACGAGCGCGTGGGACGAGATCGGCCGCCATCAGACGCTCTACCCCGACCGGCTCATCATCCGCAGCAGCGAAGTCATCACGTACGAAGGCCACCTCAACAACCACGCCAGCGTCGCCTACACCGACCACCGGGCCGGCCCGCTCTACGAGATGCGCGAAGGCGGAAAGCTCAAGCGCCTCCGCAAGAGCCGGGCCCCGAAGAAGATGCTGAAGGACATCCAGAAGGCGGGGGGCTGGACGCAGCTCAACCACGTGGCGACCTGTCCGTCGAGCGAGCCCTTCTGTGTGCGAACGTGCCGCGGCTGCCCGTGGGACTACTCCAACAAGAAGACCAAGTTCAAAAAAGTCGACGCGATCGAGGTCGCATCCGGTCCGGCGCAGCTTTTCGGCGACACGAACTTGTTCTCGCTCGCGGCCATCGCGTTCTGGGAGGAACAACTGGCCGAGGGCGGCAGGATCGCCGCCGTAGGCTCGAGCGACTCCCATCGCGCCGGCAGAACCGACAGCGGCACGCAGAGTCCGATCGGCACCGCCGCCACGGTCGTCTACGCGGCAGAACTCTCCGAGCAGGGTATCGCTGAAGGCGTCCGGGCCGGCCACACGTACGTGAAGCTCTTCGGCAGCGCCGCGCCCGACGTGCGTTTCGAGGCTCGCGCCGGGGCCGAGCCGACGGTCTGGATCATGGGCGACGAGGTGAAGGCGCGCGACGTCGAGTTCACCGCCCGCGTGCTCGGAGTTCCGGATGGAGCCCTGTTCACACTCCATCTCTTGAAGGACGGGGTTCTCGGCGTGGGGATTCCGGTTTCGGCGGGCGACAGCGAGATCGTGTACCCGTCGAGCGGCAAGGGGCGCTATCGCCTGGAGCTCCGACGCGGCGAAGAGATCCACGTGCTCACCACACCGATCTGGCTCAAGCAGAACTGACGAGCGGCGGGTCAGCCCGAGCTCTCGTCGGCCCGAGGGTTCACGGCGGCGCCGAGCAGATCGCCGAGGCCGTCCCAGAGGAGCGCGACGATGTACTCCACGAACTTCTCACGCGGCATCTCGCGGGTACGGATCCACCAGAGAGTCGAGCTGTGGAACATGCCCGCCATCCCATACGCCCACGGGCCAGCCGCTTCGACGTCGAGCCCGGCCCCCCGAAGGATGGCGGCGACGAAATCGGCGAAGCCGGCATTGAGCGGCCCGCCCTGGTCGGCCTCCGCCCGCTCGAACCCGCGCTCGAACGTGATGTACTCGTAGAGCCCCGGATGCCGCTCGACGACGCGCAGGCCCGCGTCGAGCTGCGCGGCGGTTTGGGCGCGCAGATTCGGCTGTGCGTGCGGGGCCAGCTCGGCGTTCAGCTCGGCGAGGTAGCGCTGAGCCAGAGCTCCGGCGAGCCCTGCCTGGTCTCCGAAGTGGCGGTACAGAATCGGCTTGGTGACGCCCGCCTCGCCCGCAATCGCTTCCATCGAGACGCCGGGGCCTTGGAGTGCAAGCGCGCGCAGGGCGGCGTCCAAGAGCTCTTGGCGGCGATCCTGGCGACGTTGCTCGACGGCGGGTCTCATGTTACTCATAGTAACAGTTACCGAAGGTAACACCTTCTAAGAGTTCACCCGAGCCTCTGCGCCCCTTCCCCCAGAACCGGAGCCCGCATGACCCGCTTTGTCCTGATCCCTGCCCTTTTCTGTCTCCTGACCGCAGGCCCGGCCTCCGCCGAGGTATTCGAGAGTGCGTTCGGAGACGTGCTTTCGTGCGTCGAGCAAGACGGCGTCCAATTCTGTGAGGGCAGTGTCGGACACCGCGTCGAGAGCTTCGATGGCCTCCCGATCGACCTGAACCTCACGCTTCCGCCGAGCGACCAGACCGGACCGTTCCCGCTGATCTTCTCGATGCACGGCTGGGGCGGTGGCAAGGACAACAACCCGCAAACCGACTTCGCGCTCGACGGCTACGCGGTGGTGAGTTCCTCGGCGCGCGGCTTCCACGGATCGTGCGGCAATCTGGATGCACGCGAGAGCGATCCGACCCTCTCCGATCCCGGCATCTGCGAAAGAGAGGGCTGGACCCACCTCGCCGATGCACGCTTCGAGGCGCGCGACATCCAGCACATCGCCGGACTCCTCGCCGACGAGGGCATCGCCATCCCGAGCAAGATCGGTGTCACCGGCGCTTCGTATGGCGGAGGCCGCTCGCTCGTCCTCGCCGGGCTCCGGAATCGTGTGATGCTGCCCGACGGCACGCTCGCGCCGTGGCAGAGCCCGGGCGGACTCGACATGGAGATCGCCGCGGCAGCGCCGCTGATTCCCTGGTCGGACCTCGCGGCTTCGCTGCAGCCGAACGGGTCTACGCTCGACGGCCGCGTGCTCAACCCGTACGGAACGCGCGCGGGAGTCGGTAAGGCGCTGTGGATCGCTGCGCTCTTCGAAGGGGGCCAGAGCAACGGTTACTACGCACCGCTGGGGGTCGATCCCAGCGCCGATCTGTTCGGCTGGCAGAATCGCATCATCGCGGGCGAGCCGTACGATGACGACGTCACGGCCGGAATCATCCAGGAGTTGACCACTTTTCACTCCGGCTACGAGATCGACAACAGCATTCCGCCCGCTCCGACCTTCATCTACAACGCTTGGACGGACGACCTCTTCCCGGCGGACGAAGCGATCCGCATCTGGCGACGCAATACCGCCGCGCACCCCGATGCGGAGTACGCGCTCTATTTTGACGACAACCTCGGGCACCCCCGCGCCGGCTTCGACGCCGACTCGTCGCCGATATTCGACAGCATCGATCAGTTCTTCGCCCGGCACCTGAAGGACACCGGCGGACCGCTCCCGGGCGTCACCGTGCTCACTCAGGAATGCGGCGGTTCGACGAAGCAAGGACCGTTCACCGCCGACGACTGGGACACGCTCCGCCCGGGAGAGGTGCAGTTCTCGAGTTCCACGGGCGGCGTGTTCAACGAAGAAGCGGGTGCCGTCGCCCGCGAACTGATCCCCCTCTTCGGTGGACCGTGCCGCACAGTCCCGGCCGTCGACGATCCCGTCTCCGCCAACTGGACGTTCCCGGCCGCAACGGGCGACGGCTACACACTGATGGGTTCGCCGCGTGTCGTCGCGCACTTGTCGGTCGAAGGCAAGGAGTACGCGCAGGTGGCTTCGCGGCTATGGGACGTATCTCCGGACGGCACCCAATCCCTCATCACCCACGACTTCTATCGACCGCGTCCCGACGGGGAGAGCGTGCAGGTGTTCGAACTTCATCCGAACGGCTGGCATTTTGCCGACGGACACGCCCCCAAGCTCGAGCTGCTCGGCCAGAGCGATCCGACGGGCCAACCCTCCTCCGGCCCATTCACCGTGACGGTGAGCCAGCTCGAGCTGCGGCTCCCGGTTCTCGACGCTCCGGATGGCGGCGCCGTCGCCGAGCCCCTGGCTCCCACACCGGTCTGCGCGTCGGCTCCGACCGACAGCTGCACCGACGCGACCGGCAAGGCGCGGCTCAAGCTCGGCATCAAAAAATCCGGCGATCAGCAGCTCAAGTTCTCGTGGAAGAGCGACGCGCAGACGACGCTCGAAGAGTTCGGGATCGGTGCGCTCGGTTCGGGCTTCTCGGTCTGCCTCTACGATGGCGCCGGCGCGTTCCAGCTGGCACTCGCGGTGCCGAGGGGGATGTGCGGCGACAAGGAGTGCTGGAAGGCGAGCGGCAAGGCATTTCGGTTCAAGGACAAGAAGGCCGAGCGAACCGGCGTCAAGGCCGCGAAGTTCTCGGCCAACTCGCGAAAGACGTCGATTCAGGTCCAGGCGCAGGGTGCCCTCGGCCTCCCCGCGCTCCCGCTCACCGAGACGCCGCTGACCGCTCAGCTCGTCGATGGTGAGGGCGGCTGCTGGGGCGCTCCGCTCACCGACGTGCGCAAGAACGAAGCGACCAAGGTCGACGCCCGCACGAACTAGCCCAGAACTCGGAGGGGCCGGCCTCTCGCCTGGCCCCTCCGGTTCCGTACTCAGGCTTCGGGCGTGTAGCGGACGCGCATCCGTTCGCAGGTGCGCACGAGCGAAGACGGCTTGAGTACCGGACCCTCGGCGTCCGCGTACTCCATGTCCGGAATCCGGGCGAGGAGCTGCTCGAATGCGACGCGCATCTCCATGCGTGCCAGGTTCGCACCCAGGCAGAAGTGCGGGCCGATTCCGAAGCCCACGTGGTGCGGATTGCGATCGACGCGGAACTCCTCGGGGTTCTCATACTCGTCGGCGTCGAGATTGGCCGACGGGTAGAGCAGCAGCACCTTCTGGCCTTCTTCGATCGTCTTGCCACGCAGCTCGGTGGTCCGGGTGGCAGTCCTTGCGAACGAGTGCACGGGCGAGATGACCCGCACCATCTCCTCGACCGCGCTGTTCAAGAGTTCCGGGTTTGCGAGCAGTTTCTCGCGCTCACCGGGATTCTCGATCAGCAGCTGCATACCGCCGGAGAGCGCATTCCGCGTCGTCTCGTTGCCGGCCACCAGCAGCAGCACGCAGAACATGCTGAGTTCGTTGGCCGCACTCTCGTTGTCGATCGCCGGGACGTCCTCCGCGTTCTCGATCGACCCGAGGATGCCGCCATCTTCCGCGGAGATCAGGATGCTGAGCAGGTCGTCCTTCGGATTCTTCCGCCGCTCCTCGATGATGTCCTTGCAGTAGGTCGTGTACTCCATGAACGCCTTCCCGGCCGCCGCGACGATCTCCGGGCGATGGAAGTTCCCGTCTCCGGCGATCATCGCGTCCGACCACTGGTGGAACCGGTGCCGATCCTCTTTCTCGATGCCGATCATATCGGCGATCAACAGCAGCGGGAGCGGCACGGCGATCGCTTCCACGAAGTCGCACTCGCCGGCCTTTGCGATCGCGTCGATCGAGTCGCTCGTGATCTTCCGAAACGAGGTCTCCCACAGCTTCACCATGCGAGGGGTGAATCCCTTGTTGATCAGCGCGCGGAGTTCGCCGTGGCGCGGCTCCCCTTCGTCGATCAGGCTCAGCTTGGCCGGGTTGCCGGGCCGCACGCCTTCGGCGGACGTGAACGTGCCCTGATCCTTCGAAACGCTGACGACGTCCTCAAACTTGGTCACGAGCCAGAGCTGATCGGCTTCTGACCAGCGCACCGGGTCGTTCTCTCGGAGCCAGCTCAAGCGCTCCTGCATTTCAGAGTCCCAGCTCGGCGCATCCAGATAGGCCACATCCACATTCGGCATCACAGGTCCCCTCGATTCCAGAGTTCAGTCTTTGTCTTTGGGCCCTTCGAAGAGGACCCGGATGAACGTCCGCAACAGCTCGCGCTGGTGCTGAAGAGCGCTGGCGGCAAGCAGGTCACGCCCTGTGACCTCGCGATACAGCGGCGCCATCGTGAAGTAGCCGACGATCACGTGGTACATCGCGAGCACGAGGAGCGGGCGCTGTTCGGCTTGCCAACGTTCCGCCGCCGGTCCGCGCTCGACGAGTTGCTCGGCCGCCGCGAACACCGGACCGACCCAGTCGCGGAGGACCGGCACCAGGCGCTGTCCACCGGCCAGTGTCTCGTGCGAGATCAGGCGCGGCAGATGCGGGTGCGACTCGAGATGGGTGAGTGTCGCCTCGAGCAGATCTCCAGCCTCCCAGGCGGTCTCATCGGCCGTCTCGACGAACTGCAGAAGCATTTGGAGGACCGGCCCGACCCCGCGCTCGAGGACCGCCGAATAGAGCGCCGCTTTGCTCGGAAAGTGGTTGTAGAGGCTGGGCGCGCGGATCCCGACCCTCGCCGCCACGTCCCGCATCGCCGTGCCGTCGAAGCCCTGGGTCGCGAAGGCCTCTTCCGCGGCATCCAGAATGGCCTCAGCGGTCTCCGGGCCGGAGCCGCGCGGGCGGACGTTGGGTTGGGGATCCGAGGGGGTCGGCATGGCTAACGAACGTTAGTTCTAGCAACCGACGCCCTTACCCGCAACCACTGCACCGAAGGCACGCCCGATGGATCGTCCAGGCAGCCGCGCGGGGCAGTCGCCCCCACGGCAGCGCGAGGCCGAGACGACCGGCGCGCCCTAGTAGGTCAGGACGGCGTGGTGACGAGGAACGTCGGCGAGGCGGCTCAGCCCCCCCAGCGCGGCCAACTCGATCAGGAAGCTGATCCCGACGAGTTCTGCGCCGGCCTTGCGGAGTAGCTCGACACCCGCGACGGCCGTCCCGCCGGTGGCGATCAAGTCGTCGACGAGCAACACGCGCTGGCCCGGCTCGACCCCATCGACATGGAGTTCGAGGGAGTCGGCTCCGTACTCGAGCGCGTACTCGATCCGATGGGTCTCCGACGGCAGCTTCCCGGCCTTGCGAATCGGACTGAAGCCCACGCCGAGCGCCAGGGCCACGGGAACTCCGAAGATGAAGCCGCGCGACTCGATCCCGGCGACCCGCTCGACACCGGCGTCACGGTACGGCTCGACGAGCGCTTCGACCGAGGCGCGCAACGCGGCCGGATCCTGCAGCAAAGGACTGATGTCACGAAACACGATGCCGGGCTGCGGAAAGTCGGGAACCGCCCGGATGTGATATTTCAGCGCTTCGGGGTCCATGCCGGCAGGTACAGTAGCGGGTCGCGCGAACGTCCGTCGCTTCGGATCTCGAAATGCAGGTGAGGACCGGTCGCGTTTCCGCTGGTGCCCACTTCTCCTACCACGGCGCCCTTCTCGACGCGATCACCCCGACGCACGCGGTTGCGGCGATGGTGCGCGTACAGGGTCGCGAACCCGCCCTTGTGGGCGACCACCACGAGCCGCCCATAGCCGCCGTTCCTCCCGCTGAACGTCACCTGACCGGCCTCTGCTGCCCTCACGGCCGTTCCGCGGGGCGCTCCGACGTCGAGCCCCCTGTGAAGTCTCTTGCCGCGCCGCCCGAACGGAGACGTGATCCGGCCCGGGAGCGGCCAGGCGAACCGCACCCCGGCCGCCCTCGCCTCTGCGACAGCGACGTCGCGACGCTCGAGCTCGCCGGGCAGAAACTGGTCGTAGTCGACCTCCGGACCGTCGAGGGGAGACATTCCGGGCGGCCCGAAGCCCGGCGGAGGCAGCAGCGGTCCGATCGGGGGCGGCCGTTCCGTATCGGGAATGACGAGACGGGTGCCGGGTTCGATCGTCCGCACATCGCGAACACGATTGGCCGACAGCACGCGGCTCACGGGGACCCGGTAGTGCGCGGCGATGCGATAGACGCTCTCGCCCTCGCGCACGGTGTGCACCGTCTCGGGCGGGCTCGCACACCCGAGCGCGAGCCCCAAGAGAGCCACACTTCCAACCTTCGCTCCGCCCCACCCCATACCCCCGCCGACAGTAACTAAACTCGGGGACGGTCTTTAGAAATTTAGAAACTCGCCCCGAGGGGCGGCGAATTTCTAAATTTCTAAAGACCGTCCCCGTTTCTAAAATCGGTGGCGATCTGGGCCCGAAGACTGGCGTCGCCGTGGAGTTCGAGCGTCGTCAGCGCCAGTGCGCAAGCGCCCTCGAGCAAACCCGCCTCGCCGTCCGCGCTCGCCGCCGCCTCGGCGAACTCCCGGGTGTGGAGCTGCAGGTCCGTCCCGATCGGAAAATTCGGATGAATGGTCGGGACGACTTCCGAAACGTGGGTGATGTCGCTGGAACCGATACACGCGTCGGGGGCATGCCCACTCTCGGGCAGGCCGAGCACCCCGAGTTGCCGCCGGTAGCAATCGGCCAGTCCCAGGCTCGGCCGCAGCGGCGGAGACGAACTCTCGAGCGGACTCGAGTCGACCACCGTGCCTGTCGCGTGGGCCGCGCCGTCTGCGCACCGCAGCACGCGTTCCGTCGTCTCGGCCAGCAGGCCCGCGTCGAGCGCCCGAACCCAGATCTGCAGCGCCGCCGTTTCCGGGATCACATTGGCCACACTTCCGCCGTCAGTGACGATTGCGTGGACTCGAACCTCGGGAGCCAACTGTTGGCGCAATAGCGCCAACGCCTGGTAGCACGCCACCACGCCATCGAGCGCGTTCACGCCGCGCTCCGGATACGCGGCGGCATGGGCCGCGCGGCCGCGAAACCGGATGTCGTACTTGGCGGTGCCGAGAAACAAACGGTGCGCACGGCGCATGTCGGAGGCGTGAGCCATCATCGCGACGTCCACGTCCCCGAAGACGCCGGCTTCCACCAACCGCTTCTTGCCGACCCCCGTCTCCTCGGCGGGGCAACCCACGACCACGACCTGAAGCCCGCCTGCATCGACGACGTCGCGCAACGCCCAGCTGGCCAACAGACTCGCCGGCCCCGAAAGGTTGTGGCCACATGCGTGGCCGACGTCCGGCAACGCATCCATTTCGGCGAGCAACGCGACCCGGCACGGCGCGTCCGTGGGCCCCAGACTCGCGACGAACGCGGTCTCCATGTCTGCGATGCCTCTCTCTACGTCGAAGCCACGATCGCCGAGCAGCTCGCAGTAGCGGTCCGAGGTTTCGAACTCCACGAGAGACAGCTCGGGGTTCGCCGCCATCCAGCGCGCAAGCCCACACGCCTCTTCGGCCTCGCGATCGACGGCTTCGAGGAGCCTGCCGCGGTGTTCGACGGTCGTCATCGTCTCCCCGTGTCGGCCACCCTGCCGGCCGACTGGAACCCCGGGTTCTTCAGCAACCCGCTAGCGCTCGGGCGAGATCTCTTCGAGTTCTCGCGTCGCGGTCTCCGGGATGAACAGCAGAATCAACAGCGGGGGCAGGATCAAGACCGGCATCATCCACGTGATGGCGAGAGCGTGACTCCCCGCTTGCGTGTACAAGAACCCTTCGAGCACGAGCCCGGCCGAGGCCCCGACCGTACCCGCCACGGCGCGCACTCCGGACGCCGTCGAGCGATAGGAAGTCGGGAACAACTCGCTGCCCAGCGCCTTGAAGAGCACGCCGATTCCGGTGATCGTAAAGATCGCGAAGATCCAGGCCGGGGGGATCCAGAACCCGCTGCCGTGATAGAACGCGTAGATCGCGATCGCGTTCGCCCCGATCGCAGTGATCAAGACGACGCGACGGCCGAACCGGTCCGCCAGGCTCCCGGCCGCGATGTTCCCGAGAATGCCGAGCGCCCCGCCGACAACGATCAGCGTCGACACGTCTCCAGGCGTATAGCCATGAAGCTCTTGCAGGGTCTTTGGAACGAACGTGTAGGCGGTCGCGATCACGAAGTCGAAAGCGAGCACCGCCAGCGAGAGTGCGGCGAGGCGGCCCGGGTACATCTGAAACAGCGAACGCACCGGAAGCAAGAACTCGGACCACGAGTTGCCCTCGTTTCGCGTCGCCCGATGCTCGTCGAACCTCTCCGTCTCGCGGAGGTTTCGCCGAAACCACGCCAGGAATATCAGCGGGATGACGCCAATCGCGTACATCGCTCGCCACCCGAACGGCAGCACATCGACGAAGCCGAACACGAGCGCCGCCGCGCCGTGCCCAAACGCGCCGAGCGCGCCGAGCATGCCGATCCCCCAGCCGCGATCGCGCGCCCGCAACTCCTCCGTGAGGACGACGACCGCCAGCATCGCCTCGCCGGCGATGAAGAAGCGCGAAGCGAACTGGAGTGCGATGTACTCCTCCGCCGTCCGGGCGAACGCAGTCAAGAACGTCGTCGCGGTGAATCCGACGATCGTGAACAGCAAGAGCCGGCGACGGCCGACGCGGTCGGCCATGATCGTCAACAGGATCGCGGGGAGCACGCCGAGCCGCGCGATCGCACTCACCTGTCCAATCTGCGCCTCCGGAATCTGAAGATCGGCCTGAAGCTGGGCCAGCGCGAGGCTCATCAGCCCGACGTCGTAGTGTTCGAAGAACTCCGCCGCGGACAGCAGTCCGAGCACGCCCCACTGGTGGCGAGAGAGCTTCGGGACGTTTCCCGCCCACGGGATCGCGTAACTCCACCAGGGACGCGCGCCGCGCGGTTCGTCCGGCTCGGGCGGCTCGCTCACTCAGAAGGCTCGAGCGCCGCTTCGCTCGCACCCTCACCGAGTTCGACCCGGCCGAATGCGGACGCGGGCCGGACGCCCGTGACCGCGATGCGCGCGCTCTCGGGCCCGAGCACCCGTAGGAACGTCGAATCCTTCGGCACTCGCCAGCCGCGGAGCACCGCATCTCGCACGTTCACGAGCTCGGCCCAGGGCTCACTTCCGCCTGGGGCCTTGAGCGCGCGAACCGCAGAGGCTTCGAGCTGGAGAACTCGGCGAAAGCGCGCTCCGATTCCAGTCGAAACACTCAGATCGATTCCATCGAGCGACAATCCCGCGACGTCCTTCGCGTACATCCCCTCGCGCGCCTCGAGCCGCAGCCCTCGAAGCGTCACGTCTTCGAGGGAGCGTTCCGGCAGACCCCGCAGCCACACGGCGCGCTCGGCGCCGCGGGCGACGACGTTCGAGACCCGCACGCCCCGCACTGTGGGCGTGCCCGCGTTGACGGTCGCGTCTTCGGGCACTTCTCCGCCGTCCCCTTGGTAGAACATGTTGACGACCAGCGGCTCGGCGACGTCGTTCATGAGGACGTCGCTCATCGACACGTCCTCGACCACGCCTCCGCGGCCTCGGCGCGTCTTGATCCGCAACCCACGATCCGTGCCCTCGAACACGGAGTTCGAGATCGTGACCCGCCGAACATCCCCCGACATCTCGCTCCCGATGACGACTGCTCCGTGCCCCCTCCGCAGGACACAGTTGGTGACGGTGACGTTCTCGGCGGGGCGCCCGACCTGCCGGCCTTCCTCGTCGCGCCCCGACTTGATCGCGATGCAGTCGTCTCCGACATCGATCAGGCAGTCCGAAATCCGCACATCGCGAGAAGAGTCGACGTCGATCCCGTCCGTGTTGGGCGCGTCTGCCGGGGCGGTGATCGTGATCCCGGTGATCACGATGTCCTCGGAGAAGACGGGGTGAAGCGTCCAACTCGGTGAGTTCTGCAGCGTGACACCCTCGACGCGAGCCCCCTTCACTTCATAGAGCTCGATCAGTCGGGGTCGGGGATGCGTGAGCGTTCCCGACTCCGCGCGCTCCCACCAGGGCGCACCGTCTCCGTCGATCGTGCCGCGACCGACGATCGCGATGTTCACTGCGTTTCTCGCACTCACGAGCGCCGCGTGCCCCTGCACGCGTTTCCCTTCGAAGCGCGTTTCCACAAGCGGGTAGTCCGCCGGGTCGCGGCTTCCGAGGAGCGTCGCACCGGCGTCCAGCTCGAGTGTGATGTGACTCGTGAGTTCGATCGCACCGATCCGATAGCGGCCTGCGGGCACCCGCACGGTCCCCCCGCCCTGGGTGCGACAGGACGCAACCGCCGCTTCGAACGCGCGGGTTTCGAGCGTCACGCCGTCGCCCAGTGCCCCGTGGCGCGTAACGTCGCACTCCGCCGCAGCGGCGGGTGCACCGAGGAGCAGAAATCCGACCACCGCAGGGAGCCACGCAGCGACGTGGAGCCCGCCGGTTCGCACGCTCAGACGGTCTCTTCGAAAAACAGGGCGCGCGTTCGAAGCCAGCGCACCGCGAGATAGAGAGCGAGTCCCACCGGCCCCAGCATCAACGTCAACACGAGGCACGGCACGACCCACAGATGCGGGATCTCCCGCCGCTGCGCATCCCGCACCTGCCACGCGCCGATGAAGAGATCGAACGCCAGGTAGTGGATCCATCCGGCGAGTGCGCCCTCCGGCACGGTGAAGAACAACATCACGCCGCGCAGGGTCGAGAAGCTCGCGCCGGCGGGAGCTTCCGGAGCGGTCGCCAACACGAACCCGTAGACGGTCCCGAGTAGGACCGGCAGGAACACCGAGTGCACGACCCATTGGGTCCCCGACCAGCGGGGAGCCACGGCCAACAACAGCCAGGCGGGCAGAACCCCGTAGTTGCAGATCGCGAACAGGAGATCGGGCGTCATCGGAGAAGAGGCCTCCGCTCTCGGACGCTCAACGTCACGGCACCCTGCGCAGCAGGAGATCGACTTCGGAAGGGTGTCCGCCAGTCAACACCGGAACGCGCTCCTCGAGCGTAAACCATGGGCGCGAACCCGCCGAGATCCAGGCATCGACCCGGTACGTGGCGTCCGGATCGATTCCGCCCCCCGGAAGACTCACCGAAAAAGGAACCGGCGGCTCCTCGCTCGTCTCGATGACGCGGCGCGCGATCTCGATCTCGTCGTGCTCGGCGGTGCGCTGCTCATGGAGCGCAATCGTGACCAGCGCACCTGCAGGCAGCGCCATGTCCTCGACGTAGCCCACCGTACCCGAGAGCCGAACGGTGGCCGGTCCGGACGAGGCACAGCCGACGGCGCCGCCAAACACCACCGCGACCACCACATGACACAGCGCTGAGACTCGCGAAACCGCCACTCGCCCCGCACTCCTCGTTCGCCGCTGCAGGATGTTCACGGAAGTAGCTTAGCGGGGCTCACGCGTTCGACCCCTTGGACGTGGATCCATGCCTGCGAGATCCGAGAGCGAGGTACGCTCCCCGCATGGCGAAGCGGCCCTCCCTCGGCGTGGCACTCGGCACGCTCCACCCGTCCCGGCATCTGGAGGTCGCCGTCGAGGCCGACCGCCTCGGTTTCGAGTCGATCTGGCTCCCCGAGCATCTGGTTTTCCCGGTCGAAATGGGAGGATCTCCGTTCCCGGGCGCCGCACATCCACCGGTCCCGCCGAGCACTCCGGTTTTCGATTGCTTCGCGTACCTCTCGTTTCTGGCCGCACGCACGGAACGTGTGCACCTCGGCAGCCACGTGTACCTCCTCGGGCTGCGCCACCCGTTCGTTGCGGCCCGTGCGATTCAGACGCTCGACGTACTCTCGGGAGGACGAGCGCTGGCCGGCGTCGGTGCCGGCTGGCTCCGCTCCGAATGGCAGGTCGCCGGTCTCGACCCCGCGACGCGCGGACGACGCCTCGACGAGGCCATCACCGTCTGTCGCAAGCTCTGGACCGACGAATCGATCTCACACGCCGGCGAGTTCTGGACGTTCGATCCGGTGATGTTCGAACCCAAGCCTCCGCAGCCAGGGGGGCCTCCGATCCTGATCGGCGGCGAGTCCGATGCTGCGCTGCGAAGAGCGGCCCGCCACGGCGACGGTTGGCTCGGCCTCGAGCACACGGCCGACTCGCTCGAACCGCTGGTTCGCCGCCTCGACACATTTCGGCGGGACGCCGGCTCGCTCGAGCGCCCGTTCAGCGTCACTGTCAGCGCGAAACCACAACAACCGGCTGACCTTGTTCGCTGGCGAGACCTCGGCGTCGACCGGTTGATCGTCTCTCCGTGGCAGCGCTCTCGGGACGCCGTCGAGGGACTTCGGCGAATGGCCGATTGGGCGTTTCGGACCTGACGCGGGCGCTGCAGTCTTGCCTGGATGCTCCACCCGAACGGGGCGTTCCACTCCTGACTGACGGGCAGTGCGGGGCTATGGTCCCTCATCCAGCTGGAGCCCCCCCCCCATGGAAGCCCACTTCACCGAAGTCCACGAAGCCATCGCTCGGGCGGTTCCCGACCGTGAGGCGGTCGTCTGGCGCGAACGGCGCCTGACCAACGGCCAACTTGCGGAACGCAGTCGGCGCCTCGCCCACTATCTGCACGGGCGTGGACTTGGCTGCCACCGCGAGCGCGCCGAACTCGCTGGACACGAATCGGGCCAGGATCACCTCGCGCTCTACCTCTACAACGGGAACGAGTACCTCGAGGGAATGCTCGGCTCCTTCAAGGCGCGCATCGCTCCGCTGAACGTCAACTATCGCTACGTCGAAGAGGAACTCGTCTACCTCTTTCGGAACTCGGCCTCGCGCGCAGTCGTATACCACTCCGAGTTCGCCCCCCGGCTCGCGGCGATCCGCGACCAGCTCCCGAACCTCGAGGTCTGGCTCCAGGTCGAGGACGACTCGGGCGAGGCCCTGCTGCCGGGCGCCGTCTGGTACGAAGAGGCCCTCGCGGCTTCCCCCGACGAGCTGCCCGACGTGCCCCGCTCGCCCGACGATCTCTACATCCTCTACACGGGCGGCACGACCGGCATGCCCAAGGGTGTGCTGTGGCGATCCGCCGACATCTACATGGCCGCGATGGGCGGCCGAAAGCTCGACGGACAGGAGCTGGGCTCGCTCGAGGAGGCCGTTCAACAGTCCGCGAACGGTCCGGGCATGAAGGCGCTGATCGGACCGCCGCTCATGCACGGGGCGGCGCAGTGGGGAACGTTCATCAATTTCGGCATGGGCAACGGCGTGTGCTTCACCGACGACCCGAAGAAGCTCGACCCGGCCGACTTCTGGCGCACCGCAGTGCGCGAGAAGGCCATGAGCGTGACGATCGTTGGCGACGCGTTCGCACGGCCCCTCCTCGATGAGCTCGCGGCGAACTCGTACGACCTCTCGGGCTTGTTCGTGATCGGCTCGGGAGGAGCGGCGCTGTCGACGGCCAACAAGAACGCGTTCCTGAAAGCCCTTCCCCACATCACGATCATGGACACGATCGGCTCGTCGGAGACCGGTGCCCAGGCCAGCAACCCGAGCAACAAGGACGCGGGCGTCTCGACCGGCGACTTCAAGCCGCTCGCCGGGGCGACCGTCGTTTCCGAAGATCTCACCCGCGTACTCGCGCCGGGAGACGAGGAAATGGGCTGGTTCGCCCAGTTTGGCCGGGTGCCGCTCGGCTATTTCGGCGACCCGGAAAAGACCGCAAAGACCTTCCCGGTGATCGACGGCACCCGGTATTCGGTGCCGGGAGATCGCGCGCGCTTCCGCGCGGACGGCTCGATCGAGGTCCTCGGCCGAGATTCGGCCTGCATCAACTCCGGCGGCGAGAAGATTTTTGCCGAGGAGGTCGAGCAGGCGCTCAAGCAACACCCGGACGTCTACGACACCGTCGTCGCGGGTCGGGAAAGCGAGCGTTGGGGACAGGAAGTCGTCGCGGTCGTCCAGCTTCGCGCCGGCGCGACCTCGGGCGAGGCCGAACTGCTGGCCGAAGCCGCCAAGCACATCGCGCGCTACAAGCTGCCGAAGGCGTTCGTGTTCCGAGACGCCATCGAGCGCAGCCCCAGTGGCAAGGCCGACTATCGCTGGGCCAAGGCACAGGTTTCCCCGGACGCCCAGTAAAGGAGCCGCCGTGACGCTCTCTCGGTTCGACGACTACTGCATCCACCAGACCCCCGAACCGGTCGCTCACCCGGCGTCCAGCGATCGGAACGTCTACGACCGCTACTGGTTCAACGGCTACGCGAACGACGGCGAGTTCTACTTCGGAATCGCGCTGGGGCTGTACCCGCATCTTCGCGTCATGGACTGCGGCTTCAGTCTCGTGCAGGGCGGCGAGCAGCACGCGTTCCACGGCTCGCGTCGAGCGCCGCTCGACCCTTCGGAAAGCGCGGTCGGACCCTTCAAAATCGATGTCGTCGAACCGATGCGGCGGATCCGCGTGACGCTCGCGGAGAACGAGACTGGGCTCTCCTGCGACCTGCTCTTCACCGCGCGCACTGCGTCGGTGGAAGAAGGACGACAGACCCTCCACCGCGAGGGCCGTGTGTTCATGGACGCCACGCGTTTCGCGCAGTTCGGTCAGTGGGAGGGCGAGATTCGCTGCGCCGGACGCACCACGACGATCGACCCGGCGCGCGTGATGGGAACCAAAGATCGCTCCTGGGGGATCCGGCCGGTCGGAGAGCGTGACCCGGGCGGCGCGCCGTCGACCGAACCCCCGCAGTTCTTCTTTCTCTGGTCGCCGATCCACTGGGACGATCACTGCACGCACTTCGGAATTTTCGAACATGCGGACGGCACCCCCTGGCATCGGGACGGCGCGATCGTGCCGGCGTATTCGACCCCCGACGCGATTCCGGGAGTCGAGGATCCTGCCCTCGAGCGCATGGTGTCCGTCGAACATGACGTCACCTATGTGCCCGGTACACGCCGGGCTGCTGCCGCAAAGATCGCGTTGATCGCGCGCGACGGTCGGCGTCGCGACATCGAGCTCGAGCCGCTGCTGCGCTTCCAGATGAAGGGCATCGGATATACGAACTTCGAGTGGGGACACGGCGCCTGGAAAGGCGACCTGGCGATCGGGGGCGAGTCCTTCAAGAGCGACGAACTCGATCCGCTCGCGCCCGACAACCTCCACATTCAGCAGGTCATGCGGGCGCGCTCGGAGGGCCGCGAGGGGATCGGGGTTCTGGAGCAGATCGCGATCGGTCCGCACACACCTTCTGGCTTCAAGCAACTTCTCGACGGAGCTACCTAAGGGGTCGAAAAATGGATCGTTTCTCGGGCAAGACCGTTTTGATCACCGGAGCGGCCGCCGGGATTGGCCGCGCCACGGCCGAGCGGCTCGGCAGTGAGGGCGCGCGGCTGTTCCTCGTCGACGTCGAGGCCGAGGGGCTCGAGGAGACGGCCAAACTTTGTGCCCAGCAGGGAGCGCCGGACGTCGCCACGCAGGCGTGCGATGCGGGCCGGGAAGCGGAAGTCCGCTCTGCCGTCGCCGCTGCCATCACTCGCTTTGACGGGCTCGACGGGCTGGTCAACGTGGCGGGCATCCTCAGCCTCGAGCGAACGGACAGCGTCTCGCTCGACGTCTGGAATCGTGTGCTCCAGATCAACCTGACGGGCACGTTTCTGTTCTGTCGCGAGGCCCTGCCCCACCTGCTGGAGGGAGGCGGGGTCATCGTCAACACCTCTTCCACTTCGGCATTGGCCGGTATGCCTTACGCCGCGGCCTACGGAGCGAGCAAGGGCGGGATCCTGGCGCTCACCCGCACACTCGCGGTCGAATATGCCAAGCAGGGGCTCCGCGCCGTCGCCGTGTGTCCCGGATCGATCAAGACGGCGATGGGGAGTCGCGCCAACCTTCCCGAGAACGCCGACTTCTCGCTCCTGCAACGTGCGATGCCGCTCGACGCAGCCCGGGGTCCGGAAGTCGTCGCCGCGTTGATCGCGTTCCTCGCCTCCGACGATGGAGCGCACGTGAACGGCGAAGAGATCCGCGTCGACGGCGGCACGCTCGCCTGATGCTGCGGGGATCCTGCGCGTGTGGGCAGGTCCGCTACGAGATCGACGGCGAGCTCCGCGGGCGCGTTTCGCACTGCCACTGCTGGCAATGCCGCAAGCATTCCGGGGCCAGCTTCGGCACGACGGCGGCGGTCTTGGCTGCAGAGTTTCGCATTGTCGAAGGAGACGGGCAGCTGGGCGCCTGGGAGTCGAGCCCCGGGATCCACCGCCGCTTCGCCACTTGCTGTGGGTCTCCGATCTACAAGACCCTCGAAGCGATCCCCCAGATCATCGCACTGCGGCTCGGCACCCTCGACGACGACCCCGGCCGCACCGTCGAGGGCCACATCTACGTCGACTCGAAAGCCCCGTGGGTCACCCTCGACGACGACCTCCCCACCGAGCCCGGCGGTTCTAAATTCGGCGACCGTTTCTAAATTCGGGGACGGTCTTTAGAAATTTAGAAACTCGCCCCGAGGGGCGAATTTCTAAATTTCTAAAGACCGTCCCCGTTTCTAAACTGTGGCGGTCGCGACGCGGGTCTTCCAGTCGGCGAGTGTGGGGCGGTCCGCGAGCGCGCGGTCGAAATCCGGGAGCGCTGCGCCTTCTCCGAAATGGAGCATCGCGAACACTGCGAGATCCCCGGCGCTCGGGTGGTCGCCGAAGAAGAAGTCGCGGCCCGCGAGCAAAGCGACCAGGTCATCGCAGCGCTGCGCCAGCTCCTGCCGCAACATCTCGATCGGAAGTCGACCGAATCCCTGTGCCTTCGTTTGACCGCCCACCTGCCTCACCAGAAGTGGGCGCATCACCGGATGCAGAAACGCCGGAATCGGCAGCGTCTCTAGCAACCGATCTGCGGCCTGCCGCGGCTTCGCCCACAGAATCGCCATCCGCAGCCAGTAGAGCGACTCGTCGGCCCAGTCCTCGAGCAACCTCTGAGAGGCCGCCGCCGCCGGCTCCTTCGAGAACAGACTCGGCTCGGGCTGGATGACCTCGAGTTGCCGGAGGATCCGTGTGGAGTCGATGACGCGCTGACCGCGAATCGTCGCCACCGGCATCTTGCCCGTCTGCGGATTCCACTTCGACAGATCCCGGAGCGAGGCGGGAGCCACGCACTCGAACGGGATCCGCTTCCACTGAAGCGCGCGCGCGACCTTCTCGACGAACGGCGAGAGGCGCGTCCCATAGAGAGTCACGACTTCCCGTTCGATCTTGATCGTCTCGGCCAGCGGGTCGACCGGCGGCGGGGGGGTCTCAGGCATGCGGTCCTCCGGAGGAGGCCCATTGTCCCTCGCGCAGCGCTGCTTCGGCAACCCACGTCTCGCGCCCCAGGCCAGAAGCCTGCGCTAGCCGGCCGAGTAGCCCCCATCCACGCACAGCGTGGCTCCCGTGACGAAGCCCGCTGCAGAACTCGCCAGGAAGAGCACCGCGGGTGCGATCTCGGCGGGCTGCCCCCAGCGCCCCAATGGAGTCCGCGCCAGCTGCGGCCCCTCGAGAGCCTCGATCCCTTTCATGACGGACGTCATGTTCGATTCAACCAGGCCCGGCGCCACCGCATTGACCCGAACGCCCTCCGCCGCCCACGCGACGGCAAGGTTCTTGGTCAGCTGCACGATGCCGGCCTTGGCCGCGCCGTACCCGGGCACCATCGGCACGGCAAAGAACGAAGACATCGATGCGAGGTGAACGATGTTGCCCCCTCCCGGCAGCGAACTCGCCATGAGCCGCTCCTGACACGCGACCGCCAGTCGGAACGCGCCCGAGAGGTTGATGGCGACCGCATCCTCGAAAACGTCGGGCTCCCATTCGTTGCGACCACCGGGCAGTGTCTGCCCCGCGTTGCTGACCAGCACGTCCAGCGTTTCGAACTCCCCGGCCAACGTGTCGAGTGCCCCGCGATCCGTCAGCCGAAGAGGTCGATATCGATACGGGGACAGGTCGGCGTCGTAGTCGCCCGATGTCGGGCGTGTCCCGGTGATCGTGACATCCGCACCGGCTCGCTGAAACGCCGCGGCGATCGCCGCCCCGATCCCACTCGTGCCGCCAGTGACCAGCACGTGGCGACCCCCGAAGTCGAACTCGACGGTACTCACCAGACCGGCTCCCACCGGCCACTCGTCGCCGAGCGTGCCATCGCGAGCGCGGTCCGCAGCTCTCCGAGCGCGACCTCTGGGCCCGCTTCGAGCGGCTCGCCGTGCTGCGCCGCGTGCGCGAAGTCGCGGAGCTGACCGGCATAGGACCGCATGTAGCCCTGCGGAACCTCGGGATCGAGAACTCGGCCGCCGCGGTGATCCCGATCGTAGAGCTTGACGTCGAGTCCCACTGTCAATTCTCCTTCGGTCCCCGTCACGCGGAACATCTCCTGCGGCGCGATGGCGCCAGTCGTGAGCAGGAGGCTGAACGAGGCGACGACCCCGGTCTCGAACCGAAAGAGCGCCCGGGCGAGCGACTCCCCTTCCATGGCCGCGTGCGGTCGTTCCATCGCCGCGACGACCTCGGTGATCTCGCCGAGCCACATCCGAAGCGGGCGAATGTAGTGCGAGCCTGTATCGATCGAGAGCCCGCCACCGGCCTGGCCCGCATCGAACCGCCACGGCTTCGCACCTCCGTAGTAGTCGGGGAGCGGCGGCAGAAAGAGGTGGACGGCAGCCGTCACCACATCGCCGATCAAGCGTCGCTGGACGGCATCCTGCACGATCCGCACTTCCGGCCAGTACTGCGCGTTCTCGCCGACCATGAAGACGCCCGGTGCCTTCGCCGCCGCGTGCAGAATCCTCTCGCATGCCTCGGGAGTCGGCGCCATCGGTTTCTCGAGCAGCAGGTGCAGTCCGGCGTCGAGCACCTCGAGCGCGACGGCCTCATGCAGGTGATGGGGCACCATCACGAGCGCCGCCTCGAACCCGCCCGCGGACACCGCAGCGGACAAGGAGTCGTATCCCACCGCATTGCACTCGCGAGCAGTCTCGTGGGCCTTCTCCCCGTCGACATCGATGCAAGCGGCGATCTCGATCTCGGCCACCTCCTCGATCGCCTGCCGATGCCAGCGCGAGATGGCCCCGCAGCCGACGAGCGCGAGTCGGAGCGGACCGCTCATGCCGGCGCCCCGATCGCGATCTCGAGCCGCCGGATCTCGCGGCGCAGCCATGCCACCTCCCAGAAGTTCGGGCCCGCGGTCGAGAGGCACCCCTCGAGCAGCGCACGGTGGGCGGCGAGACTCACCGCCAGCGCCCCGGCATGATCGGACACCGCCGCCAGAGCCACCTCTGCAAGGTGGAGCGCCTCGACCGCGTCCCCCCGCTCGAGTCGCTCCCGAGCGCGAGCGGACACGGCCTCCGCTCCCCCCGCCAGCTCGACGAGGTCTCCGTGCACGGACGCCGGCGGCGCCGCGTAGAGCTCGGTCGTCGAGCGCGCATGAAACCAACCCGCGTAGTTCTCCCAGATCGCGCGCACACCCCAGGCCACCTTCCCGTACCCTTCGCCCACCTCGAGTTCCGGCGGCAGGCGCAGGTCTCGCATCACCTCGTGGAGGCTGCGTCCCGCGTTCATGGCCTTCACCGTCTCGTCGTGCACGAACAGCACCGCGTCCCGCACGCGTTCGAGCGACTCGCGCACGACGCCCGTTCCGCTCACCGGCCCGTGATGACCGGGGAGCAGCGTCTCCGCGTCGAGAGCGAGCACGCGTTCGACCGACTCGACGAAGCGAAGCGGGTCGCGGTAGCGGTCGCCTCGGACCGTCACGAGGTTCGGAAAGTGCCCATAGAGTGCGCTCAGGAGATTTCCGGTCAGACAAATCCCGTGTTGGGGCAACCAGACGACCAACGAATCCATCGTCTCGCCTCCAGGCGTCCCGAGCAACTCGAACTGCACGCCCCCGAGCTCGAGCTTCAATCGATCGCGAAACGTCATCGTCGGCTTGGGCCGCGCCTGACCCGACGGTTCGCCGGGTCGAGCCTGTCGCACCGCCCGGTTCGCGGCTGCAATCGCGTCCGCAAACGCGAACGCGCTCCTCCGTGCGCGGAACGCCCCGAGCCGCGCGTCGTCGGCCTGTTGGGCGAGGTTCCCCGCCTGCGCGACGATCTCGGTTCCCGCTTCGCGGAAGTGATCCGTACCGCCGACGTGATCGACATGGCCCTGTGTGAAGACCACGTAGCGAATCGGACCCCGATCGATGGCGTCGAAATTGTCTCGATGGACCGGACCCTCGAAACCCATTCCGGTGTTCACGACCACACGCCCGGCACCCGTCACGATCAGGTAGGCGTTGGACAGTCCTTCGGAAACGTGGATGAAGTCTGCAACGGCCGTCGTCCCACCCGGCGTGGCGGGACGGACGATCGAGAAGTCGGGACGCAGGCGATGGATCGGCTCGGACAACGGGACTCCCCGCCCCACTCTAGCGCGCTCGCACCTCCTCGATCGCACATGCATTCGACCCGAGTCGGACTCCCGCTTGGCGACTCCCGCGCGATTTCGCTAGCGACATGTCATGTCAGAGGCCGAACTCCACGAGTTCTTTCAGGCCGAGCGCCTCGCCGAAGAAGGGCGCAAGCTCCACGCTGGCTATGCGGCCGGCTCGCCGTTCCCGCACATTGCGCTCGACGACTTCTTTCCGGCCGCGCCCCTGAGAGAAATTGCCGCAGCCGTGCCCAAGCCGGGGTCGGCATGGGTCCACCGACAAAGGGACGTCGCCATCAAGTGGGGCCTCCCGGACGAGCGTGCGATGAATCCGCTGACCCGGCGGATGATTCACGAACTCCAAGCGCCCGCCTTCCTCGGTTTCCTCGAGGAGCTTTCCGGGATCCGCGGCTTGATTCCCGATCCGTACTTGCTCGGCGGCGGCATTCATCAGATCGAGCGCGGCGGGTTCCTGAAGATCCACGCGGACTTCAACTTCCACAAGATTCTGCGGCTCCACCGACGGCTCAATCTCCTCGTCTTCCTGAACGAGGACTGGCAAGACGAGTGGGGAGGCCACCTCGAGCTCTGGGATCGGCAGATGGCGAACTGCGTGCAGAGCTACCTGCCGAGCTTCAATCGCAGCGTCGTCTTCGACATCACCGACTGGTCCTACCACGGGCATCCTCATCCGCTGACGCCTCCCGAAGGCATGACGCGCCGCTCGATCGCGCTCTACTACTACAGCGCCGAACGTCCCGCCGAAGAGATGACCTCGCCCCACGGCGTGCTCTACCAGGAGCCCGGGACCGTCCCCGAGGAACCGAAGATCCGGTCCGCGGCGGCGGCATCGCGCCCGCACCCGAAGCCCCAGGCGTCAGGGCTGCGAGGCCTCCTCCGGAGACTTCGCGGCTCGTAAGATGCGCTCGACGAACGCCGGTTCGTAGCGATCCATCCGGATGATCGTCGCGGGCCGTCCCTGAGCATCCCGGTGCGGGTTCCACCACTCCCAGACCACTTCGCCCGCGGTGGTCAACTCGAGTGCGTGGCCGCGATCCGACTCGGCGAGCAGCGTGTTCCCGTTCTCGAGGCGCTGGACGCTTCCCCGACTGCGCGTATAGAACGAGTTCGGCGGATCTGCCTTCCATTCCCAGACGATCTCTCGTGTCACCGGATCGAGTTCGATCGCCCGCGACCAGTCTTCGCCGAGGCGATTGTCGAAGACGAGAATGCGGCCATTCGGCAGCCAGGACGCGTCGTGCGGACCGCGGATCTCGCCCTGCCCCCAGCTCCAGACGACCTCACGCGCCTCGAGGTCGGCGATCGCGATGGCGTCCTGATTCCGCATGCAGAACAACAGGAGGCCGGGGCCATAGAGCGGCCCGCGAGCCGCGAGTGGCGGGTCGCGTTGCCATTCGATCGAATTCGCGTGCAACAGGTCGATGAGCACGCGGCCCTCGAGTTCGCGCCGCCGCACGGGCTGAAAGCTGAAACGATCGGGACGCGCCGCGAGCATGTCATAGAACAACACGCGTTCCTGCGGCTCGCCGTCCGGCGAGAAGAACGCGACTCCCTCGTCCCGCACGAAGGCCGTCGCATCGACCTCGGGAATCCGACGCTCCTCCGAGAACAGCGCGGCGATCCGTCCGTCGGGCGCCACCTGGACGTCGTGGTGGGCGCCCAACGACCGGCGCCAGAGCACTCGATCATCCCAACTTCGCCGCTCGAGGAACCGCTGCTCATCGGCGACGCGGCGCCCCTTTTCTCGCTTATGGTCCGACCCGACGACCAGCAGGTCCCCGTCCGGTAGGAGCCGCACACGAGACCAGTGCCCCTGGCCACTCCCGGCCCACTTCCGAACCACCTCTCCTGACGCGGAGAGAAGCTCGGCCGCCATCCACGGGCGACTTGCGTAGAGCGAGTAGCCCGGCTGCGAGCGCTCCGGGTCGTGCACGGTGACTCCCGCTTGCTCGGGCGCGGCGCTCTCCGAGAAGTCCACGTACCCGAGCGCACGCAGATGATCGAGCTCTTCCGGCTCCGCGGCACCGGGTTCGGCCCCTGCGATGCCAGCAAGGGCGAGCCCGCCCGCGACGAGACACACGAGGAAGCGCATACCCGATCAGCCGCGCTGGAGGCTCTGTCCGCCATCGACGGGCATGACGACCCCGGTCACGAAGCCCGCTTCGTCCGACGCGAAATAGAGCGCAGCATGCGCCACGTCCCAGGCGCTCCCCATCTTTCGGCCGAGCGGAACGCGTGCGTCTCGCTCGGCCACGAGCTTGTCCTTGGGAACGCCGCGTGCGGCCGAGATGCCCTCGATCGCCATCGGCGTATTCATCATCCCGGGCATGATCGCATTGACACGAATTCCATGGCGCGCGTTCGCAATCGCCATCTGCTCCGTGAGCGCGTTGACCGCCGCCTTGGACGTTCGGTACGCGACTCCTGGATGCGCGCAGGTGGCCGCGATCGAGGAGATATTGACCACGGAACCGGACCCTTGCTCACGCATGACCGGAAGCGCATGTCGACAAGCCAACAACACGGTCTTCAGGTTGACGTCGAAGATCCTGTCCCACGCTTTTTCTTCGATGCGGACCACGCTGCCGTCGCCATCGCCGATCCCCACGTTGTTGTGAAGGACGTCGAGCTTGCCCCACCGCTCGACACACTCGGCGACCATGGCCGCGCACGCGGCCGAATCGGTGGCGTCGACTTCCACTGCTTCGGCTGTGCCGCCCGCCTCGCGGATCTCGGCGACCGTGTCTTGCGCGGATGCAAAGCGGCGATCCGCGACGAGCACCCGTGCGCCCTCTTTCGAGAAAAGAAGCGCGGCGGCGCGTCCATTCCCAACCGTCTCGCCGGGCGTTTGCCCACCGCCGACGACGATGGCGACCTTGTCACGAAGCCTCATGTTTCCTCCGGGGCTCAGCCTACCGCGTCCGCGCGGCTCGTTCGCGCTCATCCTGCTGCAATCCAGCCGGTGCACCGACGCGGGAGAATGCAGGACAGGACGTTCCCGCCAACAGCACCCCGGACCTCGGTCTTCTGCTCGAAAGCGTGTCGGAGACCGGCCGGGGTCGGTAGGCTCCGCACCGGCAATGAGCCGGGGGGAGAGCTGCTGAGCGCGACAGCCGACACCGAGAGCGCAGGCGGAAGTCGTCTCGGCCTCTGCGCGCTGCTGGCTGCGCTTGGGATTGCGGCTTGGGCTCAGCTCGCGTTCCGGACGAACCGGTACGAAGCTGCACTCGTAGCGAGCGCCCTCGCCGTGGTGGCAACCTGGGCTGCGGTGGGCTGGGGTCGCAAGTCCGTCGTCCGCGAGTCCCTCGCGATCGAGGACCCGGGCGCGCTCCGCCCCGAACGACCGTGGGCGCTCGCGTTCGCGCTCGGCTCCCTGCTGTGCGCCGTCCTTCTCTCTGCAGCGGATCGCCTCCACGGGCTGCAGATCGCCGCCTGGGGCCTCGCATGCGTGAGCCTCCAGCTCGCCTGGTGGCCACGCGGCTTCCGGCCATTGGCGCACGTTTCCGCGCGCGAGATCGCCGTCGTGGTCGCCCTGCTCGCCTGCGCCTGGGTCGCGCGGCTCTACGATCTCGAACACATCCCGTACGGGCTCTACGGAGACGAAGGTGAGTTTGGGCTCGTCGGGATCCCGCTGCTCGAAGGGGGACGACTCCCGCCGTTCGCGACCGCGTGGGACCACCACCCCACGCTTTTCGCGTGGCTACAGGCGGCAGGGATGTCGGTCGCAGGGATCGACGTGGGCGGCGTGCGGCTCGCATCGGCCTGCGCGGGCGGCCTGATGGTCCTGCCGCTCTATGTCCTGCTGCGGACGGGCTTCGGCTTCTGGGCGGCTGTCGCCGGCTGCGCGTTCCTCGCGACTTCCCCCTGGCAGATCCACTTCACGCGCCTGGCGTCGAACAATGCGTTCGTCGCCCTCTTCACCACTGCGGCGATGGCGGCGCTCTACCTCGGCGTACGAAAACCGCGCGCCTATACCTGGGTCGCGCTCGGAACTTTCCTCGGTCTCAGTTTCTACTTCGGGAACAAGGCAGTCGGTATTCCGGCGATGCTGATCGGCGGCTGGATCGCTCTCGCGTGGACGGGGGGTGCCGGCGTGCGCCGGCAGTGGCGGCTGTGGGGCCTCGCGCTGTTCGTCGCGGCCCTGGTGATGGCACCCCAGCTCTACTACTGGGCGACTCACGCCGAGTGGTACGAAGCCGTCGCGAAGCACCCTGACATGAACATGCTCGACACGAAGAGCATCGACGGCCAGACCTGGCGCTCTCTCGCGCTCGACCAACTGGAACGTTCTCTGTTTGCGTTCCACTACTTTCACGATCAGAGCGCCTTTCGCGTGGTGGTCGACGTTCCGTTCCTCGCGCGAGCCGAGGCGGCGCTCCATTGGGTCGGTCTCGCCGCATGCCTCGCGCTCGCGCGCCGACCGCTCCCGGCACTCCTGACCACGTGGTTCTGGTTGGGGCTCTGCGGGATCCTGCTCGCAAAGAACCCGCCGCAAGCGAACCATCTGATCGGCATGGGCGCGGTGCCCGCAGCACTCGCAGGCGCGGCAGTACACCTGCTGTGGATTCACTTGGGGAGCCTCGGACCGCTCCGCGCGTTGCGCGGCTGGATCGTGGCCGCACTCATTGCCGGAGTCTCGGCGCAGAGCGCACACGAGTACTTCGTCGAGTGGGCCGAAGGGTGGTCGATCGCCGAGATCACCGAGATCGGCCGCGCGATGACGGCCTACGAACCGAGCCACCATCTCGTGCTCATGACCCATCGCATGATGTGGAAGCAGAACAGCACGCTGCGGTTTGCGGCTCGCGGCATCGAAGCGCGCGACAAGGTCATCCAGGCGCGGCCGGAGTATCGCTGGTTCGAACCGACCGAGCGCGATGTCGCGTTCATCTTCGATGCGCGCCGCCGCGACCTGCTTCGTTCGGTCACGACGCGGTATCCGCACGCCCCCGTGATCGAGCACCGAGATGACCGCGGCAAGCTCCGGGCGCTCGTGATCGAGCTGCCGAGGGCACAAATCCGGGAGCACGAGTTCCCCAGGCCGCCGACGCCGGAGCTGGGCCCGATTCCTCCCCACCGGCCTGTCCCTCGGAAGGCGCGCTAGACGCTCCTCGGGACGCCGAGGGGCCGCCCTTCAGCCCCCCAGAAATCGCTGGATGTGGTATTTTTTCCCACACGGTCGATTTCACTCCGACCGGATCTTCAGCCATGCGCACGCTCCCTCAAGCCGACCGGCAGGACTCTGGCGCTTCCGCCCCGGGAGCCCCCGCCAGCTCGCTGATGAGTGCGCTCCGCCAGCTCCTCCGTCCGTTGGTCCGCCTGCTCCTCACACGGCAGCTGACCTACCCGATCCTGAAGGAGCTCCTGAAGGAGGTCTATGTCGACCTGGCCGATCGCGACTTTGCCCTTCCCGACCGACCACAGACGGCCACCCGGATCGCTCTGCTGACGGGGATCCACCGCAAGGACGTCAAGCGACTCCGGAGTGCGATCGGCGAAGAAGAACCTGCGGAAGCCAGCAGTCCGCTCGGCGCCCAGCTCGTCGCCCGCTGGCTCGGAGAATCGGACTACCTCACGCAGGCCGGCGATCCCCGGCCACTGCCGCGGCGGAGCACGAACGGAGAACCTTCATTCGAATCCCTCGTCGCCTCGGTGAGCAAGGACATCCGCGCTCGCGCCGTGCTCGACGAGTGGATCCGGCTCGGGGCTGCTTCGCTCGACAAGGAGGGCCGCGTGGCGCTCGAAGTCGAAGCATTCGTCCCGGAGCGGGGCTTCGACGAGAAAGCCTTCTTCTTCGGACGCAACGTCGGAGATCACCTCGCGGCGGGCGTGCACAACCTCCGAGGCGACGGCGCCCCCCTCCTCGAGCGGGCCGTCTACTACGACGGCCTCACGGAGGACGACGTCAATGAGCTCGCTGAACTCGCCCAGAAACTCGGCGGCGACGCAATTCGGCGCATCAACCGCCGAGCTCTCGAAATGCGAGGGGACGACGTCTCGGTAGAGCCCGTTGGCGAACGCATGAGCTTCGGCGTCTACTTCTTCCGCGGCCCGACCGGCGGCGAGGTCGATGATGCCTAGCTTTTCCAAGCTGCGGATTCTGAGCCCGGCGCTCTGTCTGGTGCTCGGCCTCTGGGTTCTGCCCAGCGCTGCAACCGCGCAGGACGAGCCGTGCCACGTAGACACCCCGTGGATCGAGGTGGCGGGCGGCCCCGTCCCGGATGGAGGCGTCGGAGGCACGGGCCGGAGCCCGCACGAAGGCATCGGCGGAACGGGACGCGGTACTCCGCACGAAGGCGTCGGAGGAACCGGACGCGGCACCCCTCACGAAGGCGTCGGCGGAACGGGCCGCGGCACGCCCCACGACGGCGTCGGCGGAACCGGACGGTCCGGAGGGGTCGGCGGAACCGGCATCTACGGCACGATCACCGGGTTCGGCTCGATCTGCGTGAATGGCGAGCGTGTCCACTACGACGACGATGTGCCGGTCGAGCGCGGCGAGGACGACCGCACCGCGAGCGATCTCGCGATCGGCCAGCGCGTCTGGGTGGTCGCACAGGAAGATGAAGGCGAGCTGCGCGCCGAGTCGATCGAGATCGTGCCCGCAGTCCAGGGTCGCGTCGGCGAGTGGGACGCAGCGGTTGAGCGCTTCCAGGTCGACGGCCGCTGGATCTGGCTCACCGACGAGACGACTCTCGTCGACAGTGCGGGCCGCCCGATCGAGCGCGAGGCCCTCGAGGGTCAGGTCGTGACCGCCTTCGGGCTCGACGACCCGGCGGGCGACCTGATCGCCACGCGCGTCGAACTCTTCGGAGCCGGTGCGTACGAAAGCCTCTCGCCGCGGAAGCTCGAAGATCCGTTTGCGCAGCGCCCCGATCTCAGCACGGTCTCGGTCGAGGGGTTCGTTCTCGACCGGGCCGAGGGTCGGGTGAAGGTCGGACCGGTCTGGGTCACCCTCCCCGAGAGCGGGATGGAAGTGAAGGATGGCGCGCGTCTCTGGCTCCGAGGCTCGATCACCCGCGAACGATTGATTCGCCCAGAGCGAATCCAGGTCCGTCCCTCGCGCCCCGCGCGCGTGCGGCCGGGCGTGGCGCTCCGGCCCCCCGCGCGGGAGCCGGCAGCGAAGGTCGCGGTCGTGCGCCCCAAGACACGCTCCTCGGGGCAAGATCGCGTGACCGCCGCCGGTCGACCGAACCGCGCTCAGCGCGCCGATCGGCCCCAGACCGCCGACGTCGCAGAACTCCCGCTCGCAGTCCAGCCCACCCGGCCGGAGCGGGTCGAGCGCCCGACGCGTGCCGAGATGCGTCCTGCGCGCGATGCGCACCGGGTGAGTGCGGCGAAACGCGCGCGCGCTGCGCGAAAGGCGACCAAGGCCGCGCGCCGCGCAGCAAAGCGGGCCGCGAAACGCGCCGCCCGGCGTTAGCGGGCGACCCAAGACAGCGCGGGACCGAGCCAGGGGCGCCTCAGTGGCGGCCGCGGATGGGCAGCTCGTAGCGGAGTGTGAGGCCGACTCCCCAATCGGGCGTGTATCCCGCCAGTCCCGCCACCGCGTATGGGGAGAGTGTCAACCGGTCGCGGAGTCGAATCGAGGCGAACGCGAGCATCTCGTGACCATCGGACCGCGACGGCGAGGTGGCCTGGAGCCACGTCCATGAAATCCCTGCATCGAGGCGCGGCAGGATCCGCGCCGCCAGACCGGCCGATGCGAACCACGCGTCGTCGAGCCGGCCTTCGTCCGGATCACCGATGAAGCGATACCCGATCGAAAGAAACGGCGTGAACCGGCCCCAGCTTCGCGACAGGTCGAGTTCGAGAGCCACGTCCGATTTCCCGGTTCCGAGTCCGCGGTCGACATCGCCGGTCGGAATCTTCCACTGCACCCCGAACTCCACGATCGGCCACAGCGTCCCGGCGCTCGGGTACCAGATGTAGGTCCCCGAGAGCAGCAGGTCGCCCAGGCCCTCTTCGACCGTCCGTTCCGCCTGGTCACGTCCGCGCTCGTCGATGAAGAAGTTGCCGGGACCGTCGATGCGGAGGTACGGCACTGTCAGGCTGATTTCGAGTTGGTCCCACCGTTCGGGCCACCACGGCACATGGTCGAACAGGTAGCTGGCAGTCACTGGGACGTACCAGAGATCGGTGTCGACCGGCTCGTCGTAGTCCCCGTGGCTGAAGTCGAGCCCCGTCGACACTGCGAGTTCGCCAGCCCACCACGGCACCGGAACCTCTTCGGGGCCCAGCGCGCGAGCCCGGGAGGCGCCGCTGACCAGAGCCAAACTGATCGCTGCAGCGAGTCCGATACGACTCGATTTCCGCACTTGCGGAGCCCTCCCACCGCAGCCGCCCCCCCACGACCCCCGTTGTAAGAGGGACGGCTGCGGGGGAAGTTATCGGTGAGCCAGGATTACGGCTTTCTTCGTCATCTCGACCTCGCGATACGAGGGAAATATTCCCACAAAATTGAACCCATGTGCAAGGAATTCTACGCGCCCGGGGAAATTCTCTCGAGCGGGCCCGATCCAGCCCTCTGAACCCTGTCTGGACGGGTGGTTGCGGCGTTTCCGATCCCCCGGATCCCGCGTCCACCCGATGGCAGCAGGGCCCGGGTCCGCTAGTTTGCCCCCGAGAGGCACCCCCGGTCGCGGGCCACAGCCCGCTGCCAGCGGGCCGGAGTTCGGCCGAGAGGGCCTTTCGAGCGCCGCCGACTGCGCGACGCCCACCGACCCGGGCGGCCGCAGCCCGCGGCTCAGGAAAGCACAGGACCCGCGAGGCGGCGGCACGGCCCGCTCACACAAACCCTGCCTCGTAGCCATCCAAGGGGAATGCCATGGCGCGCGTGAACAAGATGTCGGTGCTGAAGCGTCAGCGTGAGCGCAAGAAGGCGGAGAAGGCCGCCCTCAAGCGCGAAATGAAGGGTCAGCCCGAAGAGCCGGTCGAAGAGCGCGACTCCCCGGTCGCGACCCGAGACGATCTCGCGGGCTACGGACTCGTCGTGGAAGAGGACGAGGAGCCCGAAGAGGCCTGAGCCGCTAGTCCGCCGACAGCTCGGACAGCTTGACGAGCCGACAGATCGGTTCGGGATGCGACTCCGCCCGAACCCAGCGCACGGCCATGGTTCCGCGCGTGTGCCCGCTGGTGTCGAGCCAGTTCGGAAGCCCAGGATCGCGGTGCGCCACCACCAGCTGGAACGATCCGTCGGGCCGCAGCTGCGCGGTGTGTGAGTTCACGTGCACCTGCCTGAACTGGTAGTCCAGCGACTCCGCCCAGATGTTGCCGAGCTGCAGATTCCAGTAGTCGCACTGCGGGGGCGTGGCTTCGATCAGCAGGGCTTCGTGCTCTGCGACCTCCCAGAGCCCGAGCCACATGCGGATGTTCGGGTCCCCCCCAACCTTTCGGTGCTGTTCGACGTCCGGCAGGTGGAAGGCGTTCATCGGCGCCTTTTCGCGGAACTCGAGCACCCAGTCGGCGAACCACTGGGCACAGCCGATCGCGTACATCGCGGAACCCAGAAGCTGCCCCGGCACCCGTTCCGGCTGGAGAGTCGGTGCGGTTCCGTCGGCGCCCACACACTCGATCTCGAGTTCGACCGGCTGCTCGCTCAGGCGGTCGAGGAATGTCTGCCGCACCAGGATTTGCCTTGTGTGATCAGCCATCTGCAACCAGTTCCCCGGCTGCTCTTCGCGACTCGCGATGATCTCGAACGTCCCGTCCGACGCGATCTCGAGCTCGGCGTCATTCAGGTGGCCAGCACCCCCGGCGATCTTGTCGCGGGCGGCAAAGTTCTGACTCTGCGCCGCGAAGCTCAGGTAGTGGATCGTGCCGCGATGTCCGCGAATGCGATAGGTCCGGCGCGGGTCGATCGACGCGCTGACGTAGTAGTTGTCCGGATTGTCGAGGCCCATCTTGACGAGGTCGGGCATCGCGCGAAACACCGGGTGCTCGGTATCCGTCGCCTCGGCGAACGAAGCGAAACCGGCACGCAGCAAGCGCGTCAGATAGCGATGCCCTTCGGCCCGCTCGAAAGTCGACGCGGCAATGTCCTCCCGGAGCAGAACGTCGCCGGCCTTTCGAAGCAGCTCGCAGAAGTCCTGCCAGGCCTCGGCGCTCTCTACCTTCTGAATCGCGTCGCTCGGGTCGTTCGGCATCGGGCGAGTTTCGCGCAGCACCCGCACGCTTTCAATCAGGCCGGCGGCGGACTCGTCGCCTCCAGGTCGGCATGCGAACCCGGCGGGCGCGTGATCCGGTAGCAGGCTCCCGCCCGGAAATCCCCGCGGAGCTCCGTACGTCCCCCAGAAGACCACTCGACCTCGACGCGTGTCACGCTCTCGTGCTCACCGAGACCGAAGTGCGCGACGAACGGGTCGAACGAGATGAACCCGCCCCCCGCCTGGATTTCGCGAACCTGGTGACTCGACTCGCCCTCGCCATAGTGGACGATGATCTTGCTGCCGACCCCGAAGCGGTTGCCCTGGAAGTCACGCAGTTCGAAGTCGATCGCCCTGCCCTTGGCACCGCGATTTTCGTAGACCCAGACAGGTCCTTGGACCGGCGCCGCAACGACGTCCAGATCTCCATCGCGATCGATGTCGACATAGGTGTACCCGCTCACCGGGAAGTAGTCTTCGACCCCTCCCGACTGAGTGGCATCCTCGAATCCCTTGCCGCCACGATTCAGGAACAACAAGGTCGTCTCGCGGGTCTTCCCTTCGAGCATTCCGTTCGCGATGACGAGGTCTTGCCATTCGTCATTGTCGAGGTCCGCAAACTTGCCATTCCACGTCCAACCCGCGACGGCGATTCCGAACTCCGCCGCGCGATCCTCGAACCGCTTCTCGTTGCTCTGCTTGAAAAACACGTTCTTGTTGCGCACCTGGGGCAATGCGCGCGCGTAGTCGTCGTCTCCATAGGCGACCGTTTCGTTGAACAGGCTACGGCACTGATTCCGCACATCCGACCAACGATCGGGCAGGTGCTCACAGACCTTCGGATCCTTGCTCCAGTCCGCCGCACCCAGGACGTGGTACGCGAGGCAAGTGTCACGACTGTGCGCGTCCTTGATCGCGAGACACATGCGCGTATCGCGCGCCCGCCAGCTGCGGCGCATCAGCTGATAGTCGACCGTGTCCAGTTTGCACCGCTCGCGGATCGACTCGTCTTCGAGCTGACCGCAGAGCTCTTCCGGCGAGATCGCCGGCACGTGATCCGTGCCCGTCGACCGTCCCGTGATCTGGCCGAGGTACACCTCGGGCACGAGGTCGTTGTCGATGTCGGCCACCGCGATGTTCATCACGGTCTTCGGCACGGCCGGGAACAGGCCCCGATCCCGCTCTACGACGGTGAGCCCCCCTGCGCCATCCCCCTCGTAGAAGAAGCTCGGTTGGCCCTCGTTGCCGACGATCAGATCGAGCCGGCCGTCGACATTCCAGTCGGTCATCAGGATGCTCAGCGTCTCGCCGAGAATCGGATCAGAAAGCGGCCGAAGCTCGTACCCGTCGCCCTCGCGCATCAGCAACGAGTTGCGCGCCTCTTCGCGCTTCTGCCAGCGCGCCCAGTTCCCGAGTGCGATGTCGAGGTCGCCGTCGTGATCGAGGTCGCCAAAGCTCGCGGAGGCCGACAGCGAGTTTTCGATGTCGAGAGCCGGCAACCTTTCGAGGTTCGCTTCGGTGAATTCGCCCGCATCACTATGGATGACGAAGTTGCCGTGTCGATACGTCGCGACGAAGAGATCGAGCCACCCATCGTCATCGAGATCCGCGAGCGCCAGCTGGCCGACGAACACTCCCTCGAGACTCGGGAGATCTACCTTCTGCCGCACGAACCGGCCGCCGACGTTCGCATAGAGCGCGACGCCGCCGTCGTAGACCGGCAGGACGAGATCGGGCCAGCCGTCGTTGTGAACGTCGCCCGCGGCGATCGGCCGGTGGTAGGACCAGGGGCGCACGAAGCGACGCAGCTCGAACGAATACGGCTCGTCGATGCCATAGTCCTGACCGTCGCTCTTGACGAACAACGGGCCCTCCTGCGGCTCGCTCGGAGCGAACGGGAAGCGATCGACGTGGAGGCCTCCATCGATCACGAACGGCAACGCCTCGGGCGTGTGGCCCACCAGTGCCGTTCGGACGTCCTTCGCCTCGACGGCGACCACGGCCGGTCGTTCCCGCTCCGGGGGAGCTTCAGCGCCGAAGGCCCGCGCGAAAAGCTCGCCGCGGTTGGCTCGATCCCACCGGTCGTAGCCGAATGCGGCGAGTCCACCGGCGACCCCGAGCCCCGTCAACACGACGGCCAGCGCCAGTGCGACCGGGCGCGAGATCTCCTGCCAAATCACTGTGAACGGGTAGACGCTGAAGATTCCCAGCGTGAACAGGAGCGCCATCGCGTAGTGGACGGGCATCCCGGCCCCGAGGAGAGTCGCGACGATGATGAGGTCGAACGTCATCGGAACGGGCAGCACGATCCCGAGCGAGGCCACGATTGTGAGGCCCAGGACCGCGACGCCATAGTCGCCCAGCATGTGGCGGACGCGGCCGCCGTGGTCCTCGAACAGATTGACCACGACGTCCCAGGGCAGGACATGGATCGCGAGAGAACCGAGGAACCCGGCGAGCACCATCAGCGGAAGCGTCTTCTTGACGATCCAACCGAAGTTCTTGACGTAATCCCTGCCTACGCCGATGCCGGCCGCGACCCACGTCTCGTTCGGGTCTTGCTTGGCGTTCAGATCGATCGGGCAGACCTCGTCGTCGATGGTGAGCTTGGCCTCGCCCGCGAACCGGCGCGCCACGAGGGGGATTCCAATGATCAGGAAGCCGACAGTCAGGCCGAGTTTGATCACCACGAAGTACGGAGGAAACATCGCGATGAGCATCGTCAGCACGATCACGTTCATCGTCGGGGAGCTGAGCAGCATGGCGAGGGCCGTCTCGAGCCTCGCACCCGCCGAGTAGATCCCCTGCGCGATCGGCGTCGCGCAGTTCACGCAGACTCCGAGCGGCGCGCCGATCACGATCCCGAGCGCGCTGTTGATGATGGGATTCTTGTAGGAGCGACGCGCCAGGAGGCCAAACAGGCCCATCAACGCCGAGCCGATCAGGATCCCGAAGGTCATCCCCTTCCAGTTCGTATAGGCCCAGTTGACGGTCGTGTACGCGACCTTCACCGGCAACGGATCGATCCGCTCGACGGGGAGCAGCACGTCGAATGCGAGCGGGTCCTCGAGCTGCAGCTCGCCCCCCATCTCGGCCTTCTCGTTGAGTGCAGGGACTCTCGACTGCGACCAGAACGCGACTGCGATCAGGGCGACGAGGGCCCCCGTGAGCCAAAGACGCTTTTTGCCCATCATCACGCCGAACTCCTCTTCGGGATCGAGCCGGGGCCTGGCACCAATGCGGGATGCGCCCGTCCTCGAACAAGACCTACGGGGGCATTCACACCCGATCCAGTGAGTGGCAAATGCCTCGCTAAAGTGACTCAAGGCACGTAAACGCGCAATCGTCGCGCGAGGCCTGGCCTCTTCGAAGAAGCTGATCGGACGATGGACCGCCCGGCTGGAGCTACGGCAGCGGAGAAATGATCTCTGGAGAGCCGTCCAGCGCCGTCTCGAAGAAGTGGAGGCGCTGGTCCTGCGCCTCATCGGCCGTTTGGGCGCAGAAATGGCCCTCGATCTGGCCCCGATCGACCCAGCTAGGGGTCGAGGCGGGGTCGAATTGGAAGAATCCGCCCGTCAGCCCCCCGGGAGGTTCGCGACCAGCGGACGAACGGCAGCAGCGGCTCGCGGTAGAGGTGTCGCAGGAAGTTGTGGCCATCTTGCGGGTCGTAGTCGAGCTGAAACAGGGAGAGACCGACCCAGAGCTCGATCGGACGCAGCTGCGGCAGGAACGTTCCCACGGTGTCGAGGATCTCGTCCGCCCCCTGATGAATCAGGATCTCCGCGAGCCGGGTTCCACCGACGACGGGCGTGGCCGCGAGGATCTCGGGCGCAAACGGCAGGAACCGCTGAGCGTTGTTCCCGCCCTCGCTGATGCCCTTGTACAAGATCGTGATTTTCGGCGCGGAACAGGAGCCCGCACCGAGCAACGGCCACATCAGCAGGACGAACAGGACGGCCACGGGCCGGGAAGACAGCATGGACAGCTCCGGAGGTGACGACCTACCGGTATACCCCGTACTCTGAGTCTCCAGTCCAGCAAAGGAGTTCTCCGATGAATCCCCAAAAGCGCTCCGCTCGCGCTTCACCGCGGTGGAGCGCCTCGCTCGCGGCCCTCTTGTTCGGGCTCTTCGCGACGAGCCCGGCGCAAGCGGAGAGCCTCGAGGGCGCCCCGTGGAGGGTGACGCAGGCTGAGCGAGGAGGCGCGGCCAATCCAGCCGAACTGAACGCCGTACTCTCGTTCGCCGAAGGCAAGCTCACGCTGGTCTCACCCGAGGGCCAGACCGTCGAGTTCGAGTACTCACTCGACACCCGCGAGGATCCGGCACACATCGACCTGGCCCGCGGTGAGGCGGACAAGCGCTTCACCCTCCAAGGGATCTGGAAGATCACCGACGGCCGGTTCTCGCTCTGCCTCGGAGCCCCGTTCAGCGACCGTCCAACGGAGTTTGCGACCACCGCCGGGCAGGCCACATCTCTCACGATTCACGAGCGCACTACGCCGTAGAGGAGCCCCATGTCCGAGATCACACCTTTCCGGATCGAGGCCACAGACCAAGAACTGGAGGACTTGCGACGACGCCTCCATGCCACGCGCTGGCCCGACCGTGAGACGGTCGACAATTGGAATCAGGGAATCCCGCTCGCGTACGTGCAGGAGGTGTGCGCCTACTGGGCCGACCAGTACGACTGGCGCGCGCGCGAGGCGCACCTCAACCGATTCCCGCAGTGGAAGACCGAGATCGACGCTGTCGACATCCACTTCGTGCACGCACGCTCTCCGCATGAGGATGCGCTGCCGCTCGTGATCACCCACGGCTGGCCGGGCTCGATCGTCGAATTCCACAAGGTGATCGAACCGCTGACGAACCCGACCGAGCACGGCGGGAGCGCGGCAGATGCATTCCACGTCGTGTGCCCGTCCTTGCCGGGGTTCGGCTTCTCCGGCAAGCCGACGGCCACGGGGTGGAGCACGGACAAGATCGCCGCTGTCTGGGACCAGTTGATGCAGCGCCTGGGCTACGAGCGGTACGTGGCACAAGGCGGTGACTGGGGCTCGATGGTCACGACGTGCATCGGGATCCAGAATCTTGGCCATTGCGCCGGCATTCACGTGAACATGCCGATCGCACCGCCCGATCCCGAGACGATGGGAGATCTCACGGAACTCGAAAAGAGTTCTCTTGCAGGCATGAAGCACTACCAGGACTGGGACTCGGGCTACTCGAAGCAGCAGAGCACACGACCGCAAACAGTCGGTTACGGGCTCGCCGATTCACCTTCGGGCCAGGCGGCGTGGATCCTCGAGAAGTTCTGGGCGTGGACCGACTGCAAGGGGCATCCCGAGAACGTGCTGACTCGCGACGAGTTGCTCGACAACGTGATGCTCTATTGGCTTCCGGGCACCGCCGCGTCTTCCGCTCGGCTGTATTGGGAGAGTTTTCGGACCCAGGGACTCGACCCGGTCGAGATTCCGGCGGGCTGCAGCATCTTCCCCAAAGAGATCTTCCGGACGTCGCGGCGCTGGGCAGAGAAGCGCTTCCAGCAGCTCATCTACTGGAACGAACTCGACGTAGGTGGCCATTTCGCCGCCTTCGAGCAGCCGGAAACGTTCGTGAACGAGCTGCGGGAGTGTTACCGGAGCCTCCGCTAGAGCATCGGAACCACTCGCGAATCCGGCCGACAAGGTCGCGTTTGGACAGGACTCCGGGTCACCTTCCGGCGCTTGGCGCGACTCACGCGGGAAAGGTACGATCGGCCCGTTTTCCTCCTCGCGCGTCACCCGCGGGGAGCTTTCCGGCCGTACAAGGAGCCCCCCGATGCCCGCCACCCTCACACCCGCCCAGCTCCGCAAGCTCGCAAAGAGCCGCAAGCTCGAGAAGGTGGTCGTTCTCGGTGCCAACGGAACGATGGGATACGGCAGCGCGGCCCTGTTCACGCAGGCCGTCCCCGAGGTCACGTTCCTCGCGCGCACCAAGGTCAAGGCCGAAGAAGGCCTCGGCGCCGCCGTGAAGCAGGTGCGCTCCCCCACCGTCGCCTCGCGCGCGAAGGTCGGCGACTACGAGCACGACCTCGCCGGCGCGGTGGCCGAAGCCGACCTCGTCTTCGAGGCGCTCACCGAAGACCTCGAGGTCAAGAAGGACATCTTCGACAAGGTCGAGGCCGCCCGCAGCGACGACTCGATCGTCGCGACGGTCACCTCGGGGCTCTCGATCAACGAGCTCTGCAAGGGGCGGAGCGACTCGTTCCGGCGCAACTTCCTCGGCCTCCACTTCTTCAACCCGCCGAATGTGATCGTCGGAACCGAGCTGATCGCCGGCGACGACACGGACGCGGACGTCGTCGACTTCGTCGAGGCGTTCTCTCGCGTCCGCCTCGGCCGAGAGATCGTGCGCACGGCCGACACCCCCGCCTTCGCCGGCAACCGCGTCGGTTTCAAGGTGCTGAACGAAGCTGCCCAGCTCGCGGAGCAGCTCGGTCCGGTGCTGGTCGAGCGTCTCGTCGGGCCCTACACGGGCCGCGCGCTCACACCGCTGGCGACGATCGACCTGGTCGGTTGGGACATCCACCGCGCGATCGTCGACAACGTGTACGAGAACACGAACGACGAGGCGCACGCGACGCTGAAGCTGCCCGACTTCATGGACAAGCTCATGGAGCGCGGCGTGATGGGCAACAAGACGGGCCGCGGGTTCTTCATGAAGGAAGGCAAGATCCGTCACGTGCTCGATCCGGTGAGCGGCGACTACAAGCCGGAGAGCGAGTTCGCCCTGCCCGACCTCGGCTACATCGACGAGGTGTCGGCGCTGCATCGCGACGGCCGCTATCGCGACGCGATGGCCGTGTTCCTGGCCGCCGAAGGCGACGAGGCCGACCTCGCTCGCAAGGTGATCGCCGGGTACATCAGCTACGCGTTCCACCGCGTCGGCGAGGTCACCGAGGGCATCGACGGAATCGACCGCATCATGGGCATGGGCTTCAACTGGGCCCCGCCCGGCGTGCTGACCGACGTACTGGGGGCTCCGGCCACCGTCGAGATGATCGAGAAAGCCGGACTGCCGGTGCCGAGCAATCTCGCGGACGCCGCTCGCACCGGCGAGCCGGTACGTTTCTTCGATCAGCCCCACATCAATCTCGGTCGATTCTTCGTCGCGGGCTAGTCCGCGCGCCCTTGGAGGACTCTCGTAATGGCAGCTGGATCCGACGTCTATGTGCTGGGTGGCTATCAGACCGACTTCGCACGGAACTGGACCAAGGAGAACAAACACTTCTCCGCGCTGATGCGCGAGGGCGTCCGCGGCGCACTCCAGGCGTGTGAGATCGCACCGGAAGAAGTCGAGAGCGCACACGTCGGCAACTTCGCCGCCGAGCTCTACTGCATGCAGGGCCACCTCGGCGCCTTCTTCACCGAGGTCGATCCGGCGTTCAGCGGTCTCCCGACTTCGCGCCACGAAGCGGCCTGCGCGTCCGGCAGCATCGCGCTGCTCGCCGCGTCCGCCGAGATCGAGGCGGGCCGCTACGACCTCCAGGCCGTCGTCGGCATCGAGCAGATGAAGACGGTCTCGGCCGCCGAGGGCGGCGCCTTCCTCGGCACCGCTGCATGGTACGAGGACGAGGCCGAAGGCATCGAGTTCCCGTTCCCGAAGCTCTTCGGACGGCTCGGCGACGAATACGACAAGCGCTACGGACTGAAGGACGAGTACCTCGCCGAGATCAGCCGGCTGAACTACGACAACGCCAAGCTGAACTCGAACGCGCAGACGCGCACCTGGTACATGAACAAGGAGCACGCGCTCTGTCGCACCGACGACAACGCTTCGGTGGGCGGACGGATCCGGATCGCGGACTGCTCCCAGGTGACCGACGGCGCGGTGTGCGTCTTCCTCGCCTCGCGCGACTACGCGGAGCGCTGGGCCAAGGGCACCGGCACCAAGCTCGAAGACATCCCGCGGATCAAGGGCTGGGGGCACAACACCGCTCGGCTCAAGTTCAGCGACAAGGTCGCGGAGAGCCAGAACGACAAGTACGTGCTGCCCCACGTCCGCAGCACCGTCACGAGCGCGATGAAGCGAGCCGGCATCGCGGATGTGAACGGCGTCGACGGCATCGAGACGCACGACTGCTTCACGACCTCGGAGTACATGGCGATCGACCACTTCGGGATCACCGAGCCCGGCGAGAGCTGGAAGGCCGTCGAAGAGGGCTGGCTCGAGATCGACGGCAAGCACCCGATCAACCCGAGCGGCGGACTGATCGGCGCCGGACACCCCGTCGGCGCGACGGGCACCCGGCAGCTGCTCGACGCCCACAAGCAGGTGACGGGCCAAGCCGGCGACTACCAGGTCGAGGGCGCGAAGAACTTCCAGACGCTGAACATCGGCGGCAGCGGGACCACGAGCGTCAGCTTCGTCGTCGGGGTCTAGACGGGTCTCAGCCTAGTCCTTGTGGTAGAGGAGCCACTCCCAGGTTCCGGTGTCGAGGAACGTCGCAGCCCCGCACCGATGCCCTTCACCCACCGCGCCATCCGTGACGTGAATACAAAGACGGCGTTCCGGGTCGGCGCCTTCCACGTCACACGCGTTGTTGTGGACGACGCTCCCGCCTCGCGCGAAGCCCCAGCCCTCGGCTCCGATGCCGTCGTAGTACCACTCGCTCCCGTTCGCGTTGTCCGTGGTGTCCGTCAGGTCTCCCGTCGCCGGCACGACGTCGTCCCGTCCGGCGAACGCTGCGACGTCGAGCGTCGTGGTCCCGACCTCCCGACACCCGAGCAGGAGATTCGTACAGGCCGCGTCGTCGTAGAGCGCGAAGTCGAGCATGTCGGTCGAGGTGACCGACTTGAACGACTTGGCGCCGACCGTGTACGACAGCGAGATCGGATCGGCAGCGGCCGATGTGGCGAGCAATCCAAATGCCACGAGACCGAGCAAGGCGTGCATCGGAAGACCTCGTCAAACGGACTCTAGCCGTCGAGCTTCTTCTCGAACCACAGTTCCGCGTACGGATTGTCGTTGTAGCACGCGACTTCGGTGTACCCGCCACGCCGGTACATCTCGATTGCCTCGGTCAGCGAGCGATGCGTATCGAGCCGCACGCGTCGGTGGCCGAGTCGGCGACTCTGCTCTTCGAGCTCGGTCAGCAGGCGCGGCCCCAGCCCAGCCCCTCGGTGATCCGGACTCACCCACATCCGCTTGATCTCGCCGACGCCGGGCTCGAGTGTGCACAGCCCCGCGCAACCGATCGCGACCCCGTCGCAACGCGCGAGAATGAACACACCGCCCGGCGGATCGTAGTGCGGTGCCTCGCGCTCGAGGGCGTCGCCGGCGTCGAATCCAGCGTCGAAACGTTCGTCGAGTTCGCCGATGTACTGCTCCACGGCCCACACGGCCTCGGGCGATCGAGGATCGACGGGATCGAAGCTCGCCGCGGCGGATGCAAGGATGCGCTCGGCCGTGAGGAGCGCAGCATCGAGACGCGCGCGGTGAGTCGCCGAGAGGGGCTCGACGAGCCGCTGCGCGAACCGTTCGGAGCGCGCCTCGAGTTCGTCCCATTCCTTTCGGCCCCGGCTCGTCAGCGTGGCGAAGCGACGGCGCCGATCGGTCGGGTCCGGTTCGACGCGGACCAGACCCTCGGCTTCGAGACCGCGCAGCAGCCGGCTCAGATACCCGGAGTCGAGGCCCAGGCGAGCGCGAAGATCCAACACGCGGGCACCCGATCGGCCGATCTCGAACAGCAGGCGCGCGGGTCCGAGGGGCCGGCCCTGGCCCAGGAAGCGATCTTCCAGCACGCCGATGCGATGCGTGAACTCGCGGTTGAAGTGCCGAAGCACGGAGACGTCCGCTTGCGTCATTACCTGACTATAGTCAGACAATGGCTCGAGGGCACCAGTCCGCGCCGGCGTGGGGTACCGGGGCTAGGCGGTTTCTCGGACCGGGTTTCGGCTCCGCAACGTCGCCGCCTTCAGGTCTTCGACGCAGCCCCCGCACAGGCCGTGGGTGAACTCGGCCTCGGAATGCGCCTCGACATAGGCTTCGAGACGATTCCAGGAGCCCTTGTCGTCGCGAATCTTCTTGCAGCTGGAACAGATCGGCAGAAGCCCGCGCAGCGTCCCGAGTTGGCGCACGAGGTAGAGCATCCGCGCCATGAGCAACAGTCCGAACCCGAGCGCCCCGACGGTCATCCCAGCGACGAGCACGATCGCCTCGCGCTGGTCTGCCGCGATTCCCGCCGTCCGCACGTCTGCGATCTCGGAGAGCTCGATCAACACGCCACGCAGGGCCCGATCGAACTCGGCCTGTTGACCTGCGACGGCCACCTCGAGGGTGCGGGCTTCGGCGAAGCTCCCGTCATCGAACGCGGCGAACACCTCGCGCACGGCGCTGGCGTACTCGTTGTGGCGGCGATCCAGGTCCGTGAGAAACGCGACGATCTCGGCGCCCTCTCCTGCCGGCGCGCGTTGGCCGAGTTCGAGGCCGCGCTGGAGGGCACTCCACATCTCCCCAGCGTGCAGGTCGAACGCTGCGACCGCGGCCCGGTAGTCGGCCAGGGCCTCCGGGTTGGCCAGCGCGGCCCCGCCGAATCGGAGGGCACGCTCGAGCTGGATCGCCTGCTCCAGGTGCCCCGCGGCGACGTCGGACAGCGTCCGGGTCAGGGCCATGTCGTGCTCGGAAATCTCCCGGAGCGCTCCGCTCACCCCGAGGAGCGAGCGGATCGAGACGACCGAGGTGCTGCCCCCCAGGCACATCGCCAGAGCCAAAAGGATCACGATACGAGCGCGGGTACTCATGCCCCTCAATTTAGACGCGACGCGTCATCCGTCAAGAGTCTGATTCGTTAACGCCTTGTTTTTCTTAATCTATTCGTCACCCGATGCGCAACGCACCGCATGATCTCCGGGCCCAATAGGGCTTTGACCCTATGCTGCGGCCACAACGGGCCGGTGGACGGAATGGCCTGGAGGGAGAGCGCCCATGAGTATGGTTTCTGAATTCAAGAACTTCGCCGCCCGGGGCAACGTGGTCGACATGGCGGTCGGCATCATCATCGGAGGCGCGTTCGGCAAGATCGTGTCGTCCTTCGTCGACGGCGTGCTGATGCCGCCGGTCGGCCTGATGCTCGGGGGCGTCAACTTCAGCGATCTCGCGATCACTCTGAGTGAAGCCACCGAGGAAGCGGAAGCGGTCACGCTTCAGTGGGGCGCGTTCGTGCAGACCTCCATCGACTTCCTGATCGTCGCGTTCGCCGTCTTCATGCTGGTGAGGGGGGTCAACTCGATGCGGAAGCAGGAAGAGGAAGCGGCGCCCGCGGCGCCGCCGGAAGACGTCGTACTGCTGCGCGAGATCCGGGACTCCCTGCAGAGTCGCTGAGCCCGCGAGAAGCGAAGTCGGGCCCGGGCGCGCAACACCGCGCCCGGGCTCCTTCTTGCTACAGCGTCTTGCCCTTCTCCTTGCGGTTGGCCGTCTCGATCATGGCCTTGGCCTGGAGCTTCCGCTTCGTCGCGCTCTGGATGTACTTCTTGACCTTCAGCGCGGGTCCGCCCTTCTTCAGCTGATCGATGGCCTTGCCGTCTTTGCTGGCGACCTTCTTCAGCTTCTTCTTGATCGCGTCCTGCGTCTTCTTGTCGGGGATCGCGGCATCGACCTGGTCGGTGAGCGCCCCCTCATACTTCACAGGCTTCGAGCCGGGCACCTTCTTGCCCTTCTCGATCCGCTCCTTGGCCTGTTCGAGGAGCTTCTGCGCCTTCGCCCGATTGCCGGCATCGAGTGCGATCTCGGCCTGCCGCTCGAGCTCGATCACTTCGGACAGCTCGGACAGCAGCTTCTCGCGCGGCGCCGAGTACAGGTCGCCACTGATCCGGTAGTCCATCCCGATCTGGTCACCCTTGCCGGCACCGCTCAGGCCGAGACCGAGCGCGCCCGATCCCATCGCCTGGAAGTCGTACCCCTCGACGAGGGTCTGATCGACTCCGTCGAGCGCACGGGCTCGAATCGTCAGCTGGTCCTGGTAGAAGCTCCAGTCGAGCTCGATATGGTCGACCTCGAACGTCGCCGGCTGGCCGACGTTGGTCCCGCTGTCGTTCGCGAACACTGTGAGCGTCCCGTCCTGAGCCCGGGAAGCGCCGACGAACAAGAATCGATCGGGAATGACCCCGATCGGGACGGCCGGCGAGTCGAACTCGATCCCGCCGAGCGCACCCGGCGTATCCATCCGCGACGCGTCGACCCGCACGGAGGCATCGAACTCGGCCCTCACCTCGACGCCGGTCTGAAAGAAGCCGAAGCCGCCGTCCGTCGTCGATCGGAAGACCGCCCCCCGCTCGGGCTCTTCGCACGGCGAACAGATCGGTGCCGTCCTGATGCGAACGCCACCGAGGTCGTGCGGAAATCGGTAGTTGACCCAGGCGCTCTGGAAGGTCGGCTCGTTCTCGTTGACCTGCCGCGTTGCCGCCGCCGGGTTCGCCTCGGCATTCGCGAGATCCCCGGGCTCGGACGAGGCGAGCGAGAACGCGTGCACCCTCGGCTCGATGTAGAACGAATCCGTCGACCCACCCGGGATCACCCGGTAGGTCACCTCGCCGATCTTCACCTCTTCTCCGTCGATGAACGCGCCCGTGAGACCGCTGGCACTGAAGCCCTGCAGCTGACCTGGCTGGGTCTCGTCGCTCTCGACGAACGTCGGCGGAGCGGGCGTCGTCCAGCCCGCGGGTGGCGTGTGGTTCACGGATATCAAGTCGAGTCCGTTCATCAGATTGGCATCGAACTCGAACGAGAGGTCGTACGCACTGAGCCCACCCGGCCCGGCCGTCACGAACAGACCGAGCGTACCGGTATCGCCATCTGTGGCGGCCAGCCGGTTCGTCAGCACGCCACCCGAACCGGGATCGTCGCTTTCTACCCAGGTGAGGTTGAGACGGAAATCCTGAGCCGCCACGGGGCTCGCGCCCGCGAGCAGCGCGCTGAGCAATAGAACGAGTGTCAGAGCGAACGAACGCGCCCGCCTGCGATTGAAGCTGAACATCGAGATTCCTCCTTGCCGACGGGTGCCGGCCTTTGGAATCTGTGTCCCGTCCGCGAGCGGATCGGTTCAATCGAGGCTCCGGAGCGCCGAGACGGCTCCCGAAGGGCTCGCAGGGCGCGCGAGCCTGGAGGCGCGGGATCAAGGCTTTGGATCGTCGAACACCGGATCGCCCGTCCGGAAGCCGCCGTCTCGCCAGAAGACGGGAATGCGCACGACGCCGAAACTTCGGCGGCCGTCCGTTTCGCGGAAGACGGAGTGGATCCACTCGAGCTTCTGCTCGTCGAAACCATGCCCGCGGCTGCGGGGCTGCCAGCCGTCGGCCCGCAGGACTTTCCAGTATTCGCCGCCGCCGGAGAGATCGCCGCGCACGAGCCGCTGCGCCTCGCGGTCCCAGTAGAGCGCGACGTAGTCCTCGTGATGGCCCTGACCGTCGTAGTGGCGCCGGACGATCACGAAGCTGTGGTCGCGGGAGCGAAGGACTTCGGAAACCGTATGGTCACGGGTGGCGCCCGCAGTGGTGAAGAAGACAGGATGGAACCGTCGGCTCTGGGTCTGAGGCACATCCGTCACGATCAGGATTGCGGAGGCCGGGTCGATCCCGAGCGCGAGCTGCTCACGCGGCACGAATCGCACCGCGTAGAGGCGGCGGGGACCGACGCGGCCGATGCCCACCAGGTCGGACAGCACACCTTTCGGCACCGGCTCCCAGTCGAGGTGGCTGGGCTCCGACTCGCCCACGTTCGCACGCGGCCGAGGCCAATGCGAGAGGAAGAAGTCGAGGGGCCGCTCGAAGCTCGCGTCGATCGCGGCAGTGGGCGGAAACTCGTCCTCGCGCAGATCCGGCACGAACGCATAGGGGCCACCCGAATCCCCGAACGCAGCGACCCCGATCGCCAGCAGGAGGACGAAACCGAGCGCGCCCACGACCCGAGCCATGTGCTGACATCGGGGCCCCCCGACAGCCGCTTGAGAGTCGGATCTCGCGCGAGCGGTCCCGGAGAACCGGATCTTCCGCCCGAGGCCCGATACCCTCCCCGGAGCCCCGACACCGAGGACGAGCCCACGGCTGCCAGCGATCCGAAGCCCCTGCTCTCTCCCCGCCAGCTCGAGGTTCTCGAACTGATGGCCAAGGGTCTCACCAACCCCGAGATCGCGGGCGTCTTGTCGATCAGCGTGAACACCGTCAAGACGCACGTAGCTGCGGTCATCGACGCACTCGACGTCACGAACCGCACGGAAGCCGCGGTCGCGCTCGAGCAGCTCGGGCTCGGCTCGCACGAGAGCACGGCCGGCGACGGCTACCGCGTCGCCGGGTTCGGGGGACGACCGACGATCGCCGTGCTCCCATTCGAGGACATGAGCGCGCGGAGCGAGCACGCATACCTGGCCGACGGGCTGGTCGAGGATCTGATTACCCAGCTCTCCGCGAATCGGTGGTTTCCGGTAATCGCGCGCAACTCGACGTTCGCCTACAAGGGACGCTCGGTCGATGTGCGCGAGGTGAGTCGCGAGCTCGGCGCACGCTTCGTCGTGGAAGGGAGCGTGCAGGTCGCCGGCGCTCGGGTCCGCGTCCACGTGCAGTTCATCGACGGCGTCAGCGGCGAGCATCTCTATGCGCAGCGTTACGACCGGGAGATGAGCGACGTCTTCGCGCTCCAGGACGAACTCGTGCAGGACATCATCGGCGCCGTCGAACCGGGCATCACCCGGATCGACCGGCTGAGCGTCGCGACCAAACCCCCGGCCGACCTCACCTCGTGGGAGTGTCTGAAGCGCGGAATGGAGAGCCTTTACCGGGGCAGCCGAGACGATCTCCTCGAGGCCCGCGCGCTCTTCGAACAGTCTCTCGAGCTGGACTCCCAGCAGGCGGTCGGCTGGTCGTGCCTCTCGCAAAGCCACTCGGTGGCGCTCATGAACGGCTTCGCGGAGAACACCGGCGACGCGATCGAAGAGGCGATTCGAACCGCCGAGCGCGCGATCCGAGAAGACCCCGGCGATGCGTTGGGGCCGGCCACGCTCGCGCTGGCTCGGACGCTGGCACGAGACTTCGACGCGGCGGCCCGGCTCTTCGAGCGTGCGCTCGAACTCAACCCGAGTCAGGCGCCCTCCTACTGGGGACTCGGCACCATCCGTCTGATGCAGGGCGAAGGCGCAGAAGCGACGCGATGGATCGAACGGGCGATCCGGCTCTCTCCGCACGATCCGGTGCTCAGCCAGATGGAAGCCTATCTGGCCGCCGCACACGCTTCGTTGGGAGACATGGAAGAAGCACTCCGCCACGCGCGACGCAGCGCCGAGCTGCGTCCCGATCAGCCGTTCGGCCCGCTGCTAGTCGCCGCCTGCGCCGGGCATCTCGGGTACACGGACGAGGCCATCCAGGCCCGGGACGCCCTCGCCCGGCTCGCCCCTGGATTCGGCCCCGCCCAGCTCCGGGTCGTCCTCACCGATCAGCTCGCCGACCTCTTTCAGGCCGGCTGGGACCGGATCGACTGATTCTCTGAGAGAGATTCCGGCCTGAATCCGAGCCCTTGCGGGCTCCCCTCGCCCGGACTCACCCATCTGGGCGATTTCCGCGCGGCTCCCTTCGGTCGAGACTGCCCTCCTCACTGCGCTTCTACGAGCGCAACGACCGGAGGAAGCCATGCGAGCCAAGACGCGACTCTCGATCTCGATTCTCTCGATTTTTCTGACCGCATTCTTTGCCGACGGATCCGCCGCACAGTCCCTCTCGGGGAGTCAGCAGCGATGCCTGCGTGACTTCACCCAGCAGACTGCGCGCGTGCAGCGGGCGTTCGGCAAGAATGCCACGACCTGCGTTCGCAACGGCGGCACGGGGCGCGAAGACGATGTGCGGGACTGCGTGCTAGGCGATCCCCGCAGCGCGATCGCGCGCGCGGAGCGCAAGTTGGCCAATCGCTCCGACCGAAACTGCCGGGAGCTCCCTGACTTCGGAGTCTCCGACCCCGGTGCGGTCGCAGCCACGCTGGGGGACGAACAACAGGCACTCCTCGCACGCTTGTATGGAGGCGACCTCGACTCCGCTCTCGTTTCCGATCGCGACGGCGCGCGCTGCCAGAGTGAGGTGGTGCGACGGGCAACGCGCTTCCAGGACGCCCAGTGGCGCGCGGTCATCGGCGTAAGCCGGCGCGCCCTCGATGCCGGGGTCGACGATGCTGACGGCTACGCGAGCGAAATCCTCGACGCGCTCGATCGCGACTCCAAGGTGGCGAACGCACTTCGCCAGATGGATGCGAAGATCGGGCGGCGGTGTCCGGCGGGCGTCGCGCGGGGCCTCTTTCCCGGCCGCTGCGCCGACCGCGGCGACCTCGCGGAATGCGTCGCCGCTGCGGCCGCGTGTGCCTTCTGCCGCGCCCTGGGAGCCACGGCCGAGCTCGCCCTGCCCTGCGACACCTACGATGACGGGCTGGAGAACCAGAGCTGCGGCGACCTCGGTCCAGCGTTGTTCGTCGCCACGGATGGAGACGACGCGGGCGAAGGAACCCGCGACGCGCCGCTCGCAACGCTACAGGCTGCGCTCGCGCGAGCCGCGACCGGCGACTTCGGTCGCATTCGCATGGCGGCTGGCGAGTACACGGTGCTCGGAGATTCTCTCGTCGACGGGGTCTCGATCGAGGGCGGGCTCGATCCCGCAACCTTCGCGCCCGCCGCCGGAGAGACGCGACTGGTTGCGGCGACCTCGGTTGGCCTCCGGGCCGACGGCATCACTTCGCCGACCGAGCTCGCGAACCTGACGATCGAGAGCCAACCCGGCATGGAGCCGCCCGACTTCGCAAGCGTGAACGGGGAAAGCTCGTACGCGGTGCTCGCGAACGGCAGCGACGGGCTTTCGATTCGCGACTCGATCCTCCGTGCGGGTCGCGGCGGCGACGGAACGGCCGGCTTCAGCGGGGCCGGCGGGGATTCGCCGACCGCCGGATCTCCAGGCGGAAGCTGCGGAGCGGGCCAATGCTCGCTGCCCCCGCGCGGCGGAAGCCCCGGCTTCGGCGCCTGCGGAGGACCCTCCGAGGGCGGAACCGGCGGCCGCGGCGGGAACGTCCCGCTCGCCGGCACGATCAGCGGCACGGGCGTGACCGGCGCCGACTCGAGGAATGGCCTCGCGGCCGGTGGCGACGGCGGGACCGAGTGCAACTCGGTAGTTCCGGCCATCTGCAATGGCGGCGTGGGCGACGCGGGTGCGAACGGCAGCGACGGAGCGAGTGTCAGCGGACCCGGCCTCGGAGGGGATGGCAGCGGCCTCGCGGATCCTCAGGGCTGGATCGCCTCTCGCGGCGAGCCCGGCAACCACGGCAACTCCGGCGGCGGCGGCGGTGGCGGAGGCGGAGGCGGCGGACGCCACGTCTTCCCGTTCATCCTCGACGCCGGAGCGGGCGGCGGCGGTGGCGGCGAAGGCGGCTGCGCGGGCGCACAGGGCACGGGCGGCGGTGCGGGCGGCGGCTCGTTCGCACTCTACGCCTACGACTCCGACATCACGATCGAGAACGTCGAGGCGTATGCAGCCGCAGGCGCCGATGGCGCCGACGGCGGCACCGGGGGCTTGGGCCGCCCAGGCGCATCGGGCGGGACCGGCGGGACCTCCGTCTCGGGCAACGGTGGTCGCGGCGGCAACGGCGGACGCGGCAGTGATGGCACGGGCGGCGGTGGCGGAGCCGGCGGCATCTCCTTCGCGCTCTATGCAGGCGGCGACAGCAACATCACGCAGCTCGGCACGAACGTGCTCGAAGCCGAGGGCGGCGGCAACGGAGGCGCGCCGGGCGGCAACGACGGCGACTCCGGTCCGACGGGTCCGTAGCCCGGGGCGATCGTCCCGGGAGGCCGGCGGGGTGCGGCTCGCACACCTCGCCGGCCACTTCCCGTGGCGACATGCCTAACATCCGAGGCACGGCGCCCCCTGCGTCGTTGCGTCTGATTTCGGCGGAATCAAACACCGAGCTCACTCCCGACAGCCAAGCGAGAGATCGGCCGACCCGCACCAATGCGCAGGTAGTTCAGCTGGATCGAGCACCAGGCTTCGAACCTGCGAGTCGGGGGTTCGAGTCCCTCCCGGCGTGCCAATGATGTCCGGAGGGCCCACGCGGACTGACAGGCTCCCGTCCCGGAGGGCGCTAGTCGGATGCTGCCAACCGAATGAGCTTCATCCGATATTCGGGGTTCTCCTGATCCTGCGAGCCGCGCCACGCGGCCCCGATCAGATTCGCCCGATCACGAGCAGATTCCTCGCTCATACCGCTGTTGCGGAGCATCTCCTCGAGGAAGGTCGCGCGAACTTCGTCTGCAGAGTGGACGACCTCGCGAACATGGGAATCGGAGCGCGCCCAATTCCTCATGGCGGCGTCGTATCGGTGCGCGCCGGACTCGAGGATCCGCTTCCGAAGCTCAGCGAGGATCTCCGCGGGTTCGCGGGCGCCTGCCTTGGCCGCGCAGATCAAGCCGACGATCACATCCTCCTTCCAGTACACCGGCAGTCCGCATCGAAACTCTTCTACGGAACTGAAGTGCCAGTAGAAGCTCCCGGTCGTAACACCGAGGCAGCGGGCCAACCGAGTCGCTCTCAGACTCTCCGGACCTGTCTTCGCCAGCGTTGCCAGGCCCACGCGGAACCAGTCCTCTCGGCCCAGTCTCTTCCTTCCGGTCCGAGCCATCGATCCATTCCTTCGTGTCCGGAGCGCAGCCGCATCACCTTGGAGAGCGTTCCATACGGTTGGGCCATTGAAGTCTATGGCCCGGGTGAGGCAATGTCCCGCCGGTACGGGCGCGGCCCCTGCGGGGTTGAGTGCCCCTGTCTATTCGCCCGGCTGTTCGGGGTTGAGCACCGAGGGCGAGGACCGATCCAACCTGAGTTCGAAGGGAGCCTGTGGTGATGACTCATCGAAGACTGAAGGCAGTGCTCGCAGGAGTGTTCGCGGCGGGGATCGCCACGGGCGTCTTCGTCTCGACGCTCGACGGGCCGATCCTGCTCTCGGCGGCGCACGCCGCCCAATCTGGGCAAGGCGAGCCCATGGTCTCTCCCGTGAAAATGCGAGACAGGGACTTTTACGCGCCCAACAGCGAGGATCTCGCTCCCGATGAGATACGAGTCATCGCTTGTGGCACCGGAATGCCCACACCTCGCCCGGCGCAGGCGGCTGCATGCTTTCTCATGGAGCTTGGTAACGGCGATAAATTCATCTTCGACATTGGAGACGGGTCCGCAGAGCGGCTTATGGCCCTACAGATTCCCACCGCCTTTCTGGACAAGGTTTTCATCGGGCATCTGCATGCAGACCATTTCGGAGACATCGGGTCCATGTTCGTATCTATGGGGCTCGCCGGACGCTTCAGTCCACTGAGAATCTGGGGACCGAGCGGTGCGACGCCGGAACTCGGCACGAAGGCGGCGATCGAGGCGATGGAGAAGATGTATGCCTGGGACCTCGCTGGCCGTCTGGGCCAGACGGACGTCCGAGGATTCACGACCGAGGTCCATGAGTTCGACTACCGCAAGGCAAACCAGATCATCTACGAAGAGAACGGCGTGACGATTCGCTCGTGGCCTGCCATTCATGCCGTCGACGGCGCTGTCAGTTTTTCGCTCGAGTGGAATGGCATGAAGATCGTCTACGGGAGCGACACGTTTCCCAACAAATGGTTCGCGAAGTACGCAAAGAACGCGGATCTCGTCATCCACGAGTGCTTCATCACGGTTCCCGATCTGGTAGCCAAGTACCGGCTCACCCCCGAGGCTGCTCTACAGGTCGGAACGCAGATCCATACCGCACCGGAGGCTTTCGGGAAGGTCATGAGCATGGTCGAGCCGCGCCATGCAGTTGCCTACCACTTCTTCAAGGACACGGATACGACCGGCCCTGTGTTGGAGAGGATACGCACCACGTATGGCGGGCCGCTCAGCCTTGCGGAAGATTTCATGGTCTGGAATGTGACCAAGGACGGAATCCGGGAGCGCATGGCGGTCGTCGATGAGCATACGTGGAATCCGCCGCTGGCCTACGCGGCCACGCCGGTTTCTGCGGCCGATCGAGTGGGCTACTCCGACTTGATCGAAGGCGGCAGGCTCGACATGAGTGATGTGCTCAAGCCGATCTATCAGGAGGCGAGCGACGCTGTCGGACGGGAGTTCGAGTATCCGACCGACTAGATCTCGGCCACCATCGGGACCGCCTTGGAGGTGGCTTGAAGCGCTTCAGGCCATCCCCGTTGTGGCTCCACGCCGCTTCCTGCCGCGATCGCCCGGTGCCCCCAGAGTTGGCCTCCGCTGGTGGATGCCGGGCAGGGGCCGGTCGGCTGAGACTCTCTTGAGAGGCGCCGTCCAGTGCCGTCCGACGAGTTGGTGCCGTCGAAACGACACCGCCCTGCACCCTATTGCACTCCCCTGCACAGCGACGAGCGCCAAGTACGCGTCATTTCTTCTTCCTGGTCCAGGCTTCGAACCTGGGGTCGGGGTTTCGAACCCCTCCCGGCGTGCGATGGCGGGCCCAGGCTCACTCTGCGCGGTCGTCTCGCCGATTCGAGTGGGAGCGCCTACCGGAACGCGGCCCGGGCGCGAGGTGTCCTTCTCCAGTGTACGAGTTGCTGCGCATTGTCGGGGTGATCGGACTGCTCGGGTTGGCCATGCCCGTGCTGGGGAGCGACCTCGGGGTCGACGCCCATGCCGGCCGCGGGCGCTCGCGTACCGTCTTCGATCCGTCTGCGGCGCAGGGCCTGGCCGAAGCGGAGGTGCGCTTTCTCCGGGATCTCTTCGGCGTCACGGACGAAGCCGCGCGGCTTCACTCGGGCGGCATCGCGTGGCTGCTCGATGACTCCGGGCGCGGTCTGCACGGCGCCTCCTACCTCGAGGACCTGGACGCGCTCCGGTCACGGCTCGATGGGCTACCCGCACCGCCCCGCCTGCGCAGCGTGCACGAGCTCATCGCCCGTGCACTCGAGCTGCAGCGAGGCTTCGTGGCGGACTGGTTCGAGGCGCAGCGAAAAGGGCGTGCCTTCGAATCGCAGCTGACCCACGAGTACGCGTACCACGAGGGGCTGCATCGCTCCCATCGCATGTTGCTGCAGGCGTTCGCAGAGCTGCACGCGCTCTTCCCCGCGGTGGGGGAGCCGGTGCATCGATCCTTCCACGACCACCTTCGCGCGTTGGACCTGAAGTGACCTGGCGATCCCTCTGCCTGCTCGCGGCGGCGCTGCTCGTGCTGCCCTGTGGGCTCGCCGAGCGGAGCCGGGCCGAGCACGAGTCGCCGCCCCACGCGAACGCCGCCGTGCACCCGTTGCTCGACGAGCTACACAGCGAAGACCTGGGCGAGCGCGTGGCGGCGGCCAAGGCGCTCCGCGAGCTCGGGCCCGTCGCCTGGCCGGCGATTCCGGCACTGACCGAAGCGCTCGCCGATCCGTCGGTCGCGGTGCGCAAGAGCGCGGCCGGTGCCCTCGGTGGAATCGGCCCGGCCGCGGAGGACGCCGTCCCAACGCTGACGCGAGTTCTGTCCGACCCGCATCCGCACGTGCGCGCCTGGTCGGCCATGGCGCTCTTCGAGATCGGCGCGGGCGCCAGGCCGGCAGCGCCCGCGCTGCTCGAGATGCTGGAGCAGGACCCGAACCTGCGAAGCCGCTCGTGGGCGGCGAGTGCGTTGCCCCGGATCGCTGCGGCACCCGAGCTGGCGGTTCCTGCCCTGATGCGAGCGTCGACGACCGACGAGTCGGAAGAAGTCCGCGCGGCGGCGGTTCTGTCCCTCGAGAAGTACGGACTCGAGGCGGGGCGACGGGGCGCGGTCGACGCCCTGATTGCCGCCCTCTCCGACCCGCACTGGAAGGTCCGCGGCAACGCCGCGTGCGCGCTGCCTGAGATGGGGAACTCTGCCCAGAGGGCGCTCTCCCCACTGGCCGCTTCGCTGCGCGACGACGCCCCGTATGTGCGCGGCTGCGCCGTCCGAGCGTTGGGCGAGCTGGGCACGATGGCGCGGGACCATTCGCACGAGGTCGCCCCCCTACTCGAAGACGAGGACGAGCACGTTCGGCGCCAGGCCGAGATCGCCTTCGAGCGCCTGCGCCGCAATCGCCACTGAAGCACCGCCGCGGGACGTTCAGTCCGGACGCGCCGTCAGCCCCAGCTCGCGGACCCTGCGCGAGAGGCTCTGACCCCTGGCCGCACGGCTAAGATTGTGGTCGCTGTGGGTGCCGCGGGATCGTCGAGCGGGGGCGGTCGCCCGAGCCCACTGGCCCTCGTCAGCACGCGGCTCGTGCGAAACCCTTGGAGCCAGGCCATCTCCGCGGAGGAATCTCAGTGACCGACCTCGCCCCGATCAAGCAACGCCTCGAGGAGAGGCTCGCACTGCTTCGCCGCCGCACCTCGAAGATCGAGGCCGACCTCCGCAAGCCCGGCGACGCCGATTGGCAGGAGCAGGCGACGCAGCGAGAGAACGATGAAGTCCTCGAGCAGCTCGGAGAGACCGAGATCGCGGAGATGGAGCAGATCCGCCGCGCGGTCGAACGGATCGAAGCCGGCACTTACGGCCAGTGCGAGGGCTGCGGCGAACCCATCGACCCGAAGCGCCTCGAGGCCGTACCGGTGACCGGCGTCTGCATCGCCTGCGCGGACTGACACGTCTCGAACATCCGGGCCGGGTAGAATGTGGGCATGAGGACGCGGCTGACCGAACGCCTTGGCATCCAGGTACCGATCGTGCTGCCCGGAATGAGCTGGATCTCGAAGCCCCCTCTCGTGGCCGCAGTGGCGGAAGCGGGAGGCCTGGGTCTTCTGGCGACCGGCCCGCTCAGTCCGCAAGAGACGGCCTCAAGCATCGATCGGATACGCGAGCTCACGGACCGACCTTTCGGGGTTGGGATCACGCTGATGATGCCGGGCGCCGCCGAGAACGCGCGGGTCTGCATCGAGCGTGAAGTCCCGGTGGTGAACTATCAGCTCGGTCGCGCCGAGTGGCTCATCAAGGCGGTGCACGGCTATGGCGGGTTGGCGATGCCCACAGTGACCAGTGCCCGGCACGCGCGCTCCGCGGAGGCGGCCGGCGCGGATGCCCTCCTGGTGACGGGCCACGAGGCGGCCGCCCACGGTGAGCGGGTCACTTCACTCGTCCTGCTGAGGGAAGTACGGCGTGCCGTCGAGATCCCGATCGTCGCGGCGGGCGGCTTCGCAGACGGTCAAGGCATCGTGGCCGGGCTCGCGCTCGGCGCGGACGCGGTGGCCATGGGCACGCGATTCGCTGCGACCCAGGAGAGCGGGCTGCACCCGAACATGAAGAAGGTGATCACCGAAAAGGCTGCCCACGAGACGCTCTACACCGACCGGTTCGACGGCATGTGGGCGCGCATCATGGAGACTCCGACATCGCGCAGGGTCACGAGCCGCCCGATGGGGGTTTTCGCGTCCGCCTGGCGGGCGGTCGTCTCCGCGCGCCGGATGGGTCTCCCGGTTCGCCCGGTGCTGCGGGCTGTATGGGCGGAGCCCGACCGCCTGCGTTTGCTCGCGCACTTCGGGGCCGCAATGCCGTACGTGGAGCGCGCGACGCTCGAGGGAGATGCGGAGGCCGGCGTGCAGTTCGTGGGTCAGGCGCAGGGGTTGGTGGAAGATGTCCCCAGCGTTTCCGACCTCGTCGCAGCACTTCTCGAGCAGGTCCGAGAAGCACAGGAACGACTCGCCAGCTTGCGGTAGAGCGAGCTGCGATCGGAGAATCGCGGAGAGCTGGGGCGAGTTGCCGCAGCTCTTGGCTGCGCTCGGGCGTTCCCGACCGGTCCAAGGCCCAGCGGGCCCCATGCCGTCGCTCGCACGGTCGCCCTTGCTTGCCACTTTCGGCCACGGGCGCTCTTTCTTCCCGGACGGCTGCGATTTCTTGGGCCGGGAAGCCACTCCTCCAGGAAAACCGCCATTGAATCCGGTCGCCACGCGCTGCCGTTCCGTCTCTAGAGGAGACCCCTGATGAATCGAAGCCGAAGCTTCCGTCACTTGCCCCTGATCCGCCGAATCGGCCTCGCCGCCCTCGCGGCGACCGCGCTCCTCGTCGCCGGCAACGCGCAGGCGTTGCTGATCGATGACTTCAACGACTCAACCCCTGTCGTCTGTAACCCAGGAGGCTGCCTCCCCACCGAGTACGACGGTGCAGTCGGCGGGTGGCGCGCTTACAGTTTCGGCGCCAATTCCACCAACTCGACCCAGCGGGTTCTGGGCGGCGTCTACGAGCATGAAGCGGACAACGCCAGCGCCGAAGCGATTATCATCTGGGACGGGGTACCAAACTCCGGCAGTTTCGACCCGATACAGGACTTCACCGATGGTGGCGCCTCGGACGTGATCCAGCTCGTGCTCTCGTTTCCGTCCATTCTCGGCTTTGAGGAAGAGCCCACCCTGGAGTTCCAAATCCGCACGCACAGTCCCGGAAGTAGCGTGATCATCGGGACCCACCAGTTCAGTCCCACTGAATCGGGCGTCTGGGAAGTTCCCCTGGACGTGACCCACTGGGGGGGCTTGGACTCGGCCCACCTCGACTTCACGAACGTCATCACCCTGCAGCTGCAGGTCGTTACCGGCGACGCGCTCAGCGTCACGATCGACAACATCGCGACCGTGCCGGAGCCGGGCACGGCCTTGCTGATGGGCCTGGGGCTCGCCGGCCTCGCCGCGGGCGGCCGCTCGCAGCGGCAAGCCCGCGTTTGAGTTCGGACGAACCCATGCGCCTTCTTTCTCCGCTGAATCGAAAAGGAGCTCCCCCGATGAGCCGAAATCGAAACCTTCGCTCACTGTTGTTCACCCTTCTTGTCCTGGGATTGGTCGCGCCCGCGGCGCACGCCACGGTGATCCTGGACCCTACGGACGACAGCATCGCGCTTGGGATCGAAGATCTGGCATACGGCGGCAGCGTGTATGACATCACGTTCGTCGCGATGACGCCGGGCAGTGTCTATGGGGCGCCCCCTAATCTCAACCTCGACTTCGATGACGGTAATGTCGTGGTGGAGGTGATCGCTGCGGTGAACGCGGAGCTCGACACGTCTACGGCTACATTCGTCGAAGGTGCCTTCCAGGACGAATACCGCATCGCATGGGACTACAACCCCGGTGACGGATCATTTGATACCATGGGGGGCGAGTCGGGCGGTATCGTCGGCAACTGGGGCCCCGCGATGGATCGAAGCAATGTCCCGCCCGATACGATGAACGACGTCTACGCGGTCTTCACCCTCGTTCCCGAGCCGGGTACGGCCTTGCTGCTCGGGCTGGGTCTCACCGGCCTCGCCGCGAGCGGCCGTCCGCGGCAGCAAGCGACCGACGAGACGGCCTAACGACTCGCGCAAACGCGGCAGGGTAAGGCCCTTCCAGGCCTTGCTCCCTCGAGACTACGAAACGCCCCGGCTCCGGCCGGGGCGTCGTCGTTTGGGAGTGACTCCTTCGAGCCGCCACGGCGCGCCTCGCCTCTCCCCACCCCTCCGTGCGAACGGCGCGATCGCTCTCATCGCGCTTGCCACTTTCGGCCAGGATCCCTCTTTCTTCCCGGGCGCCTGTCATTTTGTTAGTCCGGAAACCACTCCTCCATGCTGCCCAGCACCGATAACCGCGGCTTCCCACCCGCTGCCGGAGGATCCTGATGAATCGCAACCGAAGCTCCGCTCGACCCCCCCTGTCCCGCCAGCTCGCGACGCTCGCCTGTGGCCTGCTCGTGACCGCGCTCTTCGCGCCGACCGCGCAAGCCATCTCCATTCTCGAGGTCGACGTCGATCCGGGTGTGGTCGGATCCGAGGCAGGAAGTCTCCAATGGTCGACTCAGGCCGGAGAGGTGGACGAGGTCGTCGTGATCCGATTCACCGACGGCAAGCAGCTCGGGTTCCCGGGAGGGGACCCCCCGGTGCTGTCATTCCAGGTTCGGAATCTCAACACGTTGAATGGCGTCGGCATCGCAGGCTTTCTTCTCGACGAAAACGACACGCCGATCGAGGGCACGGCGTTCTCCGGCCTGGGCTGCTGCCTGACCGATCTCGATCCCTTTCCGCCTGGCACGGTCTGGAGTGGCGTTCTGTTGACGGGGTTCTTCGGTAGCAGCAGCTCCGGGGTGGCCTACTCGCTGAACTGGGCCGCCGCCACCACGCCGGCCGTCATCCCGGAGCCCGGCACGGCTCTGCTGATGGGCCTGGGTCTCACCGGCCTCGCCGCGCGCGGCCGCTCGCGACGGTAAGCGACCGACGAGACGGCCCAACGACTCGCGCAAACGCGGCAGGGTAAGGCTCTTCGAGGCCTTTCTCCTTCGAGACTTACGACACGCCCTGGCTTCCGGCCGGGGCGTCGTCGTTTGGAAGTGAATCAAGGACGAGCGGGGGGAACCTAGAAAAGCGCGCGCAACAAGAGCAGCAGCCCGAGCACGGCGAGGGGCACTCCCAGCGGAGCCCCGACGACGGTTGCGGAGACGAGCACGCCCACCGCGATCAGCACCAGCCCGAGCACGCCGGCGACGATGCGGCCGGTCAGACCGAGGATGAGAGTCAGGAGACGCCACAGGGCGTAGAACGGCCAGAGCACGATCGGGACGCGGCGCTCGGAAGCGTGGGACATGGGAAGCCCTCCAGGTTCGGATCACCGGTTCTACGCACGGCCCCGGCCCCGGGTTCGATCCGCGCCGAAGACGCGAAAGGGCCGTGAAGCGGCGCGCTGGGATGTTCAGTCGGGGCGCGCCGTCAGCCCCAGGTCGCGGACCATCCGCGAGAGGCTCTGGCGATGCAAGCCGAGCGCCTCGGCGGCACGGCTGAGATTGTGGTCGCTGTGCGCGAGGGCGGCCCGGATCCGCTCGGCCTTGAACGCGCGCACCCGCTCCGCGAGCGGTCGGTCGGTCGTCGAGGAGGGGTGCTTCGACCGGAGACCCCTCCGCATCGCGCCTCCCCAGTCTGCCCGGAAGCCGGATCGCGTCGCCCCGACTCATGACGACGGCGCGCTCGATCACGTTGCGAAGCTCGCGCACGACTGGCGAGGAACTCGCAGGGTCCCGCGAAATCGTTGGTCGGGCCGGGGAGATTCGAACTCCCGACCTCCTGAACCCCATCCAGGCGCGCTACCAAGCTGCGCCACGGCCCGACGACCAAGAGGGATAGCTCTAGTCTGAGGATTTCGCCCGAGGGGCAGCGCTGGGGCCCGGAGGCGGCTCAATGCGGCGGGATGTAGCCGAGCCACCAGAGCAAGCCGAACATGGCGGCTGCGATCCCCAGGTTGACCAGCACGATCCATGCGAGGCCGGGCGGCTTCTCTGGCTCGGGCAACGAAAACGGGGAGTCCGCATCGAGGGCTCGATTTTTGAGTGGGGCGGCGGTCTCGGCGAGCCTGGGAGCCGCCTCGACCGGCGCCGGCACCGCAGGCGTTCCGGACTCCGCGGCGAACACGTCGTCGAGCCCAGTCACCGAATCGACTTCGGGCTCCGGCCGAAGTTCCGGCACTCCGGCTTCGTTGCCGCGTAGGATCTCGCTCGCGAACCGATGCACCTCGGACGGAATCCCCTCCGACGCCTGCAGGAGTCGCTCCGCCATCTCCCCGCCAAACGCCTCGCGCATCGCGGGTGGCGCGTTTGCTCGCGCGAGCCGAGCGTCGATATAGCGCCGCATCTCTTCGGCCGTCAGCGGCGCATTGAGCCGCAGCTCCATCGACCCACTGACCAACCGCTTCACCTCGCGGCTAGGCTCCGGCAACTCGGCCGGGATCAGCAGCAAGCGAAGCCCGCCGTCGGCGCCGACGAGCAACTCGTCCAACCGCTTCGCCGTCTCGTCCGGCATCGAGTTGGCCTCGTCGACCAACAGCAGCAGAGGCCGGTCGCGGCTTGCGGACGCGAGACTCGCCAACCGGCTCCAGCCGGGAGCCGAATCTTCTCCGAGCAGGCCGAGAACCCAGGAACCAAGTTCCTCGGGCGGAAGAGAGGCATACGGCAGATACAGAGAACGAAAGGCCTCGCCGAGTCGTTCGGCGAGGACTCGCGCCAGCAAGGTCTTGCCGTGGCCCGGCGGTCCCGAGAGCACCTGCAGCCTCTGGCCCGCGCGGTAGCCCTCCTCGAGTGCCGCGAGCGCACGCTCCGTCGCGGCCCTCGGCACGTAGGCCGCAGGGTGCGCGGTCGAGGAGAACGGATCTCCTGCGGCGCTCACGGCTGCGCTCCGACCCGGCCCCGTTCTCCGAATCGCTCTTCGCCAAGCCAGATTTCGCGCACGCCGAGCAACGGAAAGTCGAGCACGCGAAGGTGAAGGGTTTCACCGGGGCGCGGCTCTAGCGGCCCCACGTAGAGCGACTCGGGCTCGGAGATCACGACCGCGATTTCGCCTGTCCCCCGGACCAACACGTCTTGGCGCCCGGCCACCCCATCCGCGCCCACGGCGTCCGCGACCGAGGGCCAAGGCTCGACACGAAACGACGGCGCGGCCGGCTCCGGGACCGCACCGGCAACCGGTGCGGGCGCCCCGCGAACTCCGCGGAGGCAAGCGGGAGCTGAGCGGTCACCGAGGAGCACGAGATCGAGTTGGGCGCCCGCAGCGTCGAGCGCGCGCACGGCCTCACACAAGTCTCCGCCGCAGCTTGCGTCGAGATCCCCGATCGCCACCACCTGGGCGCCTGTCTTGTCTTCGAGAATCAGTGTCCTCGCGACCGCATCGAGCGAGGCCGCGAGCGACCCCTCGCCACGCGGTTGCGCCGTTCGCACATATCCCGCTGCGGCGGCGCCGTTCGGAAACTCGGCTGGGACGGACGCCCCACATGCGGACCCTGAAGCGACGCCCAACGCGTGCAGCGTGACCGGCCGATCTTGCGGCAAGCGGCGCAGCAGCCGCTGTGCGGTGAGGCGGCTGGCGGCCAACCAATGGGTGCCCTGTTGTTTCTGCTCAGCCAGCGACGGCGTCAGGTCGACGACGACGTGCGTCCCGCCCGCACCGGGCACCCCGAGCCCGCCGGGGGTCGGCGAAGCGCCCGCCAGCACTTCGACCTGGATGCGAGTCGCCGGCAGCTCGGGCTCGGCCACGCCGAGGAGCAACGCCGCCAGCGCGAACCCAAGCACGGCCGATCCTCGCCGCTTCATGGCGTTTCTTCCGACGCGTCGAAAGCGCGGACGACCTTGGGCGAGTACCGACGAGAATCGAGCAGTAGGCCCGGTTCCAGCGTGCGCGCGCGCGCAAAATGCTCTGCGGCGACTGCGTCTCGGCCGAGTGCGAGCGCGGCCGTTCCGCTCACTACCTCGAGTTCCGCCAGCGCAAGACGAGACGCCGGGCTCGGATCGGCGGCAAGAGCGGCACGACCCTCCGCCGCTCGCTCGAGCGCCTCCTCGAAACGCGCCGCAGCGACGGACGCTTCGGCCGCCGTCACCCAATTCTGCCCACGTGCCTCGGGCGGAGGCGGAGCCGAAACGGCCGCCGGAGCCTTGGACGCCAACGCGTTCTCATCGATCGCTTCGACCGGGGCCGCGGGCTGGGAGCCAGCCGGTTCGGGCACCCCTTCGATCACCACAGGCCTAGGCCGGGCGGCCACGACCGGCGCCGATTCAGTCGCGATCGGTGCCACCGCGGCAGACACGACCGGCGCGGGCTCCGTCGGCCTCGCTGCGGCCCCGACAAGCGCGACCGGGTCGGGCTCCAGACGCGCCGTCGAAGGCGTCTCTTCGTCCCGAGTGGCGGGCACTTCGATCGTCTGTGCGATCGATGGCGGCGGCTCGACCCGCGGCACACGCGGGGGCGGAGCCTCGACACGGGCAATCGGAATCGGCTCGGTGAGCTGCGCGAGGGCTGCGGCGACACTCTCCGCCTCGACGACGGCACTCCCCCGGCCGACGATCCCGAGCTGGGGGCGATGGACGCGCACGTCGAGACGCGCACGCGGCACAGGCGCTTCGGGCGGCGGCTCGCGAAGCGGAGCAAGGCAGTCGGCGTGACGCTGCAGTCGATCGACCGTGACTGCATCCTGCGCCGACTTCTCGGCGAGTTCGCGCAGCTCGAGCGAACGCAGCTGCGCCCACCGTGCGAGCGCGGCATCCGAATCGGTGCTGGTCGGCAGCGGGCTCGGCTCGCCCGGCCACGCCTGGCAGGCGTCGCGTCCCGAGGCCGGGGCCGCCAGTAGCACGATCGCCGCCGCACAGGCGACGAGCCGCGCGACCATCGCTCGTAGGTTGCCGAAGAACCCCGGACCGATTTTCAGCACCCTGCTATAGCGACGCCCGGATCGCCAACAGCTCCTCGCGCAGTCCCGCGAGTTCGGCCCGCATGTCGAGCGCTTCGAGCGGCGCCGGTTCATCGAGCGCACGGGCGACCCCGAGTTCGCGCAGCTTTCGCCGGGCTCCAGCGATCGTGTAGCGCTCCTCGTAGAGAAGGCGCTTGATCAGCTGGATGACCTCGATGTCCTTGTGCCGATAGAGCCGCTGCTTCGAGCGTGACTTCGCCGGGGCCATCCAGCGGAACTCGTTCTCCCAGTAGCGGAGCACGTACGGCTTCACGTCCGTCAGCTTGCTGACCTCGCCGATCCGGTAGTAGCGCTTCTCGGCCGGGGCGGCGGACTTCTTCGGAGCGTCTTTTTTCGCAGCCACGGCTCTAGCTCGACTCCGCCGAGGCGGCCTCGGCTGCAGCCGCGGCCTCGCCCGGACTCACCGGCGACTCGTTCAAAGCGTTCTTCAAGACGAGACTGGGTTTGAACGTCAGGACGCGGCGTGCGGACAGACGGATCTCTTCACCGGTCTGCGGATTCCGACCCTTGCGAGCGTTCTTCTCGCGCACGACGAAGTTTCCGAACCCGGAGATCTTTACCTTCTCTCCGTCGGCCAGAGTCTCCTTGATGATCTGGAAGACTTTCTCCACCAGCTCTGCCGACTCCTTCTTCGAGAAACCCACGCGCTCGTAGATGTGCTCGACGATCTCAGCCTTGGTCATTCTCGCCGTCCCCCCCACGCGCTCAGCGAAGCTCGCCGCCGAAGCGCTCGGAAAGCGTACCCACCACGCGGTCGACGGCTTTGCCGACCTCCGCATCCGTGAGCGTTCGATCAGTCCTCTGGAACTCCAGGCGGAAGGCCAAGCTGACCTTCCCCTTCGGCACCCCTTTCCCCTCATAGCGATCGAAGACCGAGACTGAGCGCAGGCTCGAGCCAGCGGTCTTCCGGATCGCTTCGATGACGTCCCCGCTCTGGACCTCTGCACCCAGCAAGACCGCGAGGTCCCGACGGGCACGAGGCTGACGCGACAACTCGCGGTAGCGCCCCGGCGTCCGGGGGAGACGCGCCAGAGCGTCTCCATCGAACACCACGATCGCCGCAGGCGCTTCGAGGTCGAACGCAGCGGCGGTCTCGGGATGCAGTTCTCCGACTTCGGCGACACTCTGGCCGCCGACCGAAAAAGCTCCGCTCGCACCCGGATGAAGGAACGGTTCCGTGCTTCCGCTCCGAAACTCGAACGCAAGGCCGAGCTCGCGCAAGACCCGCTCGGCGACACCCTTCGCCTCGAAGAACACCGGCACCGGCGTCCCGTGCCACAGATCCTCGGCGCCCGAGCGACTGATCGCCGCGACGGCTTGACGAGGCTCGGCGGGAAGCTCGTCTTCCTTGCTCGGCAGGAACGCGCGCCCGACCTCGAACACTCGAACGTCTTCGACCTGCCGATTCAAATTGAGTCCTACCGAACGGAGCACCGACGAAACGAGCGTAGGCCGAAGCACCGGCTCACCCGCCTGGATGGGGTTGACGATCCGAACCAGCTCGCGCCGGGGGTCGTCCGCGGCGAGCCGGAGCGCATCGAGGTCGCTCTCCGGAATCGCCGGAAAGGTCATCAGCTCGGCGAGTCCGGCCTGACAAAGCGCATCGCGCAGCGACTCGACCACGGCGCGGCGAGCCGGTTCTGTCCAGGTGAGGAACGGACCGGACGGAAGCGTCTCCGGAATCCGGTCGTAGCCGTGCACTCGCGCAACTTCCTCAATCAGGTCTTCGGGGATCGTCAGATCGGATCGATACCGCGGCGGCTGGCACAACAGCGGGCCCGAGGCGCCGGCTTCGACGGCGACGTCGACGCGGGCGAGGAGCTCCGCCACTTCCCCGCGCGTGAGACCGGTGCCGAGGAGACGATTGACCCGCTCGGGGTCGAGCGCGATGCGAGGCGGGTCCGGCAGCGCTTCTCCACGCCCTTCGACGACGCCGGGAGCGATCTCTCCGCCGGCCAGCTCGGCCATCAAGCGGGCGGCGCGATCGGCGGCGCGCACGAGCCCTTCCGGGTCGACCCCTCGCTCGAAGCGGTACGACGCATCCGTGTGCAACCCGAGCCTGCGCGCAGTCTTGCGAACCCGCGACGGATGAAACTGCGCACTCTCCAGCAGGACGTCCGTGGTCGCCGCAGAGACTTCGCTGTCCTTGCCGCCCATCACTCCGGCGAGCGCGAGCGCGCCTTCGCCGTCGGCAATCAGGAGATCGCTCGGCAGGAGCTTCCGGTCCTGCTCATCGAGCGTCCGAAAAACCTCTCCCGATTCGGCGGCCCGCACCCGGATGACGCCCCCGCGAATCTGCGCGAGGTCGAATGCGTGAAGCGGCTGGCCGAACTCGAGCATCACGAGGTTCGTGATGTCGACCACGTTGTTCACCAGGCGCACGCCGCAGCTCTCGAGACGCTCTCGCAGCCAATCGGGCGATGGCCCGATCTCGACTCCGCGAATGACTCGCGCGGTATATCGGGGACACCCGGCCCGGTCGTCGATTTCGACGGTCAGGCCGTCGGCCGAGGACCGGCCGGTCTCGGCCACTTCGAACGAAGGCAGACGCACGGTGCCGCCGTAGTGCGCGCGCACTTCGCGCGCCATCCCGAGCATCGACACCCAGTCGCCCCGATTCGGGGTGATCGCGACGTCGACGACGGTGTCACCCGCGGGCAGCACTTCGGGGAGCGGCGTTCCGGGCGCGGCTTCGGTCTCGAGCACGAGGATGCCCTCGTGTTCGTCGCCGAGCCCGAGCTCGCGCGTCGAGCAGATCATCCCGTTCGAACGGACGCCCCGGATCTTGGAGCGCTTGATCTTCAGACCGTCGGGCAACACCGCGCCGTGGAGTGCGACCGCCACCCGCTGGCCCGCCGCTACGTTCGGTGCGCCGCACACGATGTCGACCGGTTCCTCGGCTCCGACGTCCACTGTGCACACCGAGAGCCGATCGGCATCGGGGTGCTGGACGCGTTCCTGGACGAAGCCGACGCGCAACGCAGACAGATCCGGGCCGGTGCGCTCGACGCCTTCGATCTCCAGGCCGCCGATGGTCAGCCGCTCGAGAAAGTCGTTCTGGCTCTCGACGGCGGGATCCGGCAGATCCACCCACTCGGCAAGCCAGCCGAGGGGAACCTTCATGCCTCGAGCTCCACGACGCGTGCATCTCCCTCGAAGAGCAACTGGATGTTCGGAATCTGGTGACGGTCCATCGCGGTGCGATCGATCCCCATGCCGAATGCGAAGCCCTGCCACTCGTCCGGGTCGATCCCGCAGTTGCGCAGCACGTTCGGATGGATCATTCCGCAGCCACCCCACTCGAGCCACTGTCCTTCCCACCAGAAGTCCATCTCCGCGGACGGCTCGGTGAACGGGAAGAAATGGGCTCTGAACCGGAGCTTCGCATCGGACCCGAAGAGGTGCCGAGCAAACGCCAGGAGCGTGCCCTTGAGGTCGGCAAACGTGATGTTCCGGTCGACGCAAAACGCCTCGATCTGATGGAACATCGGAAAGTGCGTCGCGTCCAGATCATGCCGGTAGACGCGGCCGGGCGCGATGAAGCGGAACGGCGGCGTCCTGCCGGTCATCGCGCGGATTTGAACGTTCGACGTGTGGGTGCGCAGCACCTGCCCGCCCTCGACGAAGAACGTGTCCTGGGTATCGCGTGCCGGGTGGTCGTCGGGGAAGTTGAGCGCACTGAAGTTGTTGCGGTCGGTCTCGACTTCTGGGCCGTCTTCGATCGAGTAGCCGAGCCCGCGAAAGAAGCTGCACATCTCCCGCTCGACGAGGGTGACGGGATGGAGGTGTCCGCGCGGAGCACCCGCTCCAGGAAGCGTCACATCGAGGCGATGCTCCGCGAGGTCCGACGCTCGGGCGCCCTGCTCGAGGACGTCACGGCGCTCCTTGGCGAGCGCTTCGATTCGTTCCTTCGTCAGATTCGCCGCCTGACCGACTGCGGAGCGCTCCTCGGGCGGCAGCCCGCCGAGTCCCCGCAACACGCCCGTCAGCGCTCCCTTCTTGCCGAGGAAGCCAGCACGCACCTCGGACAGCGCCTGCACGTCGCCGGCGGCGGCGATCGCCGCCGCGGCGTCACGCTCCAGTTGTGCGAGGTCGGGCGTGGGCACGCTGTTCATCGACGCGGCGCTAGCTCGCGGCTCCCTTCACCAGGGCGGCGAGATCGGCGAACGCCTGCGGGTCGTTCACCGCGATGTCGGCGAGGCTCTTGCGATCGACCTCGACTCCCGCCGTGCTGAGACCATGGATGAACACGCTGTACGAGAGGTCGTGCTCACGCGCCGCCGCGTTGATACGGGCGATCCAGAGCGCACGGAACTGACGCTTTCGCTGCCGACGGTCGCGGTAGGAATACTTCCAACCCTTCTCGACTGCATCGCGAGCGGTCCGGATGAGCCGGCTCCGCGCGCCCCAGTATCCCTTGGCTTCTTTGAGGATTCGCTTGTGGCGGCGGTGCGCCGCGACTCCACGCTTGACTCGGGCCATGGTTCGCCCCTCCTACAGGTACGGAAGCAGGCGCTTGATACGCCGAGCGTCCGCCCCTTCCAGCTCGCCGGTGCGGCGAAGCTGTCGATTTCGTTTTGAGCTGTGCTTGGACATGAAATGGCGCTTGCCCTTCTTCTGGTGCACCACCTTGCCCGTGCCCGTCGTCTTGAAGCGCTTGGCCGCGCCTCTGTGAGACTTCATCTTCGGCATCAACTTCCTCCTGCGGGGGCCTCTTCGGTCTTCGCATCCCCGCCCTCTTCGGGCGCGGCTGCCTCGGCCGGCGATTTCTCCGCACTTTCACTCTTCTTTGTCGCGGAGGCCTTCCCGGTCGCCACTTCTGCACCCTCCTCGGGTGCGGCAGCGGCGGCCGGCGATTTCTCCGCACTTTCACTCTTCTTTGTCGCGGAGGCCTTCTCGGTCACCACCTCTGCACCCTCCTCGGGTGCGGCAGCGGCGGCCTTCTCTTCCGCCTTTTCGATCTTACGGAGCTTGGTGATCTCCTCGCGGTTCCCGACCAGGATCATCGAAAGAAAACGGCCTTCCATCCGCGGGGGGTTCTCGGTCGTCGCCAGCTCACCTAGCAGCTCTCGAACTCGATCGAGCTGCTTGTAGCCCATCTGACGATGCACCATCTCCCGTCCGCGGAACATCACCGTGACCTTGACCTTGTCTCCGTCCATCAAGAAACGCCGTGCGTTCTTGAGCTTGAAGCTCATGTCGTGGTCATCGGTGCCGGGCCGGAGCTTCACTTCCTTCAGGGAAGCTGAGCCCTTCGACTTGCCCGCCGCTTTCTTCTTCTTCTCCTCGTACTTGAACTTCCCGTAGTCCATGATCCGGCAAACCGGAGGCTGAGAGTTCGGAGAAACCTCGACGAGGTCGAGGCCTTGCTCTTCCGCCCGGACTCGCCCCTCTTCGGGGGGCATGACACCGAGCTGCTCACCATCCTGATCCACCACCCGGACTTCTCGGGCTCGAATCCGCTCGTTGATGCGGGTCGAGTCCTTCCTGGGTTCGGGAGCGCGTCTGATTGCGATAGGTCCTTCCTCCTGGGTTTCCGTCAGCTGCGACGCAATGCGATCTCTTCGCGAAGGTCGCTCACGAACGCATCTACGCTCGTGGGCTCGGCCCCCCGCTCCGAGTCGCGCCGGCTTCGCGGCGTCACGGTCCCGTTTTCCATTTCTTGATCTCCGATCACGGCCATGATCGGAATCTTCTGCATTTCGGCCTCACGCACCTTGAAGCCGAGCTTCTCGTTGCGCGAATCGAGTTCGGCCCGGACCCCGGACGCGATGAGTGCGTCCCGGACCTTCGAAGCGTAGCCCGAGTGGCGATCCGTGATCGGAAGCACCATCACCTGGACGGGCGCGAGCCAGAGCGGGAAGTCACCGCCCGTATGCTCGATGTAGATCGCGAGGAAGCGCTCGAGGGAGCCGAGCACCGCGCGATGCAGCATCGCGGGCTGATGCTCCTCGCCGTCGCGACCGATATAGCGGAGCCTGAACCGACCCGGCATGCCGACGTCGAGCTGCAGCGTTCCGAGGGTCCACGTGCGGCCCAGCACGTCCGAGAAGTCACACGCAATCTTCGGGCCGTAGAACGCGGCGTCGCCGGGCTTGATCGTGCACTCGTAGCCCGCTCGCGTCACCGCCTCCTCGAGGCGTCGCTCGGCCTCCTCCCAGTCGGCCAGCTCGCCAACGTAGTCGTCGGGCCGCGTCTCGAGGCTGATCTCGACCCCAGACAGGCCGAGCGCCTCGTAGACCTCGGTCATCATCTGGAAGAACCGGTCGATCTCGCTCTCGACCTGGTCCGGCTCGCAGAAGATGTGGGCGTCGTCCTGCGCCATCGAGCGCACGCGAGCCAGGCCAGTCAGCGTGCCCGAGCGTTCGTTCCGGTGCAGGCGCGAGAACTCGGCGAGCCGCAGCGGCAACTCCCGGTAGCTGCGCTTGCCCAGATTGAACATGCGGCAGTGGCCCGGGCAGTTCATGCTCTTGACGCCGAGCTCCTCGCCCTCGTCAGCTCCATCGAACCAGAACATGTCGTCGTGGAACTTGTCGTAGTGGCCCGAGGTCTTGAACAGGTCCGCGCGGAACAGCTGCGGCGACATCACTTCCTGATAGCCGTACTTCGGATAGAGCGACTTCATGAAGTCGATGAGACCGTTGTAGAGGATCATGCCCTTGGGCAAATAGAAGGGAGAGCCTGGCGCGAGCGCATCGATGTGAAAGAGGTCGAGGTCCGCGCCGACTCTGCGATGGTCGCGCTTCTTGGCCTCTTCGATGCGCTCGAGATGGGCCTTCAGCTCTTTCTTCGAGGCGAAGGCCGTGCCGTAGATGCGCTGTAGCATCGGCTGACTCTCGTCGCCGCGCCAATAGGCTCCGGCGGCTTCGAGCAACTTGAGGGCGCCGATCTGACCGGTTCGCTGCACGTGCGGTCCGCGGCAGAGATCCACGAAGTCGCCGTGGCGATAGAGGGTGATCGAGTCGCCTTCTGGAATGTCTCCGAGACGCGAGACCTTCAACTCTTCGCCCTGCTCCGCGAAGAGGGCCATCGCGGCTTCACGCGTCACGACCTCACGATCGAACGAGACGTCTTCCTTCACGATGCGCTTCATCTCGGCCTCGATCTTCTCGAGGTCTTCGGGCAAGAACGGGCGATCGATCTTGAAGTCGTACTGGAACTTCTGCGAGTGGTCCGTTCTACCGACGTCGATCTGCACGCCGGGATAGAGCCGCTTCACGGCGTCGGCCATCACGTGCTCGGCCGAGTGCCGCAGCACTTCCCCGCCATCCGGATCGCGATCGATCACGATCTCGACCGACGCGCCCGACGCAAGCGGAGTCCGCAGATCGACGAGTGTCCCGTCGACGCGACCTGCGAGAGCCGCGCGCGCAAGCCGCGGACCGATCTCGGCCGCAACGTCGAGCGGAGTCGCTCCGGAAGGCATCGCGAGCGTCCGCCCATCGGGCAGTCCGATCTCAATCTGACTCATGAGTGGGCGTGCGACATGGAAAGGCTCTTCGGGGCCTCGAACGATCAAACCGAACTGGTAGGCACGAGCGGGGTCGAACCGCCGACCTCCGCCGTGTCAAGGCGGCGCTCTAGCCACTGAGCTACGTGCCTGGACCGGCTAACAGGCTGGAATCAATACCATTTCGGCCAGATGGGTCAAGCCCTCCCACCCCTCTGAATTGCGCTGAAACGCTCGCAAAGGCGCGTCTGGGGCCTCTCGCTGGACTCCAACACCCCCGCAGGGCCCCGGAAACGATACGCTGCGCCGTATGTCCCTGCGAAATGGAGCCCTCGCCCTTCTCGTCCTCGCCCTCGCCGGCCTCGGCCTCGCGGCCCGGGACCACCGGATGGCCTTTACTCGACTGTACGCGCTGAGCTTTTCCTCGCCTCCGCTCCTGGAACCCGGCCAGGAAAACCCCGAAACCGTCTGGTTCGACGACTACTTCACCGTCGAGGGGATCGACGCCGACACCTTCGCGATCGGCGAGCCGCGCTTCTATCAGGGCAACTACAACTACCTGGTGGTCGGGAGCGAGCGGGCACTGCTCTTCGACTCCGGCCCGGGCGTCCGAGACATTCGGCCGGTCGTGGCCTCCCTCACGGACCTTCCGGTCGTCGCGGTGCCCTCCCATCTCCACTACGACCACATCGGGAATCACGTTCTTTTCGATCAGATCGGAGTCGTCGATCTCCCGGAGTTTCGCACTCGCGCCGAGGCCCACGGGGGCATCCTGCGACCCACGCCCGCCGAGCATCTGGGATTCGTCGAAGACATCCCGATCCCGGATCTCCGAGTCACCGAATGGCTCACGCCTGGGAGCGATATCGATCTCGGAGGCCGCACCCTGCGCGTCCTGCACACCCCCGGGCACACGCGCGACTCGATCTCCCTTTTCGACGCGGCCCGCGACCAGCTCTTCACCGGCGACTACGTCACCGAAGGCGCCCTCTACGCGTTCATCCCGGGCGCCAGCCTCGCGGACTTCCTCGCCACCGCGAACGCCCTACTGGACGTCCTCCCGGAATCCGTGCAGCTGCTGACCGCTCACCGATTCACGCCACCGGGACCTCCAATCCTGCGCTACGAGGATCTGCAGAACCTGCAAACGGCCCTGCTGGCGATTCGTTCCGGCGAGCTCCAGGCCACTGGCACCTACCCGCGCGTCTACCGCGTCAACGACGACCTCGAAGTGCATGCGGACTTCCGCTGGGGTCAGCAGTGGTAGAAGCCGCTACTTCACCTTTTCGAAGACCGCGACCTGGCTCACGCTCTCGGAAGTAAACGGGCCACGGTCCCAATTTGCCCACCGGTTCTGAAGCCGGAAGCCGGCAAGTTGCCCCATCAGATCAAGTTCCGATGGCCAGACGTATCGATAGGGCGCAGAGTGATGGATGAGCCGGCCGTCGACCGCCATCCAGTGATGAGACCGCGTCACCTGGCCGACGGTGTCATCGAACGTCTCGACCCCGACGTGCTCGGCCGTCAGAGTGAAGACGCGAGCGACCTCTCCGGGTGGCACCTTCCGAAGCTGCGGCACGACGACCTCGACCACGAACCGGCCGCCCTGCCGAAGGTGCCCGAAAGCGTTCCGAAACACGTTCACTTGTTCGTCCTGGGTCGTGACGTTCATGAGAGCGTTCCACACGAGGTACACGAGGTCGAACTCGCCCGGGACCCGGGCGGCCGTCATGTCCCCAATGGTCACCAGGAAAGTGTCGGCTCCTGGTTTCGCTCGAAGCTGATCCGCCATGTGCGGGGAGAGCTCAATGCCGTGGACATCCACACCCCGCTCGCGCAGCGGCAAGGCAACCCTGCCGGTGCCGACGGCGAATTCGAGAGCCCTGCCACCGTCCGCGAGTTCGGCGAGCAGGTCGACGGCGGGGTCGAGTACAGCGGGGGCAAACATCTCCTGGGACGATGCGTCGTAGCCCTCGGCAATCTTGCGATCCCAAGTGACTGTGCCCATCGAATCGAATATGCCTGACCTCACACCAATGTGCGACGCGTGGCTTGGCCTGCGCGTCGCCAAGCGCGTTTCCGGAGCTCAGGGAATCGGATGACCTGCTGGGACCCGCGCCGAGTTGTCGGGCGATTCTTCCGGAGCCAGGTCGAACACCCGCAACCGGACGGTGCCCCCCGCAGAGCCGAGGGACTGCACCGAGATCCCCGGACCGAGGTTCGCGGAGAGCAACTGCGCGACGACGCGCTTCGACCCGCCGCCCGCTTCGACGCGGAGCAGAGCTCGGCCCGGTGCGAGTTCAACCGGGATCACCCGATCCACACCCACTTGCTCTAGAAGCGCGAGTCGCACCGCCGAGAACGCGCGCTCACTCGGTACTTCGAGCAGTTCGAGTTCGAAACTGTTCCCGGTTCCGAGCGTCGCCGCGAGGCCGGCACTCTCGAGACGCGCGGCCACTCGGTCGACGTCGACGTGAACCTCGACGAGGAGCACGAACTCGAGCGCCACGTCGGGATCGTCGACCAATAGGGCGCGCCGCTCGCCGCGCTCTTCGAGGACGCGATAGCGCAGCGCATAGTCCGTCGACTCGCCGAGTAGGTCACCGAGATCGATATCGAGATCCGGGGCGTCCCCTTCGGGTCCGGCCAACAGGCCGCGCGCCACGCGCGAGACCGCCTCGTCGAGAGCCGCCTCGAGGGCCGCTCGCCGCTGGGCCTCGGCGCCGTCTCCGTCGGGATCTACGGGCACCGCGCCCACCACTTCGAGCCGGCGCACTTCAGCCGTGGCCCCCGCAGCCGTCAGACACACTGCGACACAGAGAATCGTCAGGAGCCGTCGCATCAAGTTTCGAGATCCGACACGGGTCGCCCGAACAATCCGTCGATGTCGTGCAAGAGAGCCTCCGTCGCGTCCACACCCTGTGCGTCGGGCAGACCGACCAGGGTCTCCGTTTCTCCGGGAATCACCAGGTGGACGACCACCGCACAGTCGCCTCGATGGGAGTGGAGCACCTCGCGGAGCGCGAGCATCCGATCGCGAGTCATGTCGCCCTCGAGCACGCGGACATGCAGCCGCGCGGCAAGCCGCTCTTGTGCCTCCGTCAGCGGGAACGCCTCGCGCAGCAGGATCTTCGGCGGATCGCCCTCTTCGAGCTTTCCCGAGATGAGCAGCGGAAGGGGCTCGCCGTCCTTGGCCTCCTTGAGCAGCGTCCGCAGCCGCGCATACGGCTCCGAGAAGATCACGAGGTCGAAGGCCCCTTCGAGATCCTCGAGTGTGCCAAAGGCCATCGCGTCGCCGCGGCGGGTGCGCGTCTCACGCAGACCCGTGAGCAGACCCCCGACGCGCACCTCGCGGCCGAACCGCTCGAACGCCGTCGTCGCCGTGACATCCGCGTAGCGGGCCAACTCAGAGGCCGCGCTTTCGAGCGGATGCCCGGTCACGTAGAACCCCAGCACCTCTTTTTCGTGGCTGAGGCGTTCCTGATCGGTCCACTCGGGAGCATCGGGCAGCTCCGGCGCAGCGGCCGGATCGTCCATCATCCCCCCGAACAGCGACTCCTGGCCGATCGCCCGATCCCTTTGCGCAGCCGCACCCCCTTCGAGAGCCGCATCGAGCGACGTCCACACCGCCGCGCGATTCGGATGCAATGAGTCGAACGATCCACAGCGGACCAGACTCTCGACCACTCGGCGATTCGCCCGCTTGGCATCGACCCGATCACAGAAGTCGTACAGGCTCTCGAATCGACCGTTCGCATTGCGCTCTTCGACGATCAGCTCGATCGCACCCTCTCCGACGTTCTTGACGCCCGCCATCCCGAAGCGGATCCCCTCGAGAACCACGGTGAAGTCCCGCTCCGATTCGTTCACGTCGGGCGGAAGCACCTCGATCTTTCGCTCGCGCGCGTGGGCGATGTAGCGCGCCAACTTGTCGTTGTTCCCCGCCTCGATCGAGAGCAGGGCCGCCATGAACTCGCGCGGATGGTTCGCCTTGAGATAGGCCGTCTGGTAGGTGATCAGCGCATACGCGGCCGAGTGCGCTTTCGGGAAGCCATACCCCGCGAACTCGGCCATCAAGCGGAAGATCTCGGTCGCCGCGACCTTGGGGATCCCCCGCTCGGTCGCGCCGTCGATGAACTTCGCCTCGTGCTTGTCCATCTCCTCCTTCTTCTTCTTGCCCATCGCGCGGCGAAGGAGATCCGCCTCACCCAGGCTGTACCCGGCGAGGCGGTTGGCGATCTGGAGCACCTGATCCTGGTAGACGATCACGCCCAGCGTCTCTGCGGTGAGCTCCTCGAGTTCGGGCACGAGGTACTCGACCTTCGTGAGCCCGTGCTTGCGGCTCACGTAGTCGTCCACCATTCCGGAGCCGAGCGGCCCCGGACGGTAGAGACCCACCAACGGGATGATCTCCTTGAACGTGCGCGGCTTGAGCTTCATCCCGAGTTCGGTGATCCCCGACGACTCGAGCTGGAACACGCCCTCGTTGTCCCCGCGACAGATCAGATCGAACGCGGCTTCATCGTCGAGTGGGGCCGTTTCGATCGCAAACTCTGGCAGCCTCTTTCGGATGCGCTCTTCGGCGTCGTGGACCAACGTGAGCGTCTTCAGGCCGAGGAAGTCGAACTTGATCAAGCCCGTCTTCTCGACGCAACGCATGTCCCACTGCGTCATGATCGCGCCGGACTTCGCGTCACGGTAGAGCGGCACCATCTCGATCAGCGGCTGGGTTCCGATCACGACCCCGGCCGCGTGCGTCGACGCGTGGCGGGTGAGCCCTTCGAGCCGGCGCGCGGTATCGAGCAGGGTCCGGATCGTGCCGTCCGACTCCATCCGCGTACGCAGCTCCGCGCTCTCCTCCAGCGCCTGATCGAGCGTGATCCCAAGCGTCTCGGGCACGAGTTTCGCGACGCGATCGACGTCCCCGTACGTCATGCCGAGCACCCGCCCGACATCCCGGATCGCGGCGCGGGCCTGCAGCGTCCCGAAGGTCACGATCTGCGAGACGCGCTGCTTGTCCTCACCCTCCTCGTCGTACTTGGCCGCGACGTACTTGATCACCTCGTCGCGGCCGCGCATGCAAAAGTCGACGTCGATGTCTGGCATCGAGATGCGTTCGGGGTTCAGGAACCTCTCGAAGATGATGTCGTACTCGATCGGATCGATGCCGGTGATCCCGAGGCCGAACGCGACGAGGCTGCCCGCCGACGAGCCCCGCCCCGGGCCAACGGGGATCTTCTGGCGCCGCGCATAGTCGATGAAATCGGCCACGATCAAGAAGTATCCGGCGAAGCCCATCGAGCGGATCACGCCGAGTTCGTGCTCCATGCGCGGGCCGTACTGCGCGAGCCTCTTCGGCAGCGGCTCGTCCGGGGCGAGCCCGAGCCGGCCCTTCAGACCGCGCCAGGCATTCTCTGCCATCACGTCTTCGCGTGACTTGCCGAGCGGGACCTGAAACTCGGGCATGTGGAACTCGCCCATCGGAATTTCGACGTCGCAGCGCTCCGCGATCTCGAGCGTATTGGCCACCGCACTCGGATGGTCATGGAACAGTTCGGCCATCTCGTCGCCGTCACGGACGTAGAAGCCCCCTCCGTCGAACTTGAAGCGATTCGGAGTGTCGAGATTGCTCGCGGTGCCGATGCACAGCAACGCGTCGTGACACTCGTGATCTTCTGGTTCGAGGTAGTGCGCGTCGTTGGTCGCGAGGAGTGGCAGGCGCATATCGGAGGCCATCTTCACGAGTTCGGCGTTCACGAGGTCCTGGTCCGGTATCCCGTGGCGCATCATCTCGAGATAGAAGCGGTCCGGAAACATCTGCGAGAGGTCTTCCGTCAGGCTCCAAGCCTTTTCCAGCTGCCCCGACGTGATCGCGCGAGAAACCATCGAGGAGAGACAACCCGACGTCGCGATCAATCCCTCACTCCGAGAACGGAGCAGGTCCAGGTCGATCCGCGGCCGGTAATAGAAGCCATCGAGATAGGCCTTCGACACCAGGTACATCAGGTTCTTGTACCCGGTCTCGTTCATCGCGAGCAGCAGCAGATGGCTGATCGCGTCGAAGCCGCTCGAATCGCGCTCGCGCTTTTCCTTCTCGAAGCGCGAGCCCGCCGCGATGTAGACCTCGCAGCCGATGATCGGCTTGATGCCGGCGTCGCGGCCTTTCTCGTAGAACTCGACCGCTCCGAAGAGGTTGCCGTGATCGGTCATCGCGACCGCGGGCATATCGAGCGCCTTGGCGCGCTCGAACAGCGGCTGGTGCTTGATCGCTCCGTCTAGGAGCGAGTACTGCGTATGCAGATGCAGATGAACGAACGGACGCGGCACCCCCCGGGCCCCTCCTTGGCGTCAAGCGCTCCGGCGGTCCGGGCGCCCTATTCCCACTCGATGGTGGCCGGCGGCTTCGACGAAACGTCGTAGACCACGCGGTTCACCCCTTTGACTTCATTCGTGATGCGGCTCGATACCCGTGCGAGCAGGTCGTACGGGAGTCGCGACCAATCTGCCGTCATCGCATCGAGCGACGAGACGCAGCGCAATCCGATCGCGTTCTCGTACGTCCGCTCGTCTCCCATCACGCCGACACTCTGAATCGGAAGGAACACCGCAAAGGCCTGCCAGATCTCGTCATAAAGCCCGGCTTTGCGGATCTCGTCGATCAGAATGAAATCGGCGCGCCGCAGCGTGTCGAGCCGGTCGGCGGTCACCTCGCCGAGGATGCGAATGGCGAGCCCGGGACCGGGGAATGGATGTCGTCCGACCATCTCGTCGGAAAGCTCGAGCCGGCGCCCCACTTCGCGAACTTCGTCCTTGAACAGCTCGCGCAGCGGTTCGACCAGTGCGAGCCGCATCCGTTCGGGCAAGCCGCCCACATTGTGGTGCGTCTTGATCGTCGCAGAAGGCCCGCGCACCGAGACGCTCTCGATCACGTCGGGGTAAAGGGTTCCCTGCACCAGGAAATCGACAGAGCCGATCCGCTGCGCCTCTTCTTCGAACACGTCGATGAACAGGTGCCCAATGATGCGGCGCTTCCGTTCCGGATCGGTCACGCCGGCGAGTGCCGTCAAGAATCGCTCGCGGGCATCGACGACGACGAGGTCGATCCCGAGGCTGCTCCCGAACAGGCGCTCCACCTCTTCGGCCTCGCCGAGCCGCAACAACCCGTGGTCGACGAAGATGCAGGTCAGCCGCTCGCCGAGCGCGCGATCCACCAGAACCGCTGCGACCGAGGAATCGACGCCGCCGGACAGACCGCAGACCGCGCGGCCTTCGCCCACCTGGTCGCGCACCGCCTGGACGGCGTCTTCGATGAAGGCGTCCATCGTCCAGGAGCCGCCGCAGCCACAGGCTCCGTGGACGAAATTGCGCAGCAGTTCGGCTCCGCCCTCGGTATGCACCACCTCGGGGTGGAACTGGAGCCCCCAGATGCGGCGCGCCGAGTTCCGCACAGCGGCGAACGGAGAGCCCTCGCTGGTTCCGATGGTCTCGAACCCCTCCGGCAACGCGAGGACGCGATCCCCGTGCGACATCCAGACGGTGCGCTCGGCGCCGCCCGGAAGGCCGTCGAAGAGCGGGTCGGATTCGTGGCACGCAAAGGTCGCTCGGCCGAACTCTCGCTCGTCCGCGGCCTCGACCCGGCCCCCGAGCTGATGAGCGATCAACTGGAGCCCGTAACAGATGCCGAGAACGGGAATCCCGAGTTCAAAGACACCCGGATCGCACTGCGGCGAGCCCTCCGAGAGAACGCTCGCGGGCCCGCCCGAAAGTACGATTCCCGCCGGGCCCCACGCCTCGATCTCGGCGATCGAAAGGGTCGGCGGATGGATTTCGCAGTAGACCGCACCCTCTCGGATCCGTCGTGCGATCAGTTGGGTGTACTGCGATCCGAAATCCAGGATCAGGATCCGGTCGCGATGGGTGTCGGGGGGCATCGCTCTCCTAGGAGCGGCTGAGAGGTTCCTGATCCGGCTGCTGCTACTCGATCCGGTAGTTCGGAGCTTCCTTGGTGATGATCACGTCGTGCACGTGGCCCTCATGGAGGCCAGCTCCGGAGATCTTCACGAACTGCGCATTCTGTCGCAGCGCGGCGAGATCGGGCGCCCCGCAGTATCCCATGCCCGAGCGCAGGCCGCCGAGCAGCTGATAGATGCTGTTGCCGAGGCTGCCGCGATACGGGACGCGACCCTCGATGCCCTCGGGCACGAGCTTGTCCGCGTCGAGCACGTCGGCCTGGAAGTACCGGTCGCGACTCCCCTCGGCCATCGCACCGATGGAGCCCATGCCTCGGTACACCTTGTAGGAGCGACCCTGAAAGAGCACGACCTCGCCGGGTGCCTCGTCGGTACCCGCAAAGAGCGAGCCGACCATGACGATGCTCGCTCCGGCCGCCAGCGCCTTGGTGATATCGCCCGAAAACTTTACGCCGCCGTCCGCGATGACCGGTACGCCGAAGCGATCCGCCACGTTCACGGCGTCCATGACCGCGGTGAACTGCGGCACCCCCACACCGGAGACGACTCGGGTCGTGCAGATCGAGCCGGGCCCGACGCCGACCTTCACCGCGGACACTCCGACTTTGATCAGCGCTTCGGCACCTTCACCGGTCGCGACGTTGCCTCCGATCAGCGGCAACTCGGGGAAGTGGCGCCGGATCTCCGCGATCGACTCGAGCACTCCCTGCGAGTGCCCGTGCGCGGTATCGACCACCACGACGTCGACCCCGGCATCGGCCAGGGCTTGGGCTCGTTCGAGGCGGTCCGGGCCGACCCCGACTGCCGCCCCGCAGCGCAGTCGACCCATCGCGTCTTTCGACGCGTCGGGATACCGGTCGCTCTTTTCCATGTCCTTGATCGTGATCAGACCGCGCAGATCGCCCGCCCCATCGACGACCAGCAGCTTCTCGATGCGATGCTCGTGCAGCAGTTCTCGCGCCCGTTCCATCCCGGTGCCGGGCGGGACCGTGACGAGACCCTCGGTCGTCATCACCGTGGAGATCTCGGCGGTCGTGTCTTTCACGAATCGGAGATCGCGATTCGTGAGGATGCCGACGGCCTTGCCGTCGCGAATGATCGGCACGCCGGAGATCCGATACCGCTGCATCACCTCGAGCGCTTCGTAGATCCGCTGCTCCGGAGACATCGTGATCGGGTCTACAATCATGCCCGACTCGGAGCGCTTGACCTTGTCGACCTCGGCGGCCTGCCGGGCGATCGTCAGGTTGCGGTGCACGATGCCGATGCCGCCGTTTCGCGCCATTGCGATCGCCGTCCCGTGCTCGGTGACGGTGTCCATCGCTGCCGAGATCAATGGGATCGCGAGCGGGATCGTCTCGGTGAGCTTGGTGGAGAGATCGACATCCTTCGGAAGCACTTCGGAGCCCGCGGGCACCAGAAGTACGTCGTCGAACGTCAGGCCCTCACGGATCCTGTCGCTGGGACGGTCGGTCATGTGACGGGCTCCAACCCAAAGGTGCAGCGCTCTGAATGGAGCGTGCGGAGGCCGCGGACGGGGCCCCGGGTTGGCAGCAAAGTCTAGGTGGACGACCCGAACCGGTCAAGCAACGAGCCGGGATCCTGCGCGGCGGGAAGCCCTGAGGAGAGTCAGTCTTCGTTCGGCGAGACGGCGTTTGTCAGCTGATCGAGCCCGCCCCGCGCAGCGGTGGCGAACTCCATTACCGCGGCCTCGAGAATTCGCAGGGCCGCCTGCGGCTCGTCGATCGCGAGCCGTCGGAATGCCTCTCGCGACAGCAGCCAGACGCGCGAGTCTTCGCGGGCCGTCGCGGAGAGCTCACGCGAGCCGGTGAGCGTCAAAGCCAGCCCTCCGAGCGCGGATCCGGCGGACAATCGGCCGAGGTCCCCCGCCCGATTCGACTCGAGGCTGAGACTCCCCGTCTCGATCAGCCACAGGCCATCGGACTCACTGCCCTCTCGGAACAGGATCTCGCCGGGGTCGAGCTCGAGGAGCTCGAGTTGCTCGAGAACTGCCGCCTTCTCAGAATCCGACAGGCTCGCAGTGAGTTCAAAGTGCTTCAATTCGACGGTCACGGGAGGATCCTCCCCAGCATCGTCCGGAGCAGCCCGCTCGTGTCCTTGCCACTCTCGAGTGGCAGCAGGAACAGCGAGCTGTCATCGAGACGCGCCATTTTCTCCTGCAGCTCTTCGGGAACCAATCGCTCGCCCTTGCGCAGCAACAGGAGATGAAAGACCCGCGTGAGCGGCAACCGGCGGAGCACCTCGGTCACCGGTGCGATCCGTTCTTCGGCGGCCTGCTCGCCGCCCGACAGGACGACGAGCGAGCCGAGCGAGCCGTGTGCGACGACCGGCCAGATCGGCGCGAAAGCCTTCGCCACAGGAACGTGCAGCAACTGGATGGAGAGCCCGCGATCGACGCTCAGGTGACCCACCGGCACGAGATCTTCGGCGGAGTGCTTGCCGCCCCGGAACTCGTCCGACACCTGCATGCCGGGGAGCTGAGCGAGCAGTCGGACCAGATCGCGAGTGGCTCCCACGTCATCGGAGAAGAGCAGCAGCTTGGCCTCGTGACCCTCGGAGCCCCGAGGCCGACCCAGCTGCAGCCAATCGCGCAGCCGGCGAACCTGTGCCGGCGTGAAGAGCCCCTCCGCCGCCGCCTCCGCCAGCGGCGCAGGCGCCTCCTCGCGGACCTCGATCATGCCGCGCTCCGCGAGCGTTTGGATCGTCCGCAGCACCTGGTAGTCGGAGTGCGTGCAGTGATCCACCACGTCGCCGATCCGGTCGTAGATCTCGAGGAGGAGCAGAACCTCCTGCGTCAGCGGATGCACTCCGCTCGGGAGGTCGGACGTAACGACCTTCAACTCCACCCGCGCGAGCGACGAGGGCAGACTCGAGCGCAGCCGATCCCACTCGTCGAGCTGCCGCATCCCTTCCATCAGGAGCGCCCGCGTCGGGGTCAGGATCTTCGGCGCGACCGCGGCGCGGTTGGGCGTGAAGCTGAAGCTGCCGTCCCGCCACGCGAGCAGCCGGAAGAGTGCCTTCTCACCCTCGACGCTCCCCGCACTGGCCTGAATCAGATTGCCGTCACGGACCCAGACCGTGCCCCGCTCTTCGCGGCCCCCAGAGTCGCGGCGCGTGATTTCGATCGTGCCGGTCCGGCGGTTCATGTGAAAGAGCTGAAGCAGATCGGTGAGCGGAATCTGGGAGAGTCGACCTTCGAGCTCGCGATCGGCCTCTGCGTCGCGCCAGGCGGCATCGATTCGCGCGCGCTGGGCGAGCAGTGCTTCGACCCGCACCGAGATCTCGTCTGCCTCCGTAGACGGGGGCAGCACTTCATCGAAGTAGCTCTCTTGCCGATCCGCGGCGGACATCCGACCGAGGAACAGGAAACGAACATTCTGCGCCCGAGGATTCGCGCGCAGAATCTCTGCCAGCTTTCGGGCATCGATGAGCGGCAGTTCGAGCGGCGCGACGACCACGTCCGGCACGTCCGCCAGAGCCGCCTCGAGCGCCGCCGCTCCATGAGCCGCAAACGTGGTCGAGAACCCACGCGCGCCGCACGATTCTGCGATCTGGCGCGCGCGACCCCGATTGCTGTCGGCGATGAGTACGGCTCCGCTCATGGTCCCCGCCTCACTCGCCCACCGGAATGCCGAGATCCCGGCCGAGTTGGAACGCAAGGTGTTCCACCAGAACCCGCTCCGAGGAGTGGAACAACGAAGTTCCGCTGTCGCTCGTCTCGTCGCGGATCAGCGCGTACGGTGACCCCTCGCCGAAATAGATCAGGAACGGCGTCGGTGTCCCGGCCCGCAACGGACTCACCCACGTCACGGGCAGGCCCGCGATCGGAGCGCCCTTTCGGTCGGCGACGAGGACGATCTCGGTCCGGGGATTCGTACCCCGAAGGCGTTCGAGCCCGTCGCGCAGCGCGCCCGCCATCCCCGCACCGGGCGCGACGAAGAGCAGGCCCCGCTCGTGAGGTCGCCTCACGACCTCGTCGAGCAGAAATCGTGTCATCTGCTCGCCGGTTTCCGCGCGACCTTCGGTCGCCTCGCCGAGGAGCGCGTCGACCAACCCGCGGAACGGGGCCGTCTGCAAATCCAGCGAGCGGACGACGCTCAGCCGATCCTCGTCGATCCGGTGTTCGAGCACCTTCCAGAGCGACTCGAGCTGCGTGCCGTCTGTCGGGAAAGTCGCGGCGGAGAGCAGCAGTTCGGGTCGCGCCTCGGGGGACAGCGAGCGCATCTGAGGCGAGCGCTCGATCCCGGCACGAATCCTCCGCTTGAGTGCGGCGGCGCCGAGTCCATCCGTCTCGGGGAGCAGAACGCAGAGCTGGCTCTCGCTCTCGGATGCCAGAAGGTCCGTCGCCCGAAGTGCGCGGCCGACCACCGAGGCCATGCCTCCGAGCCATTCCACGAATGCGGCATCCGGCATCTGCTCGCGCAGTTCCGAGAGCGCATCGAACTCCACTCGCAACAAGGAGAACGTCCGGCCGAAGCGCAGCGCCTTGCGGATCTCGTTGTGGGCGACGTCGTCGAAGTAGGCGCGGGTATAAGCGCGCGTCACCGGATCGCGGAACGAGCGGCGCTCCAGCGAACGGAACGCGATCGCGTTTTCGAGGGCCTGCGTGGCAAACACGGCGAACCGCTCGGCCGCCGCGCGGTGTCCGTCTTCGAAGTCACTTCCGTCGAGGCGATCCGTCATGCGCGCGAGACCGAGCAGTCGGCCTCTGCTTCGAAGCGGCACGAACAACGCCGCGCGCGCGCCGTCCTCATCGCCTTCTTTCACTTCTTCGTCGGAGAGCACGGAGAGAAACGAGCCCTTGTCAGGATCTTCGAGCGCCGCCAACTCGGGCGGGAGCGCACCGATCCGCAGCTCCTCCGGCTCGTCTTCGACGCGCACGAGGCCCCGCACTCCGACGAGGCTGAGACGATTCGAATCGCCGTCGCGTGCGATCCAGAGGACACCGCCGTGCGCATCCGTCTCGAAGCAGAGGCCCTCGACGACTCGGTCCGCCAACACCTCCGGCGAGAGAGACGAGAAGAGTCCGAGACCTCGCTCATAGAGCGAGAAGAAGCTCATGAACTCGAGGTTCTCGGCCATCAACTGGGCGTGTTCATCGCGCATCTGACGGCGCTGCAAGATGCCGTCGAGCGCGCGGGTGAGGATCGTCCGATCGATCGGCTTGAGCAGATACTCGGTGGCCCCGACCTTCATCGCGTCGACCGCCGTCTTGACGTCGCCCACACTCGTGACGACGACGATCTCCTGCCCGCCGCGGGCTTCCTTCATCCGCTGGACGAGCTCCGCCCCTTCCATCCCCGGCATGACCAGGTCCGTCAGGACGACGTCGAACTCCTCCCGCCCAAACAGGTGGAGTGCCTCCTCGCCGCTCGAGGCCGTACGCACCTCGTAGCCTTCCTGGGTGAGGAGATCCTCCAGGAACACACGGAAATAAAGTTGGTCGTCGACCGCGAGGATGCGCGCTTTGGGCATCTCCCCCCCGAATCCACCTGGCTCATCGGTCAGGCGCCCGCCCTTCTTCAATCCGGAGATCGCTTCCGGCGGAACCCAGCGGAGCTTCCACCGGCTCCTGGGGGAGTGCCACCCCGATCAGCGAGTGAGGCGTCGCGTCGACCACCTCCACCAGGATCCGCTGCCCCGGGGACAGCGGCGGTCCCGCGAGGGCTCCAGAAGCCGCGGGCGCCAGATTGACCACGCGCCGGTAGGGATCGCGGCCCTGCAGCTGGCCCCCTCCGCGGCGGCTTTCGCCGGCGATCAGCACCTCCGTCCAGGTGCCGACTCGGGCGCGATGGGCGGCCAGCGTGAGGCTGCGCTGGAGATCCTGCAGCCGCTCGAGGCGCTCCTGCGCCACGCCCGGATCGACCGGATCGGGCAGATCCACCGCGCCGGTGCCCGGTCGCTCCGAGTACTTGAAGGAGTACGAGTCGACGAACCCGACGTCCCGCACGAGGGCGAGCGTGGCCTCGAAGTCGGCCTCGCTCTCGCCCGGGAATCCAACGATCAAGTCGGTCGTGATCACGAGGTCGGGGCGAGACTCTCGGAGCGATGCAGCGATCCTGCGCAGCTCGTCGGCCGTGTAGCGGCGGCGCATGCGCTCGAGCACCCGATCCGAACCGCTCTGGGCGGGGAGATGCACGTGCGGGCAGAGCGATTCGAGATCACCGTGTGCGCGAACCAGCGCCTCGTCGAAGAAGATCGGGTGTGGACTCGTGTAACGAAGTCGATCGAGCCCCGGAACGGCGTCGAGCCGTGCGAGGAGTTCGGCGAACGGCATCGTGCCGGCGGCCGCGGTCCGCCCCCGTTTCACGTCGTGCCGGCCATACGCGTTGACGGTCTGCCCGAGGAGAGTCACCTCGCAGATGCCCTGCTCGGCGAGCTGCTCGACCTCGCGCACGATCCCAGCGGCGGGCCGGCTGATCTCGCGCCCGCGCGTTCGGGGCACGATGCAGAAGCTGCAGAACATGTCGCAGCCTTCCATCACGGTGACGAACGCGCTCCGAGCGGCAGGCCCTGCCAGCGCCGGATGACGCTCGGGCCAATCAAAGCGATCGAGTGAGGCACTCTCTTCGACGCGAGCCTCGCGGGAGCCCTCCCGCGCGGCGTCTGCGAGTTGAGCCACCCACCGCAAATTGTGGGTTCCGAACGCGAAGTCGAGATGCGTGAACCGGCGCAGCAGTCCGTCGCCCTCTTGCTGCGCGACGCAGCCCCCGACGCCGAGCACGCGACCGGGACGCTCTGCCTTCCACTTCCGCAGTGCACCGAGGTCCGAGTAGAGACGGTGCTCCGCCTTCTCCCGGATCGAGCACGTATTGATCAGGAGCAGATCCGCATCGGCCTCGTCGGCCGCGGCTCGCCAGCCACGGTGGTGCAGCAAGTTCGCGACCTTCTCGGTGTCGTGAACGTTCATCTGACAACCGTAAGTGCGGATGTAGAACGCCTGGCCAGCTGCCACTTGGGAACAACTCCGAGTCGCGTGGGAAGCTCAGCCTACCGGACGCGAGAAGCCGGCGTCAAAAAGTTGAGCTCGAGCAATCACGAGTGTGAGAAAGTCGCCACACATCCCCGAATTCACAACGAATTCAGATTTCACAACGGAAGTGGCAAATCCTGTTTGACAATGACCTATCGCCAGCCCCATAATGGCTTCACTGGGCACCCCCCAGGCCGATCCTAAAGGTTATGGAGCGGCGGTGGATGAGACGTTTCTAACGAAATGTCCAACCTCTCACCCCCCATCATGTGTCCACCGCCCTCCCCTTTCTCGACGCCCCGCTCACCCCTCCGGTCAGCGGGGCGTCCTGCATCTACCCCCCAGTTTAGAAACGGGGACGGTCTTAAGAAATTAAGAAATTCCACCCGCGGGTGGAATTTCTTAATTTCTTAAGACCGTCCCCGGATTTAGAAACTAGAGGATGAGGCGGTCGACGATGCGGCCGAGCTGTCGGAGGTTTCGGCACTCCTCGGCGACGTCGACGTAGGGCAGATACTTGTCCATGACGCTGTCGCCGAAGCCCCAGGCACTCGGACTTTCGGGATTCAGCCAGACCACGTTCTTGGCCTTGTTGTGGATGTCGCGCAGACACCAGGCTTTGGCGTCGTTGTAGTTGTTCCGGGCGTCGCCGAGGATCAGGACGGTCGTCTTGTTGTCGATCGCCGACAGGTAGTTCTTCCAGAAGTGATGGAAGGCAAACCCGAAGTTCGACCGCGTATAGACGTTGATGACGTCCCCGCCGTCGAGCGCCGCTTCGATCGCGCGGCTGACTTCCTTGTCGCGGAACTGCTGGCTCACCTCACCGAGCTCCGCCACGAACACGAAGGAGCGAATCTTGGTGAAGCACTCCTGCAGCTGCCAGACGAACTGGAGCATGAACCTGGACACGTTCGCCACCGAAGACGAGACATCGGTCATGATCACGAGCTTCGGGCGATCCTTCTTGCGCTGCTTGTAGATCACCTCGAAAGGGACCCCGCCGTGCGCGGCGTTCCGTCGCAGCATCGTGTGCAGGTCGAGCTTGCCCTTCTTGAGCCGCCGGCGGCGGATCGAGAGGATGTTCTTGATTCGCTGAGCCAGCCGGTTGACCACCTCGCGCATCTGACGGATCTCGTCCTCGCTGAGGTTGTAGAAGCTCTTCTCCATCAGCGACTCGCGCCGGAACTTCTCCATGTAGTCGAAGTTCCGCTGCTGCAGCTCACGTTCGGTGTGGCTGCGAACCGACTTCCGCAGAGCTTCGAGATAGCGCTCGATCAGCTCCATCAGCGCCTCGACCTCGGCTTCGCCCATGCCGCCTTCTCGAAGCTGCTGGCCGAGATCGCGGAGCTGATTGCCAGCGCCGTCCGAATCGAGTTGTTCCATCGTGCGGCGCGTGAAGAACCCCACCTGAAGCATGTTCTCGATCCGACCCACGCCGGCTTCTTCGCCCGCATCGCGAATCATCTGCTCGAGCTTGGAGAGATCCTGCGTCAGCAGCGCCTTGGCGAGCTCGGAGAGGTCGATCTCCCCGTCCATGCCCTGCATCTGCTCCTGGAGCTGACGCATGAGCTCGTCGACGTCCATGTCCCCGGGCAGGCCCTGACCGGCCTCGTCGAACGTGTCGCGGAGCCCGTCGTAGAACGCCGACCAATACAGAGAGAACAGCTCGTGGAAGGTCGGGATGTCCTCGCTCCGCTTCACCATCGTGGTGCAGAGGGCATCCTTGAAGATCTCGCGGTCGCCGATCGACACTTCATCGATCGCGTTGAACGCGTCGATGGCTTCCGCCACCGATACCCGCACTCCGGATTTCCGAAGCAGGTTCGTGAAGTCTACGATCTTGCGCTCCATAACCGCCCCGATTCCTAGTGGAGTGCGCCCTTCTTCTTCGCCGGCGCCTCGGGCGGCGCCGCGGTCTCGGCGGACGTCTCGCCGGACTTCTGCTCTTCGGCCTTCTTCTCGATCAGGCGGCCGAGTTCGGACTGCGCCTTCTTGATGTCGCCCTCGTACTTGAGGATCACGTTCAACGTGTCGCTCACGAGAGACTCGTCGAGACTGGTCGCGTTGAGTGCGATGAGCGCGCGGGCCCAGTCGAGAGTCTCGCTGATCGACGGATTCTTTTTGAGATCGAGCTTGCGCAGCTTCTGCATCACGTCGATCAACTCGTGCGCGAGCCGTTCGCCGATCCCGGGGACCTTCGTCTCGAGGATCCGCTCTTCGAGCTCCGCGTTCGGGAAGTCGATGAACAGATGGAGACACCGGCGTTTGAGCGCGTCGCTCATCTCACGAGCATCGTTCGACGTGAGGAACACGACCGGTTTGGTGACGGCCTCGAACGTGCCCACCTCCGGAACGCTGACCTGGTAGTCCGAGAGGATCTCGAGCAGAAACGCCTCGAATTCCGGATCCGACTTGTCCACCTCATCGATCAGCAGGAGGTTCGGCTCCTTGGACATGATCGCTTGGAGCAGCGGACGTTCCACGATGAAGCGGCTCGAGAAGAATACGCTGTCTTCGTTTCCGACCCGGTCGGCGGCATCTTTCAGCGAGGTCGCACCCGCCATCGTCTCCGACAGCTTCTCCTTGAGAATCTGCGTATAGAGCAGCTGCTTCGAGTACTCCCACTCGTAGAGCGCCTTGGCCTCGTCGAGACCCTCGTAGCACTGCAGCCGAATCAGCGGCCGACCCAGCGCCAGACCGACCACCTTGGCGAGCTCGGTCTTGCCGACACCCGCCGGCCCTTCCACGAGCACCGGCTTCTCGAGTTTCGTGGCCAAGAACACCACCGTCGCGATGTTCTTGTCACAGATGTACTGCTGCTCTTCGAGCCGCTTCTGGACGTCTTCGACCGAGTCGAACATGGGCCTCGCCTTCTAGCTCATCAAATGGAGAACATGCCCGAGCTTCTCTTTCTTCGTGCGGAGATACTCGAGGTTCTTCTCGTTGGGGGTGATTTCGAGCGGCACGCGATCGACGATCTCCAGGCCGTAGCCCTCGATGCCCGCTCGCTTGCCGGGATTGTTCGTGATGATCTTCATGCGCCTCACACCGAGGTCCACGAGGATCTGGGAGCCGACGCCGTAGTCGCGCATGTCGGCCGGGAAGCCCAGCCGCTCGTTGGCCTGCACCGTGTCGAGGCCTTCGTTGTCTTGCAGCGAGTAGGCTTTGATCTTGTTCTTGAGACCGATGCCACGGCCTTCCTGGCGCATGTAGAGCAGCACGCCGCGGCCCGCTTCTTCGATCAACTCGAGCGCACCTGCGAGCTGCTCACCGCAGTCGCAGCGCAACGAACCGAAGGCGTCGCCGGTGAGGCACTCGCTGTGCACTCGCACGAGAATGTCCTCGTCGGGATCGATCTCCCCCTTCACGAGCGCCACGTGATCGACGTGATCGATCTCGTTTTCGTAGACGATCGCACGGAAGTCGCCGCCGAAACGTGACGGCAACGTCGCTTCGCTCGCCGGACGCACCAGCTTTTCGTGCTGGAGGCGGTAGTGGATCAGCTCGGCGATCGTGACGACCTTGAGCCCGTGAGTCCGCGCATATTTGGCGAGGTCGGGCATTCGCGCCATCGAACCATCGTCGTTCATGATCTCGCAGATCACTCCGGACGGGTGCAGTCCGGCCATGCGCGCGAGATCCACCGAGCCCTCGGTCTGCCCAGCCCGGCGGAGGACGCCGCCCCGCCGTGCGCGGAGCGGAAAGATATGACCCGGACGAACGACATCTTGGGGTCGCGCGTCGGGATTGATCGCGGTCAGAATCGTGTGTGCCCGATCGGCCGCCGAGATCCCGGTCGTCACGCCCTCGCGCGCCTCAATCGACACGGTGAACGCCGTCCCGAAACCCGACGAGTTCTCGGCATCGGGCACCATCATCTCGAGACGAAGCTTGCGAAGCTGCTCCTGCTCGAGCGGCAGGCAGATCAGCCCGCGGCCGTGAGTGGCCATGAAGTTGACCGCTTCCGGCGTCACCATCTCGGCCGCCATACACAGGTCGCCCTCGTTCTCGCGATCTTCGTCGTCGACGAGGATCACCATGCGGCCGGCGCGAATCTCGGCGAGTGCCTCGGGCACGCTCGCCATCACGTCGCCGGCATCAAACGGCGGCGATGCTTGCTTGAGCGGAGCGGGATCGGTCAAAGCTCGAATCCTCCCGTACGGACCACAATAGGGTTCCGTCGGACGCGCAGACCGGGCGCGCGGATCTGGCGGCGTTGACCCTTGAGGGGAACCGGCGACGCTATCAACGGTTGACTCCGGTGTCAAACCGCCGGCGATTCACCGAGCCGACAGGAACCGAGCCGACTGGAACCGAGCCGACTGGAACCGGCCGGGAGGAACCGAGCCGGGGGCCGACGTCAGGAAGTCGCGGGAGGGATCGTCCGCTTGAAGTGCGCGAGGACACCCTTCAGGAAATCTTCCTCGCTGATCCCGAACTTCTGAGCGAAATCGTGTTGCGTGTCGAGTTGCCGGTAGGAGAGCCGCAAGAGTTCTCGAAACGTCTCGAGCACACCCTCGCCCTTCGTGGCCACAGCCGGAAAGGTCGGTACGTCGCCCCACGCCGACTTGATGTCGTTCAGCGGTTTGACGTCCCCGAGATCGCGCTTGTTGAACTGGACGACCTTCGGAAGCGCGTCGAAGTCGAGGCCATTCGACTTGAGGTTCGCTTCCATGTCGCGGAATGAATAAGCGTTCGCGCTGGCCGATGAGCGCTGACTGTCTGCGATGAACGCCACCGCATCCGCACCCGCGAGAACCACCTTGCGCGTGGATTTGTGCATCACCTGCCCGGGCACGGTGAACAGCTTGACCTTCACCTGGAACCCGCTCTGCGTCCCGAACTCGAGCGGCAGGAAGTCGAAGTAGAGCGTCCGATCATCGGTCGTATCGAGCGTGACCATCTTTCCACGGGTCGCCGGGTCCAGCATCTCGTGGAGCTGCTGCAGATTGGTCGTCTTCCCCGAGAGTGCCGGCCCGTAGTAGACGAGCTTGAGCACGATCTCCCGCGCAGCCATGTTGATCTGGACCATCGAATACTCCGCCACCGCCGCCACCGTCTGGATTCAGCCAGCCGCACGAATCACATCGGCAAGACACCCGCAGAGGTGTAGGCCGCAGAGCGGGGTTTCAGCCCCAGGAGGGCGCCGCGGACCCCGGCCTCCCCCTGCCAGCCCTCAGACTGGCTTCAGAAAGGCCTCCAGCAAGCGCCGAGCGCCTGCTGCGGGGGTGGTCTGGCTGGCTTCGACTTCGCGCTCGAGGCCCGGAATCGCGCCCGCGACGGCCGGGTCCGCCCGGAAGGCCCGCTCCAGGCCCTCCTGGACCTGGCTCCACATCCAGGCGCGGGCCTGGCGCTGACGGTGCGCCTGAAGCGCTCCCGTCTCCGTCAGTGCCGCCCGGTGGGCGAGCACTGCCTCCCACACCCCGGACACGCCATCCCCGACCAGAGAGCTCACCGCAAGCACAGGCGGCTTCCACTCGATATAGGGCGGCCGCAGCAGCTGCAGTGCCTGGCGGTGCTCAGCCTGGGTGCGCTCGGCCAGCAACTTCTGGTCGCCATCCGCCTTCGTCACGACCAGAGCGTCCGCAAGCTCGAGCAGGCCGCGCTTGATGCCCTGGAGTTCGTCTCCGGCCCCCGGCTGCAGCAGCACCGTGAAGAAGTCGACCATCGAGCGCACCGTCACCTCGGACTGCCCGACGCCGACCGTCTCGATCAGAATCACGTCGTAGCCAGCGCCTTCGCAGAGCAGCATCGCCTCACGCGTCCGATGACCCACGCCGCCGAGCGATCCCCCGGACGGGGATGGGCGAATGAACGCGCCCTCCGCGTGCGCGAGCCGCTCCATCCGCGTCTTGTCCCCGAGGATGCTGCCGCCCGAGAGCGGGCTGGTCGGATCGACTGCGAGCACCGCGACCCGTCGCCCTTCACTCAGCAGATGCAATCCGAACGTCTCGATGAACGTGCTCTTGCCGACGCCGGGGGGACCGGTGATCCCAACTCGGACCGCGGAGCCGGTCTCCGGCACGAGCGCTTCGAGGATCTCGCGGCCGAGTTCGGTGTCGTCTGCGCGGGTGCTCTCGAGCAGCGTGATCGCACGGGCCACCGCCCGACGATCTCGTGCCCGGATCGCCGCTACGAAGTCTTCGACTGTCCGGCTCGTCACGTCCCCGTTCCGCAGACTACTTGCGGCGCGCCGCCAGATCCCGAATCGCGCCGAGAACCTCGCGCGCGGCCTTCGGGATCGGGGTCCCCGGCCCGAAGACCGCAGACACGCCGTTCTCGCGCAGGAAGTCGTAGTCGGCCGGCGGGATGATCCCGCCCACGACGACCGCGATGTCTTCCGCTCCCTGCGCCTTCAGCTCGCGAGCGAGCTCCGGCACGAGCGTCTTGTGACCCGCTGCCTGACTCGACACCCCGACCACATGGACATCGGCGTCGATCGCCTGCCGCGCCGCCTCTTCGGGCGTCTGGAACAGCGGCCCGACATCGACGTCGAATCCGATGTCCGCGAACGCTGTGGCGATCACCTTGAGCCCGCGGTCATGACCGTCCTGGCCCAGCTTGACGACCAACATCCGAGGACGTCGCCCCTCGGACTCGGCGAACGCCTCCACTTCCGCCGCCACGGATTCGAATTCCTGATCCCCGTGATAGGCCCGACCGTAGACACCCGACACTGTGCGTACCTCCGCCCGGTAGCGCGTGTACTCGCTCTCGAGAGCGTCCGAGATTTCACCCACCGTCGCGCGCTCGCGCGCTGCGGTGATCGCTGCTTCGAGCAGGTTCCCCTCGCCGGAACGAGCCAGTTCGGTGAGGTGTTCGAGCGACCGCTGGACCGCGTCTCCATCTCGGCGGCCGCGGATCTCCTTCAGCCGACGCACCTGAGAATCCTTCACGGCAGTATTGTCGATGTCGCGAACTTCCAGCGGATCCTGTTCGCCCATCCGGTACTTGTTGACGCCGACGATCACGTCTTCGCCAGAGTCGACGCGAGCTTGCCGCCGGGTCGCCGCCTCTTCGATCTTGAGCTTCGGCATGCCCGCGACGATCGCCTTGGTCATGCCTCCGAGTTCTTCGACTTCGTCGATGAGAACCGAAGCCGCCTCGTAAACGCTCTCAGTCAGCGATTCCATGAAGTACGACCCCGCCCACGGGTCGATCACCGCGGGAATTCCCGACTCCTCCTGCAAGATCAGCTGGGTGTTGCGCGCGACCCTTGCTGCCGTGTCGGTCGGCAAGGTCACCGCCTCGTCGTACCCGTTCGTGTGCAAGCTCTGTGTGCCGCCGAAGACCGCAGCCATCCCCTCGATCGTCGTCCGGATGACGTTGTTCATCGGATCCTGTTCGGTGAGGCTCGCGCCCGAAGTCTGACAGTGCGTGCGCAGCATCAGAGAGCGCGCATTCTGCGGGTCGAACTCGGCGCGCATCCGCTCGGCCCACAATCGGCGAGCGGCCCGCATCTTGGCGACCTCGAGATAGAAGTTCATCCCGATGCACCAGAAGAAGGACAGCCGTCCCGCGAAGTGGTCTACATCGAGACCCTTCGCGCGCGCTGCGCGCACGTACTCGAGGCCGTCGGCGATCGTGAAGGCGAGCTCCTGAACGGTCGTCGCTCCCGCTTCCTGCATGTGATAGCCGCTGATCGAGATCGAGTTGAACTTCGGCATCTGGAGCGCCGTGTACTCAATGATGTCGGCCACGATCCGCATGCTGGGTTCGGGCGGATAGATGTACGTGTTCCGGACCATGAACTCTTTGAGGATGTCGTTCTGGATGGTCCCGGCGAGCTTCTCGCGCGGCACGCCCTGCTCTTCTCCGGCCACCACGAAACAGGCGAGCACCGGAAGAACGGCACCGTTCATCGTCATCGACACGGTCACCTGGTCGAGCGGGATCGAGTCGAACAGGATCTTCATGTCCTCGACCGAGTCGATCGCCACGCCGGCCTTTCCGACATCCCCGGACACGCGCGGATGATCGGAGTCGTAGCCACGGTGCGTGGCGAGATCGAACGCCACGGAGAGTCCCTGCTGACCCGCCGCCAGATTCGCGCGGTAGAACGCGTTCGATTCTTCGGCGGTCGAGAAACCTGCGTACTGACGCACGGTCCACGGACGGTTCGCGTACATCGTGGCGCGCGGGCCGCGAATGAACGGGAACTCCCCAGGAATGGTGTCGAGATGCTCGAAGCCCTCTAGGTCTTCCGCGGTGTAGAGGGGCTTCAGCTCGAGGCCGTCCGGGGTCGTGACGACCAACTCATCGGGGTCGCGCCCCTTGAGTTCCTTCTTCGCCAGATCTCGCCAGCGGTTGATATCGGCTCGCTCAGCCATCTTCTCGTCTCCCACGCTGGACGCGAGGCCCGGGGGCGATCGCGCAGAGCCGGCCAACATAGCCGCCCCGAGGGGGAACCGCCTCGGGCTCACATTGCACGGCGGTAACGCCCTCCGACCTCGAACAACGCGTCGGTGATCTGCCCGAGGCTCGCGACCTTGACCGTTTCCATCAACGCTTCGAACACATTACCTCCAGCCGTCGCGACGTCCTGCAGCTTCGCGAGGGCCACCGGCGCTTCGTCCCGGAAGCGGCCATGGAGCGCCCCCAGTCCGTCGATCTGTGCGCGCTTCTCGGTCGCGCTCGCGCGCATGAGGCCGGTCGGCTCGTCGGACGCCGCGGAGTCCTCTCCAAGGAATGTGTTGACGCCGATGATGGGCAGCTCTCCCGAGTGCTTCTTGGATTCATAGAGAAGGCTCTCCTCCTGGATCTTGCCGCGCTGGTAGAGCGTCTCCATCGCCCCGAGCACGCCGCCTCGCTCGGAGAGTCGCTCGAACTCCTCGAGCACCGCCGTCTCGACGAGGTCGGTGAGCTCGTCCATCACGTACGCTCCCTGCAGCGGGTTCTCGTTCGCAGTGAGGCCCAGCTCCCGGCCGATGATGAGTTGAATCGCCACTGCACGGCGAACGGACTCCGGAGTCGGCGTGGTGACGGCCTCGTCATACGCGTTCGTGTGCAGACTGTTGCAATGATCCTGAATCGCGACGAGCGCCTGGAGCGTGGTCCGGATGTCGTTGAACGACATCTCTCGCGCGTGCAGCGACCGCCCCGAAGTCTGGATGTGATACTTCAGCTTCTGGCTCCGTTCGGACGCGCCATAGCGCTCACGCATCGCGATCGCCCAGATCCGGCGCGCAACTCGGCCGATCACGTTGTACTCCGCATCGAGGCCGTTGCTGAAAAAGAACGACAGGTTCGGCGCGAAGTCGTCGACGCTCATTCCGCGGGCGAGGTAGTACTCGACGTACGTGAAGCCGTTCGCCAGCGTGAAGGCGAGCTGCGTGATCGGGTTCGCTCCCGCTTCCGCGATGTGGTAGCCGGAGATCGAGACCGAGTAGAAGTTGCGAACCTGCTGTGCGGTGAACCACTCCTGGATGTCACCCATCATCTTGAGCGCAAACTCGGTCGAGAAGATGCAGGTGTTCTGTGCTTGATCCTCTTTCAGGATGTCCGCCTGCACCGTCCCGCGAACCGCAGTCAGAACGTCCGCCCGAATTCTCGCGTAGGTCTCCGCATCGACCGCGCGATCCCCGGGGATCCCGAGCAATCCTGTACCGAGACCCGAGTGACCCGGCGGCAGGTCGCCCCGGTAGAGCGGCAGCGCTCCCCCCCACTCGGTCTCATGCTCTCGCCGGACGGCCTCGAGCTGCCCGGTCTCGCGAAGGTGCCGCTCGACTCCCTGGTCGATCGCCGCATTGAGGAAGAACGCGAGCACGATCGGCGCCGGCCCGTTGATCGTCATTGAAACCGAGGTCGACGGCGCCACGAGGTCGAAACCCGAATAGAGCCGCTTCGCGTCGTCGAGGGAACACACCGAAACCCCCGACGTGCCGACTTTCCCGTACACGTCAGGGCGTTCGCCCGGGTCCCGCCCATAGAGCGTCACGCTGTCGAACGCGGTGGAGAGCCGAGCGGCGGGTTGATCGGCAGCGACGAGGTGGAAGCGCCGATTGGTTCGCTCCGGTCCCCCCTCGCCTGCGAACATGCGCGTCGGATCCTCGGCCGAGCGCTTGAACGGGAAGACACCGGCGGTGAAAGGAAACCGGCCCGGAACGTTTTCGCGCCGCAGGAAGCGCGTGCGCTCCCCCGCGTCCTGGCTCGTCGGCAGGGCGACCTTCGGCACCGGCGTTCCCGAGAGCGTCCGCACGTGGTTCTCGACCTCGATCTCGCGACCGCGAACCGAATAGTGCTGTCGTTCGTCCCGATACCGGGCCTCTAGTTCCGGCCACTCTTCGAGCGCCGTGCCCACCTCCGGATCGAGCGCGTCTCGCGCCGCCCGCGCCTTGTCGCTGAGAGACACGGCCGCGGCCGGGTCTGAATTTTCGACGAGCCCGGCGGCGCGTTCGAGGCTCGCGGCGTCGCGCGCCAGGTCGGCCTGCACTTCGGTGCGGTCGTGCCAAGCTCGCACTCCCTCGGCGATTTCTGCCAGGTAGCGGCTTCGCGAGGGAGGGACCATTTGCACATCGCTCGCCGTCGACGCCCGATCCCCCGACTCGAGAACGGCCGGGGCAGCGCCCCCGGACAATCGTGCGGCGAGAGCCGCGTACAACGTGTCGGTGCCGGGGTCGTTCCACGCGCGGGCGATCGTCGGATAGACCGGCACGTCTTCGTCGCAAGGTTCGAACGCGACGCGCTCTCGTCGCCATTGCTTGCGCACATCGCGCAGCGCGTCCTCCGCACCGCGGCGGTCGAACTTGTTGAGCACGATCAAGTCTGCGAGATCGAGCATGTCGATCTTCTCGAGCTGCGAGGGCGCACCGTACTCGGGCGTCATCACGTAGATGGAATGGTCGGCCAGGTCGACGACTTCCGAGTCGCTCTGCCCGATCCCGGCCGTCTCGACCACGATCAAATCGAAGCGCGCGGCGCGCAAGACGCGAATCGCGTCCCGCACGCCCTCCGACAACGCCAGATGCGCGGTCCGGGTCGCCAGGGAACGGACGAAGATGCCGGGGCCATGGATCGCATTCATCCGGATCCGGTCGCCGAGCAGCGCCCCTCCCGAGCGACGTCGCGTGGGGTCGACGAGGAGCAACCCGATGCTGCCGACCGGGTGATCCCGCCGCCAGCGGCGCACGAGCTCGTCGACGACGCTCGACTTGCCAGCGCCGCCGGTTCCCGTCACGCCGACGACGGGCGCGAGCTCGGCGGGGCACCGCCCTCGCAGCGCCTCACGAAGCGCCGTCACCTCTGCGGCGGCCTCCGGATCGGCCGCGGTTTCTTCGAGCCAACTGATCGCCCGCGCGATCGCAGCGGGCTCGCTCGGCGAGAGCCGTTCGACTTCGCCCTCGAGCGGCGGAAGCGGGGCCCCGGCCGAGTCTTCGATGATCGTTCGGATCATCCCCTCGAGCCCGAGCGCCCGGCCGTCCTCGGGGCTGAAGATTCGCGTCACCCCGAATGCGTGCATCGCCTCGATCTCTTCCGGCACGATCGTCCCACCGCCGCCGCCGTAGACACGGACATGCGGCGCACCGCACTCGCGCAGGCGATCGACCAGGTACCGAAAAAACTCGTTGTGGCCGCCCTGATAGGAAGAGATCGCGACCGCGTGCGCATCCTCTTGCACGGCCGCCTCGACGATGTCCTCGACCGAGCGATCGTGCCCAAGGTGAATGACTTCGGCGCCCTGCTGCTGCAGGATCCGCCGCATGATGTTGATCGCCGCATCGTGCCCGTCGAACAGAGACGCCGCCGTCACGACGCGAACCCGAGACCGGGTGCGCAGCTTCTCGACCGGTTTGACCGTCGAACTCACGGGGTCCCCTCTTCCGCCCGCGAGGCGTCGGCCCGATTCTGCACGTGGTCCCGGTATTTGCCGATTTCGTCGCGCAGGCTCTGCAGCTCCTCGATCCGCTCGTCCAGCTCCCGCGAGCGACGCACGAGCACGCCGTCGAGGCGCTCGAGCATCGCGCCCGTCGAGCCCCCGATCGCGTAGACGGCGTTCAGCTCGCCGATCTCCGCAAGGCTCAAACCGAGCGCCTTCAGCCGTTGGATGAAACGCAGGCGCTGTTGCTCGTCGTCTCCATAAACTCGGCGCCCGCCCGCCCGGCGCCGGACCCCGGGCAGCAGGCCGAGTTCCTCGTAGTACCGGAGCGTGCGAGGCGACAGGCCCAACTGGTCACAAACTTCTCGGATCCCGAGCACGAATCACCTTCTACTTTGCCAGTTCACGTAAGCTGGCAAAGTATACCATGACTCGGAGTCCGCGACCATTCCCATCGCAGGGTCGAGACCGGTCCCAGAACGGGTCGACCGGTCAGTGATATCCGAGATCGCGCAGCTTCCGGGGCTGCTTGGACCAGTTCGGATCGATCTTCACCCACAGTTCGAGATGGACCCTGGTACCGAGGAGCTCCTCGATCCGGAGCCGGGCCGCGGTTCCGATCCGCTTGATCATCGAGCCGCCCTGGCCCAGCACCATGCCCTTCTGTGATTTGCGTTCGACGAGCAGATTGGCGCGGATCCGGGTGATGGCAGCATCCGACTCATCGAAGCTCTGCACTGCCACGGCCAGCGAATACGGCAACTCCTGCTCGAGCGATTCGAACGCCGCTTCGCGCACGAGCTCCGCGACCAGGAAGCGAACCGGGCGATCCGTGAGCTCGTCGTCCCCATAAAAGCTCGGTCCCTCGGGCAGGAGTGCGACCACCTGGTCGAGCAGCGCCTCGACGCCGGCGCCTGTCACTCCGGAAGTCTGGTGCGTCGCGAGTTCCGCGAGCTTCTCGGGCGGCCATGGAATCGCGGCCTGTGCGGGTCGGTCACACTGGGTCGCGACCAACAGCAGCGGCTTGTGCGCGCGTGCGAAACGCTCGGCCAACGCCACATGACCCGCATCGACGCCTCGCAAAGGATCGACCAGTAGCACGCCCGCGTCGCAGTCCTCGACCACCGATTCGACCACGTCGTGCAGAGCCAGATTGAGCGGCTTCTGGCTCTCGTGAAAGCCAGGCGTGTCCAGAAACAGGACCTGGGCGTTCTCGCCGTTCCAGATGCCCAGGATCCGGCTTCGCGTCGTCTGCGGCTTGGCAGTGACGATTGCGAGCTTCTCGCCAAGAATCTGGTTGAGGAGGGTCGACTTCCCGGCATTCGGACGCCCGAGCAGCGCGACGACTCCGGACCGGTGTGCCCGATCACTCATCGGCGGCAACCTTAGCGAGGGCCGCGCGGGCCGCCTCCTGCTCTGCCGCCCGCTTGGTGCGACCGGTTCCCGCACCCCATTCGTCGCCTGCCACCTCCACGCTGATCCGGAATCGGTCGTCCGCATCCTCGACGGCGGTGTCGCCTTGCATCCGGTAGCGGGGTGTCGCAGCGAGCTCCCGATGCGTCCATTCCTGAAACTGGGTCTTCGGATCGCGTTCGAGGGAGGCTTCCCCTTCCGCCAACAACTCGGCGAACTCGCGCCGCACGAACGAGAACACCGCTTCGAGGCCGGCGTCGAGGTACAGGGCGCCAACGATCGCCTCGAAGACGTTGGCGAGGATCCGCTCTTTGTCGTCCCCTCCCGAGCGTTCCTCGGTCCGGCCCAGCCGGATATGGCCGCCGACGTCGAGAGCTCTCGCACGCCGCGCGAGCTCCGACGTGTTCACCAGCGCCGCCCGCGCTCGACTGAGGTGTCCTTCCGGCCAGTTCGGATGCGCCTCGTAGAGCAGCTTCGCCACGACGAGGTCGAGCACGGCGTCGCCAAGGAACTCGAGGCGTTCGTTGCCCCGGCTTCCGTCCTCTTCGTGCGAACGAGAGGGATGGGTCAGCGCCAGTTGCAGCAGGCTCGTGTCGGAGAAGACATGTCCCAACGTCTTCTCGAGCCCCGCTTCGTGTCGTTCCGCGGGTCCGCTCATGAAACCTTCCGTAGATCTGCTCATGAAACTGATTGGGCGATCCAGCCGCCACCCAAGACTCGCTCGCCCACGTCGAACACCGCCGCCTGGCCCGGCGAGACGGCCGAGACGGGCGCCTCGAATTCGACTCGCGCCGCACCGTCGGCCTGAGCGTCGATCCGGGCCGGCGCACCGGCATGGCGGTAGCGGATCCGCACGGACGCCTTGATTTCCGACGAGGGGATCGCGCCCCCGGTCCAGCTCACGCCGGTCAGCTCCGCGCCATGCGCAAGGCCCTCCTCGAGCGTTCCGACGACGACCTGATTGCGTTTCGCATCGATGCGACGCACGTACAGTCGACCGCGGCCGTGCACCCCAAGGCCGCGGCGCTGACCCACGGTGAAGTGATGCACGCCAGCATGGGTTCCAAGAACCCGCCCTGCCCCGTCGACGATCTCGCCCTGTCCCGGCAGTCGCTCGGGCCGCACCTGCTCCACGATCCGCGCGTAATCTCCGTCGGGCACGAAACAAATTTCCTGGCTCTCCGGCTTCTCGGCCGTCGCCAAGCCGAGGTCGCGAGCGCGATCGCGGACCTCTGACTTCGTGAGCTCGCCGACCGGAAACCGCGACTGTCGCAACTGTTCCTGACTGAGATTGAACAAGAAGTAGCTCTGGTCCTTGTCGGGATCCCGACCCCGAAAAAGTTCGACCTCCCCGGTCGCCGCGTTCTCCTGAAGCCGCGCGAAGTGCCCGGTCGCCACTGCGTCCGCTCCGAGTGCTCGCGCACGGCCCATCAAGTGGTCGAACTTGAACTGCTTGTTGCATGCCACGCACGGGATCGGAGTCCGGCCCGCCAGGTACTCGTCGGCAAACGGCTCGATCACTTCCTTGCGGAAGTCATCCTTGTAATTGGCCACGTAGAAGCGAATCCCGAGCCGCTCCGCGACGCGCCGCGCGTCCTCTGCGTCTTCGAGCGAGCAGCAGCGGCTGCTGCTTCCTGCGAGGTGGAGCGTCACGCCGATCACCTCGTAGCCCTGCTCCACGAGAAGCGCCGCCGCGACCGAAGAATCGACGCCGCCGGACATGCCGACGACGATGCGCGGGCGGTCTCCACTCATGCGGTGCGAACTCGCGACACGAGATCCGGCAAAATGGCGAGCACGCGGTCGACCTGGGCATCGTCGACACCCAGTCCGACGCTGAGGCGAAGGGATCCGCGCGCCTGCTCCGCAGTACGTCCCATCGCAGTCAAGACATGCGACGGCTCGACGGAACCGGAGTGACACGCGGCGCCCGCCGAAACCGACACGCCCTCGAGATCGAGCGCTTCGAGGAGCACCTCGCCTGCTGTGGCCTCGAACTCGACGTTCAACGTGCCCGGCAGCGCACTGTGCGCGGACCCGTTGCGCCGGACGCCCGGGATCTTCTCCTCGAGACCCGCCCAAAGGCGGTCCCGCAGCCTCGCGTGTTCGCGCTGGCGCTCGGCGAGTTCGCGCCGCGCAAGCTCGCAGGCCAGGCCGAGCCCGACGATGCCCGGGAGATTTTCGGTCCCCCCGCGCCGACGGCGTTCCTGCGGCCCGCCGCGCACATGCGGAGGCAGTTCGCAGCCGGTGCGCGAGACGAGGAAACCGATCCCTTTCGGACCATTGAACTTGTGCGCCGACGCGGAAAGCCAGTCCACCGGAAGGCTGGAGAAATCGACCGGGATTTTCCCCACCGCCTGAGTGGCGTCGAAGTGACAGGGCACTTCGCGCGCGGCGGCCAGCTCGGCCAGCACTCCCACGTCCTGGATCACCCCGGTCTCGTTGTTTGCCCAGATGAGACTGACGAGCGCCGCCGGCTTGGCCAGCGCGGCCTCGACCGCCGAGACATCCACGAGCCCGTCCCGATCGACGCCCACCCGAACGACCTCACAACCTCGCTCTTCGAGAAGCCGCGCGGGCTCCTCGACCGACGGATGCTCGATCGCAGAAGTCACGAGTCTGCCGCCGGCTGGAGTGTCACCGAGGACTCCATACAAGACGGCGTTGTTGGATTCGGTGGCCCCGGCGGTGAAGACGATCTCCGCAGGAACAGCGCCCACGAGTTCTGCCACCTGCTCCCGGGCACGCTCGACGCGCGCGCGCGCGGCGGCCCCATCGGCGTGCGTGCTCGAGGGATTCCCGAAGCAGCGCCGGAGGACGTCCGCCATCTCATCCGCCACGAGCGGGTGCACCGGCGTGGTCGCATTGTGGTCGAGGTAGACGCGCACGAGCGCGAGGCTATTGCCCGGACCCCCCAGGGTCAACGGCGGGCTCGAGCAGCAGGTCCTCGAGCGTGCTGATCTCCAGCTCCTCGCGGCGCTGGCGATCGATCTCGTCGAGCACGGCGTCGACCCGCTCTGCCACGTCGCGATCCCCGAGCGGCGCTTCCCGGGGCCCGCGCAGCGCGTCGAGCACATCGACCACCTCGATCGAGGCCAGCGGGCGGGCGAGCTGGTAGACGCCATGCCGCTTCGCGTCTTCGACCGGGACGATCAAGCCCGCCTTCTCGAGATGGGCAGTCACATCGCGCACGGTCCGCAGCGGGACGTCCAACCCGTCCGACAGGCCTTCCTCGTCCCAGGGAGCCCCCCCAGACCGGAACGCCCGCGCGATCATGAGCGCGATCCCGAGCCCGATGGCTTCGCGGGCGGCCGGGCCCGCGGGTGCACCGCGCACCTCTCGGCGATACAGCGCCAACGTCTGATGCGCGTAGGCCACCTCCGCCCCGAGCAGAGTGATCGCCCACGAGAAATACATCCAGACCATCAGCAGCGGGAGTACGGCGAGGCCGCCGAAAATCGCGTCGTACTTGCTGACCCCGAGGTTGAGTCCGAGATAGAGATCCTGGGCGACGGTAAAGAGAATCGCGGCGACCAAGCCCCCCAGGAGCGCTGAAGCCGGCGGCACCGACGTATTCGGCATGAACCAGTACAGGAACGAGAAGCCCAGGATCATCAGGAATGTCGGAGCCTGCCTCAGCCCCGCATCAAAGAGTGTCGCCCCCGCCGGACTCTCGAGAACCCACTTCACGAACCACTGCGATTCGAGCGTCGTGCCGAGCGAGATCGCTACACCGAGCAGCAGCGGCGAGACCAGTACCACGGTGAAGTAGTCGGGAATCCGTCGCACCCAGGGCCGCTGATTCTTCACGCCCCAGATCGCGTTGAGAGACCTCTCGACGTTCCCGAGCGTGAGGATCGTCGTCGCGATCAGGATCCCGGCGCCGACGGATCCGAGCGCCCCGAAGTTCAGATTTTCGACGTACTCGATGATCTTGTCGACTGCGGCCGGAGCCCCCGCAGCGAACTGCTCCACCAACAGGCGCGTCACTCGATCGCTTCCGCTGCCGAGAAGTTCGAACAGCGAAACCGCGAGCGCGAGGAGTGGAATCAACGACAGCAGCGACAGATAGGTGAGCGAGTGGGCCCGCATCAACAGCTGGTCCTTGGCGAAGCCCTCGCCAATGACCATGACCAGCTGGACCCCGCCCCGCAGCCAGCCGAGCGGGGCCGGACGCAGGGGCTCTCGGCTCCAGAGGAGCTCCTCGGCCCGGGACCAGAAGTTCTCGAGCTGAGAGAACGTGGCCACTACTCCTCTCGCAGCGCACTCTGGCGCCGCCACCCAGCCAAGTCTACACGCCCTCTGGAGATCGGCCGGACGGACACGCGGCTGCAGCGAACCTGAGCTCCGGTGCGATCCGTGCCCGCAGCACGGGGCCGATCCCCGGCACCCGCTCGAGCTCGTGCGGCGCGCAGAAGGCACGCTTCTCGCGGGTGGCAACCAAGCGACCGGCGAGCGCGGGTCCGATCCCGGGCAGCACCTGGAGTGACCGCGCGCTGGCCGTATTGGCGTCGAGTCCCAGCCCGAACAGCATCCGCGCCGGCCCTCGGATCTCGGGCCCGCCGACCCCCTGCCCGCACCGGACTTCGTGCGTCCAGCCGAAGTCCGAAGCGCTTTCCACAGGCGCTCTGCACTCCACGGGGACGCGATCTGGCCAGAAGGCCACCGCCGATGCGAAGACGGTAAAGATCCAGAGAGCGCGACTCCCGCGCTCGAAGCTCACGCCGCCGAGCCTGCGCCCTCGACGAACTCCGCATGGAGCGCTCGCACCGCGAGTTCTGCGTACTTCTCTTCGATCACGACCGAGATCTTGATCTCGCTCGTGCTGATGAGCTGGATGTTGATGCCCTCTCTCGCGAGAACCTCGAACATCCGCGCGGCCACCCCGGCGTGATCCTTCATTCCGAGGCCGACGACCGACACCTTTGCGATCCGATCGTCTCCCTCGACGTCCTCCGCCGCGACGTCTCCCGCCGCAGAACGGGCGAGATCGAGCGCGCGTTCGTAGTCGCCGAGCGGAACCGTGAACGTGAGATCGACGGTCCCGTCCTCTGACACGTTCTGAATGATCATATCGACGACGATCCCCGCCTCGGAGAGCGGCGTGAAAAGCCGCGCGGCCACGCCCGGTGCGTCCTTCACCCGCCGGACCCGGATCTTCGCCTCGTCGCGGTTGTAGGTCACCCCCGAAACGACCAGCTCCTCCATCACCTCTTCCTCCCGCACGACCCAAGTGCCCTCGCCGTCGTGAAACGACGAGCGGACGTGAATCGGGCAGCTGTACTGCATCGCGAACTTGACCGACCGGATCTGCAGAACCTTGGCGCCTAGACTCGCCATCTCGAGCATCTCCTCATAGGAGACACGGCCGAGCTTTCCTGCCTGCGGCACCAGATTGGGATCGGCGGTAAAGACGCCGTCGACATCCGTGTAGATCTCGCAGACATCGGCCCCGATCGCACACGCGACCGCCACGGCCGTGGTGTCCGAGCCGCCCCGGCCGAGAGTCGTGATGTTGCCCGCCGCGTCGACGCCCTGAAAGCCCGCGAGCACCGCCGCGCCGCCCGCATCGAGCTCGGCCAGAATCGCGGCGCTGTCGATGCTCTCGATGCGGGCGCGATTGTGCACAGAGCTCGTCAGCATGCCCATCTGGGCACCTGTGAACGACCGGGCCCGATGACCGAGTTGGCGAATCGCCATCACCAGCAGCGCGATGGTCTTCTGCTCGCCGGTCGACAGGAGGACGTCGTATTCGCGGGGGTCCGGTTGCTCGCCGCCGAGTTCGCGCGCGAGCGCGACCAACCGGTTCGTCTCGCCGGACATCGCGGACACCACGACGGCGACTCGGTGACCGGCGTCGAGCGCCTGGGCGACACGTCGCGCGACGTTCCGGATCCGGTCCGGATCGCCGACGCTCGTTCCGCCGTACTTCTGCACGATCAACATGGAGGACCCCGGAATCCGGCCGAGGGTGAGGGCCGCCCCTTACTCTGTCAAGGGAGCCGTAGCAGCGCACCAGCGCTCGAGCCAAGCGGCAGACCGGGGTCCCGTCGCCCGACTCACCACGATGCGGAGCTCCGAATCGCTCGCGTCACGATCGAGCCGGACCTCGAGATGATCGGGCGGGAGTTCGGAGGAGAAGCGATCCCCCCACTCGACGAGCAGCAGCACCCCGTGTCCGAGCCAATCGAGCCAGCCCGCGGCCTCGAGCGCCGGGGCGCTCTCGACCCGGTAGAGGTCGGCGTGCACCAGCCGAAAACGCCCCGCTGCGTATTCGTGGGCAATCACGAACGTCGGACTCGCGACCCGCTCGGGCGGAATGCCGAGCGCCTCGGCCACACCCTTGGCGAGCACGGTTTTGCCCGCTCCCAGATCCCCGATGAGCGCGGCGACCCCGCCCTCCGCGGGAGCGCACTCGGCGAGCGCGTGGGCCAGACGTGTCGTGTCGTCCGGACTACGGGAATGCCAACGCATCGCCGCTTCCAGCACGCGCGCGATCCGGGGCGACGGCCTCGCGGCGCAACGCTTCCGCGGCCGCCGGGACCTCGCGCGCGACGTCACCCGCGAGCGTGCCGACCGAACCGTTCCGCTCCGCCAGCCGATCGCCTGCAGCGCCGTGGAGGAAGGCGCCGACCGACGCAGCCTCGAACGCATCGAGCCCCTGGGCCAGTAGACCGCCAATCACCCCTGCGAGCACGTCGCCGGTTCCGCCCGTCGCGAGGTTCGGGCCGCCCGTCGGGTTCACTCGCACGCGCCCATCCGGCGCGGCGATCACCGTCCCTGCCCCCTTCAGCACGACCACCGCTTCGCTTGCCAGCGCCAGCCGACGTGCGGCGGCTACGCGATCGGCGTTGAGCGCCGCAACCGTGCTCCCGAGTAATGCGGCCGCCTCCCCGGGATGCGGCGTCAGCACCAGCGTCCCGGGACACGCGGAGAGGGATCCGGGCTGACCCGCGTACGCGATCAGTGCATCCGCATCGAGCACCACGGGCCCGGCGAACCGCGACACCGCTGCCCGCACCAGCGCCGCCGTCGTATCCTCACGGCCGATCCCCGGTCCGAGCACGACGACATCCCGCTCGCGCGCAAGTTCGACGAGCGGCGCTTCCGCCGCCTCGCCGAATTGCCGGGAGGCGGACTCCGGCAGCGCGACGGTCATCGCCTCGGTGCACTTCACCTCGAGGATCGGCAACGCACTCGCCGGGCAGGCGAGCGTCACGAGGCCCGCCCCGGCGCGAATGGCCCCCTCGGCAGCGAGGGCGGCAGCACCCGTCTTCCCCTCCGAACCCGCCGCGATGAGCACGTGCCCGAACGACCCCTTGTGCCCGTGAGTCGGGCGCTGGGGGAGTGCGGTACCGGCCCCCGCGCGAGTGAGGAGCGTGGCCGCAGCCTCCACGCCGGGCGCCGACTCCACGATCCCGATGCGCCCCACGACGACCCGGCCGGCGAGGCTCCGCCCGGGCTCGAGCGCGAGCCCGAGCTTGGGCAACCCCAGAGTCACCGTCACATCGGCGCGAACCCCGGCACCGTGCACCTGGCCGGTGTCGGCATCGAGCCCCGACGGCAGGTCCGCCGCGACGATCCGCGCCCGCGGGCTCTGCTCCTCGATCCAGCCCACTGCCGCAGCAGCGGGACCCACGACCTCGCGGGCGAGGCCGGTCCCAAACAGCGCGTCGATCACGACGTCCCCGTCTGCCGCCCGCCCGTATGCCTCGCCGAACGGAACCTCGGCGCGCTCTGCACGATCGAGATTCCGCGCCGCCGCACCCCTCAGGCTCGCCCGCTCCGCCACCAGCACGATCTGAACCGGCACTCCCCACTGGTGGAGATGTCTCGCCGCGACGAAGCCGTCCCCGCCATTATTCCCGGGCCCGCAAACACAGGTGACTCGCCCACCCGAGCGTCGCTCCTCGAGCGCCACGGCAGCGATCAACCGCCCCGCGGACTCCATCAGGACTTCGTCCGGGACGCCGAGCTTCTCGATCGTGTACTGGTCGAGCGCCCGCATTTCCTCGGCGCTGACCAGGGTCCACTCGCACTGCATCGGATCCGCCGCTAGCGCCCCGGCCTCGGAGCCACTAGATCGCGCTGCGGAGGTCGGCGGTGGCTCGCTCGATGCCGATGAGCAGAGCCCGGTTCACGAAAGATCGGCCCATCGTGACGCGCTCGATGACCGGTGCGGCTTCGAGTACCTGCGGAACCTCGCGAGCCCCCAGCGCTCCTGCCACACCGACCGACAGTCGCAGCTTGGACCCAAGGCGAGCCGCGTCGCCCAGCGTCGTCAGCGCTTCCGCGCGCGACTCGGGCGGGAGATCGAGAGTTGCGGAGGTGTAGAGATCGACCCCCTGAAGATCAGCATTGTGCGCGGCCTTCACAGCATCGAGCACTGGCGCGACGAGCGCCTCCACCCGGAGTCCCGCATCGCGAAGGTTTCGCACCGCCGGAGCCAGAGCCGCTCCCCAGGCTCGGAAATCGAGCGGGCTCGCAAGCACCGGCGACTCCCGGGACTCCGACGCGAGCACGACCCGGGCAGGCCTCATCTCGAGCGCGACCTTGACCAGCGCCGGAGCCGGAGAGATTCGCAGCTCGAGCGCTGCCGCTCCCGACACGGCGCGAAGATCGGCTTCGGTGACGGGCTGCAGTTCCTCGCCGAGGCCGAGCTGGACTGCGCTCACCCCAGAGACTTCGAGCAGCGCGGCCGCTTGCAGCAGGCTCGGCGCTCGCCCCGCGGCGGTCGCCCGCATCGCACACAACGAATCCAGCCCCACGACCAGTCGTCGATTCATCCTTTCGGTCCCCCCAGCGCCCGGCGCAGCAAATCGGCGAGCTCCTGCGCGTGATCCTGCACGATCCGCTCGTCCTCGCCCTCGACCATCACGCGCACCAGTGATTCGGTGCCGCTGTAGCGGATGAGCACGCGACCTCGGCCGGCCAGCTCTTCCTCGACCTTCTGGATCGCGTCCATCACGACCGGAAGCTCTTCGAGCGGACGCTTCTCGCCCACTTCGACGTTCAGCAGCACCTGGGGGAAGTGCTCGACTCCTGCAGCCAGTTCCGAGAGCGGGCGACCCGTGCGGCGCATGATCGCCAGCGCTTGCAGACCGCACAGCAGGCCGTCTCCGGTCGAGTTGTAGTCGCGAAAGATGACGTGCCCGGAATTCTCGCCGCCGAGATTGTAGTCGTGACTACGCATCTCCTCGACGACGTACCGGTCACCCACCTTCGTGCGAATCAAGCGGATCCCCAGACCCTCGAGCGCGCGCTCTAGGCCCAGATTACTCATGACGGTCGCCACGACGGCTCCGCCTTTCAGCGTGCCGCGCTCCGCCATGTCGCGCGCGCACATGAACAGGATCGCATCGCCGTCGACCACGTCGCCGCGTTCGTCGACGAGGACACAGCGGTCCGCATCCCCATCGACCGCGATCCCCACGTCGGCACGCAGCTCCCGCACCCGCGCGGCGAGCTTCTCGGGATAGAGTGACCCGCAGCCCTTGTTGATGTTGTACCCGTTCGGTTCGACACCGGAAGCGAACACCTCCGCTCCCAGCTCCTCGAACATCGTCGGACCGACGCGATACGCTGCGCCGTTCGCACAATCCAGCACGACACGCATACCATCGAGCGTCTGATCGTCCGGGAACGTCTTCTTCAGAAAGACGATGTAGCGCCCGGCCGCGTCCTCGATGCGGCGCGCGCGACCGAGTCCGTCGGGCTGTGCGCGGTGGCGGTCGAGTTCGCCGTTGCCGATCAGCGCTTCGATCCGGTCTTCGACCTCATCGGGCAGCTTGTAGCCGTCGTGACTGAAGAACTTGATCCCGTTGTCCTGATACGGGTTGTGACTCGCGGAGATCATGACGCCGGCCTTGCAGCGCATGTCGACCGTGAGAAAAGCCATCGCGGGTGTGGGCATCGGGCCGACCTGGATCACGTCGACGCCCATCGAGCTGATGCCCGCTGCCAGCGCATCTTCGAACATGTAGCCCGAGAGCCGGGTGTCCTTGCCGATCAGGATCCGCTGGTTCCCGCCCGATCCCTGACGAAACACGTGCGCCGCAGCCTTTCCGAGCGCGAGCGCCATTTCCGCCGTCATCGGGTGGACGTTGGCCGTCCCGCGGACGCCATCCGTTCCGAAAAGCCGTGTCCCCTCGCCGCTCATCCAGGCGTCTCCTCGGCTTCGGCATCCGCCTCAGCCGTTTCCTCTTCCTCGATCTGACCGATCTGCACCGTCGCGGTCAGCGGGCTCGTTTCTTCGAGCCAGACATTGCGGCCCGACAGCGCCACGCGGACCTCGCGCACGATGTTCTCACTCGTGCCCGTAATGTCGATCGTTTCGGTCAATACCTCTTTCAACCGGAGCACTTCCGATTCGGCGCCCGTGATCCGAACCCTCGGAGGATCGAGGCCAATTTCCCCCATCACAAAGCCCGCCGCGGGCTCCCCGATGATGTCGGGTTTCACCCGCACGGTCTTCGTTCCTCGCTTGGCCAGTGTGAGTTTGACCGTCGAAGGCGAGCGGCTGACAGGCTGGGCGCCGCGCGGCAGATCGAGCGCGGCCAGCTCGACCTCGATCGAGAGCACACCCGGCTTCGCCCCGGAGACCTCGACCGGATACTCGAGCTCGCCGGCGGAAATATTCCGAAGCGAAGCGCGGCTCCCGAGCACGCGAACGTTCACCTCCGTCACGCTCTGCTCCACGATCACCAGGTCGTCTGGCACGCCGCGGAGGACCATCGGCACATCGAAGCCGCGCTGCACGGGCTTCGAGCTGTGAGAGACCCCCCAGAGCAAGAAGGCGACCCCGACCGCGAGCAGCTTGTAGCCGAGATTTCCGTACAGCCAGCGCACGCTACAGACTCCCCGGACTGGGTTGCGCTCGGGTCACGGGTTCGATCTCTCCCGCCTCCGCCGCGTCGCCGGGCGTGTCGGCCGCTGCATCCCGCGCGTCGCGGCCCCGGACGAAGACGTCCTGGAGAACACGTCGCAGCTCAGGGCCGTCAAGTTGCTGGATCAGCTGCCCACCGGCGACCACGGAGATGGTCGCCGTCTCCTCCGAGACGACGATCACCACCGCGTCGGTCTCTTCGGTGATCCCGATCGCCGCGCGGTGGCGGGTTCCGAGGCCGTCGGGCAGGTCTGCCCGCAAGCTGAGCGGCAGGATACAGCCCGCCCACGCAATGTGGCCTCCCTGAATCACCACGGCCCCGTCGTGCAGCGGCGAGTACGGCAGGAAAACCGAGACGAGCAGCTCTTTCGTCACCAGGGCGTCCACTGTGGTGCCCACCTGAATCAGATCCTCGAGACCGGTCTCCCGCTCGAGCACCATCAGCGCGCCCACGCGACGCTGCGCGAGAATCTGGGCCGCCCGCACGATTTCTTCGAGCAGCTGAGACTCTTGACGCTCCACCATGCGCGGGAACACACCGCGGCCCACGCGCGCGAGGGCGCGACGAATGTCCGCCTGGAACAAGATGATCACGATCAAGACGGCGTACCCGAGGAAGTTGTCGAGGATCCACTGGACCGTCATCAGCTGCAGCAGGTCGGCCGCGAGCTTGATGACCGCGAGGAACAGCAGGCCGACGAGGATCTGGACCGCCCGCGTGCCCTTGATCAGGATCAGCAGCCAGTAGACGGCCAGGAAGACCACCACGATGTCCATCGAATCGCGGACCGGATCGAAGTTCGCCGCGAAGAAATCCTGCAGCTCCACGACGAGCTGGTTCAGCGTGCTCCAGAGGAATTCGATCATCGCGAGCTCTCGGCAGCCGCTTCGCGAAGTGCCAGCGCCACCTGGACAGCGCGGCGGGCCCCGCCCACGTCGTGCACGCGAATCGCATCCGCGCCGGCGAACACCGAGACCGCGCAGGCGGCGTGCGTCGCGGTGTCCCGGTCTCCCACCGGATCTCCCGTGAGTTCACCGAGGAACGACTTGCGAGACGGCCCCACCAGCACCGGCAGTCCGAGACGCTCCTTCAGTTCTCCCACGCGGCTCAGCAGTGCGAGATTGTGCGGGAGGAGCTTGCCGAAGCCGATGCCTGGATCCACACAGAGCCGCTCCCGCGAAACTCCGGCAGCCGCCGCGCGCGTGACCGACGCGGCGAGTTCATCGCTCACTTCCGCCACGACATCCGCGAACGAGATGTCTCGTTGCATCGTCGCAGGGCCACCGCGCATGTGGCCGAGGATCAGCGTCGCCCCGCGCCGTGCGGCGAGCTCTGCGAGGCGCGGATCATGGCCGAGCCCGGACACATCGTTCACGACGGAGGCGCCGGCATCGAGGGCCGCCTCGGCGACTTCGGCGCGACGCGTATCGATGGAGATCGGTACTGCCAATTCCTTCGAGAGTGCCTCGACGACGCGATGCGTCCGATCGATCTCCTCCCCCGCCGAGATCTCGTCGGCGCCCGGGCGCGTCGACTCCCCGCCGACATCGACCACATGGGCCCCAGCGGCCGCCAACGCGGCGCCGGCGCCGACCGCCGCGCGCACGTCGACCCCAACGCGATCGACGAAGCGCCCTCCATCCGAGAAGGAATCAGGCGTGAGGTTGAGCACTCCGACGATCGTCACCCGGCCGGGCGGGAAGACGGTCGCCCGCTCCACGGCTAACCCGCGACCGGCTCGGGGTCGGACAGTTTGCCGCCGGACGGAAGGTCCTTGGAGTCGGACGCAGCTTCTGCGGGACTCGGCTTCACATCGGGGATTTCGGGCGGAGGCAAGGGAGGCAGTTCCTGCCCCGCCACCAGAAGCTCGATGTCCTTCGATTCGATCGTTTCTCGCTCGAGGAGGGCTTCGGCCATCCGATCGAGCAGATCGCGATTGTCCAAGATCAACTGCTTGGCGAGCTCGTAGTTCTCCGAGACGAGACGCGAAACTTCCGCATCGATCTCCTGGGCCTTGCTCTCGCTGTAGTTTTTCCGCGCCACAAAGTCGCGGCCGAGGAACACATCGTTGCCATCATCGCTGTACGAGACCGGGCCGATCGCGTCACTCATCCCATACGTGCACACCATGTCGTGCGCCATCCTGGTCGCTTGCTGCAGATCGTTCGAAGCGCCGGTCGAGAGATGATCGAAGATCACCTTCTCCGCCGCTCGCCCGCCCATGGCGTGCCTGATGATCGCGATCATCTGGTCTGACGTGAGGTTGTAGCGGTCTTCCACCGGGAGCGTCTGCGTGACACCGAGCGCCATGCCGCGCGGGACGATCGTCACCTTGTGGACCGGATCCGAACCCTCGGTCAGGGTCGCCACGAGCGCGTGACCCGCCTCATGATAGGCGCTGATCCGCTTGTCTTCGTCCGACATGATCATGCTGCGACGTTCGGCTCCGAGCAGCACCTTGTCCTTGGCGCGCTCGAAATCGTCTCGATCCACCCTCGACGCATCGCGACGAGCCGCCAGCAACGCCGCTTCGTTGACCAGGTTCTGGAGATCGGCACCCACGAACCCGGGGGTTCCGCGTGCAACCACCTCGAGCTCGACGTTGTCGGAGAGCGGCACGCGGCGCGTGTGGACCTTCAGAATCGCGAGCCGGCCGCGCAGATCGGGCCTCGGCACGACGACGCGCCGATCGAAACGACCGGGCCGCAGCAGCGCCGGGTCGAGCACGTCGGGGCGGTTTGTCGCGGCGATCATGATCACGCCTTCGTTCGACTCGAACCCATCCAGTTCCACGAGCAGCTGATTGAGCGTCTGCTCCCGTTCGTCATGCCCTCCGCCGAGCCCGGCACCCCGGTGGCGGCCGACCGCGTCGATCTCGTCGATGAAGATGATGCAGGGAGCGTTCTTCTTGCCCTGCTGAAACAAGTCGCGAACCCGCGACGCGCCGACACCGACGAACATCTCGACGAAGTCCGAGCCAGAGATCGAGAAGAACGGCACACCGGCCTCACCGGCCACGGCGCGCGCCAGCAGCGTCTTTCCGGTTCCGGGAGGTCCGACCAACAGGACTCCCTTGGGAATCCGGCCCCCGAGCCGCGTGAACTTCTTGGGCTCGCGGAGAAACTCGATGATCTCCTCGAGCTCGGTCTTCGACTCCTCGACGCCCGCGACATCCTCAAAAGTGACCCGCTGCTGATTCTCTGTCAGCAGGCGTGCGCGCGACTTGCCGAAGCTCATCGCCTTGCCTCCGCCGGACTGCATCTGGCGCACGAAAAAGACCCAGAGGCCGATCAGCACGAGGAACGGCACCCACCAGATCAGCATCTGCTGCCAAACCGAAGACTCGCGTTTGGGCCTCGCCGTGATCTCGACCCCGCGCTCCTGGAGCAGCGGCACGAGCGTGTCGTAGACCGGCGGCACGAAGGTGGCGAACGGCCGGCCGCTCGAGTCCTCGCCCGTGACGTGGCCCTCTTCCATTACGACGTCGGTGATCTCACCCGACTCGATCTTCACCAAGAAGTCGGAGTAGGTGATTTCCGCCGGGGCGGTCTTGCCTTGGCGAAGCACGGTCACCAAGAGAAGGATCATCAACAACAGGACGACCCAAAGGGCCATGTTCTTGTAGAACTGCTGGTTCAAGCGAACTCCTGGGCAGGCACTCGGGAGGAAATCGCACCCAGCTCCGCGTGAGATGCGGATATGGGCGTAGCGAGTCTCCCCCCCGGGACGGTTAGTTTAGCATGACCCGCGGGGCTGTAACCCAACGGGGACGAGCCGGAACTCGTCTCGCTCGCGGCGCAGCTCCAGGCCACCGGGAAGTTCGATGTGCGTCCCGGGTCGCCCGTTCCGCAGGAAGTCGACGCAGCGCAGCACGTGAGTGCGGGTCGTGTCGCGGCCCGCTCCGGCGGAGGCCAGAATCCGGTGGACGAGGCGCCGCGCCAGGCCCTCCGGAAGCTCACCCCAAGGCTCAGGGCGGATCCGGAGCCCATCGGGCTCTGCCACCGAAACCTGCTCGAGTTGGCCATCGACGAGGTCACCAATCCACTCCCCATCCCTGCGCAACGTTTCGGCAAGATCGCCGATCGCCCTGAGTAGACGGGGGTTGAAGTCGGCGGCCAGCCCAGGGAGCCAGTCGTGCCGGAGCCTATTTCGGGCGTACTTCGTGTCGAGATTCGATGCATCCTCGCGCCAGACGAGTCCCTCCGCCCGGGCGAAGCGGGTGACTTCAGACCTTGGGACACCGAGCAAGGGCCGAACGATCCGTCCGTCTGGCGAGCGCTCGGGAATCCCGCCGAGCCCGTCCGGCCCAGCCCCCCGAAAAAGGCGCAGGAGCACCGTCTCGGCCTGGTCGTCGAGATTATGGGCAGTCGCCACGTGGTGAACCCCCGCGCCCTCTGCGAGCCCCCACAGCGCGTCATACCTCGCGCGACGCGCAGCCTCTTGAAGCGTCGGTCGAGTACGGCTCGAGTGACCCTCTATCAGTTCGGGTGGATTCACCCTCGACTCCATCACCGGTACATCCCACTTCCGGCCAAGCGCCTGGACCCACGCCGCATCCCCATCCGCCTCCTCGCCGCGTAGCCCGTGATGGACGTGGCCCAGCCGCAGCTCCAACCCCAGCGGCGAGCGCAGCTGGCAGAGGGCGTGACCGAGCACGACCGAGTCCACCCCCCCAGAACAAGCGACGAGCACGCTCCGCCCCGACAGGCCGAGCCGCTCGACACTCGCTCGCACTTCGCCCAACAGCATTCTCGGAGAGTCTATCCCTGCCAGTCGCAATGGTGGCTGCTATCGCTTCCGCGGTGCTTCGCTCCCTGCGCGTGACTCGCATCCTCTTCGCACTAGCGCTCGTGTGGGCGCCCGCCGCGGTCTCGGCGCAGTCCATCCTGATCGAGCGCTCACTCGAGCCCGGCGACGAAGATGGGCAGTTCTTCGCCCTCCCGTTTGCCTTCAGTTCGGACGTCCTCGGCTTCGCGGTGGGCGCGGTCGCGGGAGGCCGCGGCCTCTTTCAGGACCAGACCGTGTTCGCCGGCTCCCTGATCGGAAGCACCAACGGCTCCATCGCCACCTACCTGTACGCCGAGAACTTTCAGCTGCCTCTCGGCGACCGGCTCTTCGCGAGTCCGCGGATCACCTACGCCGATCTCGGCGAACTCGACGCGTATCGCGATGGGAATCCCGAGTTCCCGCTGGAGCGCGCGGGCGACAACGACTCCGACGAGGACAACTTCGTCGACGGCGAAGGCAGCGACGCGTGGTACCGCATCGTCTTCAAGTACGTACTCCCTCTCGGGCATGGCCGAGACGCCCCGATTCACACCTACTACCTCGAGGGCGGACTGCTCGCGGAGAACCCGGCGGGGGCCACCTCCTGGAACCCGATCCACTCCGGCCGCTCGCTGATCGAACTCGAACCCTTCTACCGGGAACAGGAGGTCGACACCGACGAGTCCTCCGATGTCATCGAAACCGCCGGCGTCAGCCTGCGCCTCCGTCACGAAAACGTCGATTTCCTGCAGAACCCCTCCCGAGGCAGCATCAAGCAGGTTCGGCTCACCTACGATCCGGGAGTCTCAGGACGGGACTCCTCGTACTTCGTCTGGGAATTCGAGTGGTCGCAGTATTTCGATCTCGGCGCAGACAACTGGTTCCGACAGAAGGTTCTGGCGCTGAACTTCTGGCTCTCTGACACGCCTTCCTGGGACGAAGACGGCAAAGGCGCGTCGCGGGTCGTTCGCCACCGCCCCCCGAACTTCGTCGGAGCGACGCTCGGCGGGACCGACCGCTTCCGCGGCTACCCGATGGATCGATTCAGCGACAAGTCCGCGATCCTCTACACGGCGGAGCTGAGGCTCATCCCCGAGTGGAACCCGCTCGGAAACATCGGCTGGCTCAAGCGGTTCGTCCGCGTCGATTGGTGGCAGATCGTTCCCTTCGTCGAGGTCGGACGCGTCGCGCCGCACTTCCGCCTCGCTGACCTTCACACCGATCTCCGCTGGAGCGCCGGTGTGGGAATCCGCGGTTCGGTCAACACCCTGATCGTCCGCGCCGACGTAGCCGCCTCCAAGGAAGGGCTTCGGGTACAGATGATGGTCGCCCACCCGTTCCCGTCGCTCTGAGCCCGCGCGGGCCTCAGACCACCGCGCTCGCGGTCCCCAGGAGCACGCGGGTCTCGTCGTCCTTGTCGACCCAGACGTCGCAGTGCACACGCGTCTGCGAGCCTTCGGGCACTTCTTCGCGAACTTTCGCGAACGCGCTCACGGTCTCGTCGACCCACAGCACATTGGTCAACTTCACGGACATCTTGCCGCCTGCGAGCCAGCCGCGGCCGAAGTGCTGGGCCATGACCTCCGAGACGAAGCAGGTGGACATCATCCCCTGCACCACGATGTTCGGAAACCCGAGCTTCTTCGCCTGCTCGGCATCGGTGTGATAGTTGCGCCCAGGGCCCGAGAACATCCAGCAGCGCTTCTGGTCGATGTCCTTCTTCACGGGCGCGAGGTCCTGACCGGTCGCGGTCGGAAACGGCGGGCGCTCGCGCTTCTTCTTCTCCTGGGCCGTCTTCTCGTCGACCACGAAGCCCGCGTGGCCCTGTTCGTCTTTCGGCGGCAGAAAGGACTGGAACGTGCGACCGCGCACCAGCAAGCGGCCTTCGGCCGCATCCATCACGTCGGTCTCGTTGACGACGTAGTCGCGGCCCCGTTTCCGATAGCGCTCGATGATCGTCGAGCGGGTGCGCACGCGGCTCCCGATCTCGATCGGCGCGAACAGTTCCCAGTCCTGCTGAGCGTGCAGATTCCCGAAGAGGTTTTTGAGATACCACTCGCCGACGAACTGGTAGCACTCGGAGTGGAACAAGAGCGGCGGCGCGCAGCCAGAGGGCGTGCTCTCGTCGCCGAGCGCGAGGCCGTAGAACCCTGCGAGTTCGGGAGTCACATCGTACTCGTGGCTGCCGCAATGGCGACCCACGAACGCCGGCCGGCCTGTCAGGTTCATCGTTTCCTCCGCTAATTGGACATGGTACACGCTGGCGGTTCAGGAGACCCTCCGGTATTCCCGTCGGCGTGCAATCCCCGCTGCACAACGTCGGCGGCTGGATCTCTCGACGCGCCGCCACGACCGGCGGGCGACTGGCCGTGATCGACGGCGAGATCCGGCTGACATACGCAGAGCTGGAGGCACGCTGTGCCCGAGCGGCGGGCTGGCTGCGTGCGCAGGGCGTCGGCCCCGGCGACCGGGTCGCCCTGCTCCTCGCGAACCGCAGCGCCTACCTCGAACTGGTGTTCGCCGCGGCTCGGATCGGAGCGATCGCGGTCCCGATCAACACTCGCCTCGCGGCTCCCGAAATCGCGCAGATTCTCGAGGACTGTACGCCCCGGGTTCTCTGCCACGAAGAGGAACTCGGCGAACGGCTCGCCGCCTCTCGCGTCCCGGACGAAACGCAGTGCGCGAGCGCCACGAAATTCGAAGCGGAGGCCGAACGAGCGACACCCCTCACCGAGATCCGCGCCGTTTCTCCCGACGACCCGATGATCCTCATGTACACGTCCGGCACGACGGGAGTTCCCAAGGGAGCACTTCTCCCGCACCGTAAGACGCTCTTCAACAGCCGCAATGCGCAGCTCTTCTTCGAGTTGACCGGGGACGATCGGGTGCTCACGGTGGTGCCGCTCTTCCACTCGTTCGGCCTCGCGATCCTCGCGATCCCGGCGCTCTTCGCCGGTGCGTGTGTCGTGCTCGAACGTCACTTCGACCCCCAGCGCGTCTGGGAAGCGGTGGACGAGCACAGCCTCACCATCGTCGGCGGCGTGCCCACCATGTTCAGGGCGCTTCTCGAGACGCTCGACGCGACGCCGAAACTGAGAGCACGACCCAACACGCTCCGGTTCCTCTTCACGGCAGGCGCCGCGATCCCGGTCGAGACGATTCGAGGATTCGAGCAGCATGGCTTGCTCCTCAAGCAGGGCTTCGGCCAGACAGAAACCTCGATTCTCTGCTGTCTCGATTCCGAAGATGCGCTCCGAAAGGCCGGCAGTGTCGGGCGCCCCGTGTTTCACGCAGAGCTCCGAATCGTCCACGAGGCCGGGCTCGACGGGCCCGTCTCGGCGTGGCAGGACTGCGCGGCGGGCGAGACGGGCGAGATCGTCGTGCGAGGCCCGATCACGATGCTCGGCTATTGGAACCGGCCCGAAGCGACCGCAGAGACGCTTCGCGAGGAGGGCTGGCTCCGTACCGGCGACCTCGGAAGCGCCGACTCCGAGGGCTTCGTGACGCTCACCGGGCGTGCCCGGGAGATGTACATCTCAGGCGGCGAAAACGTCTATCCCGCCCAGATCGAAGCGACCTATCACGAGCACCCCGATGTGCTGGACGTCGCCGTCGTCGGCGTCGCCCACGAGCGCTGGGGGGAAACCGGGCGCGCCTACCTCGTGTGGGCCCCGAGCACACCGCTCGATCCCGAGGCGCTGCGGAAGTGGGGCCGCGAGCGACTCGCGAGCTTCAAAGTCCCGGGAGAGTTCGTCGAAGTCGACGAGCTGCCGCGGACCGCGAGCGGCAAGATCCAGAAACACCTGCTGCCCGGTTGAGCTTTCGCGTCAGCCGGAGTCGGCCAGGAAATCGATGATCGTCCCCGCGACCGCTTCGAGTTGCTCCGCCGACAAGTCCGGAAAGATCGGCAGCGCGAGCGTCTCGAGCGCAGCGGCTTCTGCAACCGGGAGCGAGCCCTGCGGCGAACCCACCTCCTTGAAGCAGGCCTGCAGATGCAGCGGGACCGGGTAGTAGATCTCACTGCCGATCCGACGCTCGGCGAGGTGCGAGCGGAGTCGATCCCGCAGGCTGGCGGGCACACGAACCACATACTGGTTGTAGATGTGCCTTGCGGGCGCCGGTGGCCGCACCGGATAGCGCAGCGGAAATCCGCCCTCGCCAAGGGAGGCGGTCGAGGGCAGCGCCCCCGCAGACGAGAAGAGCCGGTCGTAGGTTTCGGCGTTCGCTGCGCGTCGCTCGTGCCAGGATTCGAGATGCGGAAGCTTCGCCCGCAAGACCGCCGCCTGGATCGCGTCGAGCCGCGCATTCACGCCCACGAAGGCGTGGTGGTACTTGGGCTTCCCTCCGTGGACGCGGAGCGTTCTCAGCGTTTCTGCGACATCGGGATCGTGACAGGTCACGAGCCCTCCCTCGCCGAAACCTCCGAGGTTCTTCGTCGGAAAGAAGCTGAAGGTGGCCAGCGACCCGGCGGCTCCGGCCGGTCGACCCTGGGAGTCGCGCGCCCCGATGGCCTGCGCCGCGTCCTCGAGGAGCGGGACGCCGAGCTGCTGTGCGAGCCCCTCGAGTCCGGCCACGTCTGCCATCTGCCCGTAGAGGTGGACCGGCACGATCGCGCGCAAGCGCTGACAGCCGGCAGCGGCGCGCTCGATGCTCTCGAGCGAGACGTTGTAGGTGTCCGGCTCACAATCGACGAACACCGGCTCCGCGCCCATCCGCACCACGCTTCCCGCAGTCGCAAAGAACGTGTACGTGGGGCAGAGGACCTGGTCACCGGGTTGGATCCCGAGGGCCATCAACCCGAGCAAGAGCGCGTCCGAACCGGAACCCACTCCGACGGCCTCGGGCGCCCCGCAGTACTCCGCGATCTCGCGCTCGAAGGCTTCGACTTCGGGCCCGAGCACGAAGTGCTGTGATTCGACGACCCGCGCGAGGGCGCTGTCGATCTCCGTCCGGAGAGACTCGTACTGGGGCCGTAAATCCAGCAGCGGGACGTCGACCGATTCCGCACCGTGTTCGCTCGAGTCGGACACCAATTGACCCATTGCCTCGCTGGTTGCGGGGGGACTGGTTGGTGGCGGTGGGTGGGTTCGAACCACCGACTCGCGGCTTATGAAACCACTGCTCTACCCCTGAGCTACACCGCCTGGTCTCGCGCCCTGCAGCACGAGGGCCGTGAGAATAGCGAACCTCAGGGCAGCGGCTCGACCTACGGCTGGGGTGCCTGCGCTTCGGCCCCCGCCTGGGGATCGCGACCGTAGATGACCTGCTCGAGCCGCTCGACGCGCTCGCGCAGGGCCTGAAGCTCGTCGTTCGAAGCCGTCGAGCCCGGCGGCGCGGCGGCCTGCCCGGAAGCCGGCCCAGCGGAAACCGCAGGAGTCGAGGGATCGTGCGTCGTCACGTACTGCACGATTTTCGTCGAGACGTCGTCGAGCTGGGGAATGATCCCGCTGAGCGTGCCGGACTGGGTAAAGATGCTCCGCTCGGCCTCGACTCCGCCCTCGGCCGCCGAAGCGGCTCGCAAATCGAGGCTGGCACCCTCGCCGAAGCGGGTAAAGGAGCCGTAGACCACCCACTCCGCACCGGCCTCGCGTGCGGTCACCCGGGCGGCCTCGAGGTCGATCGTGGCTTGGCCGACATCCTCGATGCGGATCACTTGGACGTCCGCGCTCCGCGACAGACGAGTGCTGAGCATCTCCCCGATGCCCTTGCGGAGGTATTCGCGCTCATCCAGCGAATGGACGACCACCGGCAGCACGGCGATGCGCGCTTTCGGGGCCGCGCCCGCGGAGAGCGACATCAGCGGCAAGGCGACGACAAGAACACGTGCAACGGTGCAGAACATGGTGTTTGGAGGGCTCCAGTGGCTCGAGAAGGGCATCTCGGAGCCCTCGACGGGTTCTATCAGCAGACGCCGGGAGGGTCAACCAGGAGTCTGACTGGACGAGTCCTCAGCCGCCGGCAACCGCACACGGAACGTCGCGCCCTGACCCCGAGAACTCTCGACCTCGATGCTGCCCTCGTGATCGAGCACGAGCCGGTGACAAATCATCAATCCGAGGCCGGTCCCCTTGTCGGGGCCCTTCGTGGTGAAGAACGGATCGAAGATCTGTTCCAGATGATCTTCGCGGATCCCGCGGCCCGTATCCCGCACCTCGAGGAGCGCATCGGCGCGGTCGCCCCAGGTCCGGACACACACCTGCCCGCCCGCCGGCGTCGAATGGATCGCGTTGAGAAGCAGATTGAGCGCCACCTGGTGGATCTGGTCGCGGACCGCCAGGATCTTGGGGGTGTCGAGGTCCATCTCGAGGCGAACGTCGATCTCGCCCTCCTGTGCCTCGTGAGTCACGAGACGGACAGCCTCCTCCGCGATGCTGCCGAGACTGCAGAGTGCCTTGGGGGCGTCGTCCCCTCCGCCGTGGGCCAGGCGGCTCATCGTCGCAACGAGGCGCCGGATCCGGTCCAGCTCTGCCACCGTGAGATCGTGGTACTCGCCCCAGAACTCGTCGTCCGGCTCGTTGCGCTTCTCGGGCGCCAACGTCAAGAACGTCTGGACGGAGACCAACGGGTTGTTGATCTCATGGGCAATTCCGGCCGCGAGCGTCCCGACCGTCTTGAGGCGGTCCGCACGCTCGATGTGCTGCTTCGAGCGTCGCAGCGCCTCGACGAGTTGGGCATTGGCAAGCGCGATCGCAGCCTGCGTAGCGAAGCCGCCGAGCATCAGGCGCTCGGCCGCCTCGAACGCCGCTCCCCCGCGTCGGTTGTCGACCGCAACGGCGCCGATCACCTCTTGTTTGTCGACGAGGGGCGAGACGAGAATCTGATCTGCGGCCACCTCCGTGATCCACTCTCTCAGTGACGCCGGATAGCTGTCGGCTTGCTCCATCTCGAGGACCTGCGTTTCTCCGCGCTGAAGGCGCTCGACGAAGCCTCCCGCGTCGGACGCGCCGAGCTCGAGCCCGCTCAACCGATCGGAGACCGGCCCCAGAGGGAGCGAGCGAGCGATCTGAAGGCGCTTCCTGCGATCGTCGAACAAGAGCACTGCGGCTCCGTCGAACGACAGATCGGTGACGAGACATTCGAGCAGGAGTCCGATCAATGGATCGAGGGCCAGCTCCTGATTGATCGTCTGGGTGACACGATTGAGCGTCGTGAGCTCGCGAAGCAACTCTTCGCGCTCTCGATCGAGTGCAAAGACTTCGATCGCCCGTTTCACCGAAATACGAAGTTCGTCCGGATGCCACGGCTTGGCGAGGTAGCGATAGATCGACCCGTCGTTGATCGCCCCGGTCAGCGTCTCGACGTCCCCGTAGGCAGTGACGAGCATGCGAATCGTCTTGGGATCGAACTCTCGCACGCGTGAGAGAAACTCGACGCCCGTCATTCCCGGCATCTTGTGGTCGGAAAGCACGACGGCGACCGGGCGTTCGGCGAGGATCCGCAGGCCCTCTTCGCCGCTATTCGCGGTCAAGACTTCGAAGTCCCGCCGGAAGCCGAGTTCGAAGATCCGCAGGTTCTCCGGTTCGTCGTCGACGTAGAGAACCGGAAACTCGCGATAATCGAAGAGTCTCTGGGGCCTAATCTGCATCCGTTCCCTCGGCCCGCAAGCGAACCGTGAAGCACGTCCCCCGTCCCGACTCCGAGCGCACGGTGATATCGCCGCCGTGCTCCCGCACGATGCGCTGGCTGATCGACAGGCCGAGGCCGGTGCCCTTCCCCGCCGCCTTGGACGTCACGAACGGTTCGAACAACCGCTCGCTCACGGCCGGGTCGATTCCCGGTCCGTTGTCCTCGAACTCGACGAGCACCGCTTCCCCGTCCTCCCTCAAGCGGACGTGGACCATTCCCTCCGCTCCATCGAATGCTTCGAGAGCGTTCTTGAGCAGATTCAGGAAGACCTGATTGAGAGCCTGAGCATTCCCCAAAACTCGAGGGAGCCCCACGGGGAAATCCGTCTCGATCTCGACTCGCGCTTCCTGGGCCGCGTGCTTCAAGAGCGACAGGGTCGATTCGAGGCCCGCCTTCAGATCTGCCACCGAATCGCTGCCCGCTCTCGGTGCCGCGAAGTCCCTCAGATCGGCGACCAGCCTCTGAGTCCGGTCCAGCCCTTCGGTCGTGATCGCCACGAGCTCCGCCAGTTCATCGGCCGCCTCCTCGAAGCCGAGCTCCGTCTTTCGGGCGTCCAGCTCCTCGATCTGCTGCGGGAGCTTGGCCGGGTCCTTTGGATCGAGTTCGGCCACTGCCTGGGCCACCTCGCGAATGTCGTCCACGTAGGTGCGCAGGGCCGCGAGGGAGTTCCGGGCAAAATTGAGCGGGTTGTTCACCTCGTGCGCCACGCCGGCGGCGAGCTCACCCACCGCGGTCAACCGTTCGGCTTGGATGATCTGGACCTCGGCCTCCTTGAGCTCCGTCATCGCGCGCTCGAGTTCGGTGTTGGTCTCTTCGAGCGTGGTGTTGCGCTCCGCGAGTTCACCCTGCAAGCGGGCCACGCGGACGAGCGATCCCACCCGCGCAATCAGTTCGCGTGGGTGGAACGGCTTGGTCACATAGTCGTCCGCACCGAGCTCGAGCCCTTCGATCTTCATCTCGCGCTCGGCCTTCGAGGTCACCAACACGACGGGCACGTGCGCCGTACGCGGGTTGTTCTTCAGCGCCTTGCAGAGCTCGGTTCCCGACATCTCGGGCATCATGACATCGGTGAGCACCAGGTCGGGAACAGTCTCGAGCGCTGCATCCAGTGCCAAGCGGCCGTTGGGCGCCAGCCGGATTCGATAGCGGCTCCCCAACAGGTGACCGAAGAGCCGACGCATCTCCGTGTTGTCTTCGGCCACCAGGACCTCGGGCACATCGACCCCGTGATCGCCCTCGAGCACGACCACGTGCTCCCCTGCATGCCCCTCATGGCGCTCGACGCTCCGCTCGAGCTCGACGAACCGTCCATCGCCGTCGAAGTCTCCGTGATGATCGAGCTCGGCCTCCATCGCTTCGATCGAGCGACCGAGCGGAATCGCATCTCCCGACTCGTGCTGGAGGACCTCCTCTTCTTCGTCGGCGTCCGATTCCCCCCACGGCAAGAAGACGTTCATTGTCGAGCCGTGTCCGAGCCCCTCGCTCTCGGCCCAGACGCGACCCTCGTGCAGCTCGACCAACTCGCTGACAAGGGACAGGCCAATCCCCGTGCCTTCGTGACGCCGCGTGGCGGAATCGTCGACCTGGGCGAAGCGATCGAAGATGCGACCCAGATCCTCTTTGGGAATGCCCGCACCGGTATCGATCACGGAAACGTGGACTCCACCCTCTGAGGCCGTTCCCCGGACCGTAATGCTGCCCCGAGGCTCGGTGAACTTGAGCGCGTTTCCGACCAGGTTCACCAAGACCTTGTCGAGCGCGTCTCCGTCCGCCTTCAGCCGCTCCATTCCCTCGAAGCCCTCAACGTCGAGCTGAATCCCCTTCCGGTCAGCCATCCCTCGCGCGCCATCGACGACGTCGCGAGCCAGCCTTCCCACATCGAACGAGACCCGGCGGATCTGCAGCTGCCGACTCTCGATCTTTGCGAGATCGAGCAGGTTGTTGATCAACTTCAACAACCGAAGCCCATTCACCCGCATCGTCCGCAGCGTGTGCTGCACCAACTCCGGCATCTCGCCGAACTCGCCGCTCTGCATCCCCTCTAGCGGCGCCAACATCAACGTAAGCGGCGTCCGCAACTCATGATGCAAGTTCGCCGTGAACCGACTCTTGGCCCGATCAAGTTCCCGAAGGTCGTCGCGAACCTGCTCAATCTCTTTTCTCTGCAAGAACTCAGCGAATCGCATGCGATCGAGCTGGGCTGCACTCGCGACGCACTCGATCGCCGCAGCAAGGACGAAGAACACCGGCACGATGTAGTCTTGGAACGTGACGACTTCCCCAACGATTGCTGGAAGCGCAGCAAAGCCAAGCGTCAAAACGGAAACGATGCCTGCAACTTGGCGAGCTGACAGCGGCATTAGCACCGGCATCCCTAGGATCAGGACCATGATCGCTGGCCAGTACGGGCTTGTGACGCCCCCAGCCACGCCGGAGATGGCGATTAACGAGCCGCCCGTTACGAGGCAGCCAGCGGTCGCCACCTTCAATGGATCCCATCGGCCAGCTGCGAAGAACACTCCCAGAATCGCGATATTCCAAGCGAAACGAACACCAAACAGACTGGAGAAAAGCTCGGGGTACGCCCAGTAGTCCAGAGGCACGAAGAAGGCATTGAGACCGAAGACAAATACGGCCGCCGAACGCACTGCAGGGCGAAGCTGCCGATCACCAAGATCTTCTTGATACGCCCTGTAGCGTGTATCTGCGTGAGTCCCGGGGCTCTGCATGCCCCTGAATCGTCCCCCCGGGAGTCCCCCTTGAGGTTTCGACTAGGCGCCCCTAGCCAGCCTTCTGGCGAGGCACCATGAGGCTGGGCAAGAGCAAGACATCCGCCGCCAAGCAGACCACTACTACAGCCGCTGTCATCAACCCGAGGTTCCGGACCAGAGTGAAGTCAGAGAAACCCAGTACGCTGAACCCAATCGCAATAGCCATCGTGCTGAAGACCAGCGCTGGCAGCGTTCTCGAGAAGGTGACCTCGAATGCCTCTTGGGCGTCCGCGCCCCGTCGGCGCTCATTGAGAACGCCAGAAAGAACATGAATCGTGTCATCAACCGCGATTCCGAGAGCAAGGCCACCGAGACAGACCGTCGCTGCATCAATCGGGACCTCGATTAGTCCCATCACACCGAATGCCATCGCTATCGGCAACGCGTTCGGCACCATCGCGATCATCGCCACCCGCCAGTCACGGAACACGGCAAGAAGAACACCTGCAACCGCGGCTAGCGCCAATCCCAGTCCGCGAAGGCCGCCATAGGCGATCTCGTCTTGGGCCTGCCCGAACTCGAACATAATACCAGTCGTGTTCGCGGTATACCCCGGCGGGCCGTGACTCGACCACCAATCGTCCACCCAATCGGCGAGCACACCGATATCCGCGGATCCATTCTCATCAACGCGGAGCAAGAGATTCGCGGCCTCGTGGTTGACCGCCAGTACGTCGGCGATCTGCTCTACATCACTCAGTAAGAGCAGATACTGATCGATCAGAGCCGGGTCCGTGGGCAAGCCCGCATTCGGGTCCTCTGAGAAAGCTGCATGAAGTTCTTGGACCGGGTCCGCAATCGAAAGCACTTTGCCCACATCCTCTCGAGCAGACAGCGCACTCCCAAGACGGTCGATCGCCAATATCGCTTCGGGGGTCGTCACCGTTGCCCCGCGCGGAGCTCGTACAACTACGTTCACCGGCGTAATCCCCGAGAGCCCGGATCGAATACGCTCATAGTCGCGCCTTAGCTCACCATCCTCGGGAAACCAGAGAATCACGTCGCTAGCAACATTCACCCGGGCTACGCCCCCGATGACCACGAGCCCTATCAGCAACCAGCACGTCCGAACGAGAGTCCGGCGCCTTGATACGGCACCAACAATCGAGACTCCTAAGCGAGATAAACTTGCGACAGCCCCACCATCGGAGTGCGGCCGGACTGGCCACAGAGCCACCAGGGACACCGCAAGCGTTAGTGACGCTAGCGTGACAAACAGAACCCCAAGCGCCCCATAGAACGCAAGGTCACGAACGAGCTCAATCCGGATTGTCGCCATCGCTAGAAACCCGATCGCGGTCGTCAGCCCAGACAACGCAATCTCTGGCGCCACCGCTTCAAGGGACTGCCGAAGGTCTTCTCTCGCGACACCCGAAGCCGCAGTAAAGACATGCATCGAATAGGCACATCCGAGCGCCAGCACGACCGAGGGGAGGATGAGCGTAGAGAACGAGAGGGTCGTCTCTCCGACAACCATACACGCGAGGCACAGAATGTTACCCGCAAGTCCCACAAAGAGCGCCCCGAAGACGGGAACAAATCGCCGAAAGAGCGCCCACAGCACGATTGCGACAAGGATGGTCGTTAGGGGTGAGAATATTGCCAGCTCAAGCCTTGTGCGCTCGCCAGCGGCTGCACGTACGACTGGCACCCCCGAGAGCCAAGCTTCCCTCTCTCCCACTGCTGAAAGGATCGCGTCCATCGCCGACTCTCGATCGCCATCAACATCACCATCGAAGACAAGATTGAGCGCGATGACCTCTCCGTTGTCGGATATCAACGTCCCCGACGCAATGCGATCCTCCCTAAGCGCTTGCCAAAGCGCAGCCTCTCGAGCCGGGTCACCAATGACACTCTCGACCAAACCCGGATCTACTCGGACGTCTTGGCCCTCACGCCGAATCAGAGGGACCGTCGAAAAGCTATCTATCCGGCGAACCGAATCGAGTACCTCGAGAGACGCCGTTAGCTCAAGAACTTCTCTGAGCATCTCAGAAGCGAAGGGTGGATCCGCCTTAAGCGCGATCGTGACGAACTCATCGCCGCCAAACATCGACAGGCTGTCTTGATACTCTACCCAGCTCTCATCTGAGCGATTCAGAGCGCTGCCGATCGTAGTGTCGACCTCAAGCTGGGTGACAAGCAGACCACCCATCACGACTGCAAGCACCCAGCCAGCCACCACCGTCCGGGGACGTGCAAGGCTCGCCGAGAGCAGGACGTCGAGAACTCGGCTCTGTCGACCTATTTGGGCCACCGAGAACTAGGGCTTTGCAGCCGTGACCAGCACTACTTGCGGGGGCGAGCCAAGAACTAGTTCCGACGCAACGTCTACCAGACCGGCCGCGCGCACTAGCTGGACCAGCTCATCGGCATCATAGAAAGCGAAGCGTCCCTCTTCCTCCAGACTCACCAACTTTGCCGCTTCGTTCAGGTGCCTCCGCTGAATCTCTTCGAAGCCATCCGAAACGTCCGCACCGAATCGCGTTCGGACTACCTCGGCACTGAGTTGACGACGGACAGTGCGATAAAGGCCCGACAGATCCGCGTCCCTGCGAGGAGCCGAGACCACGAGTCGGGCACCAGGCCGCAAAACCCTGACGATCTCGTCGAGAACAGGGACCGGATTCTCCAAGTAGCTAACGAGGAGTGACGCCAACACCGCATCGGCGGAGTTGGAAGCGATCGGAATTCCGAAAGCTGAACATTCCAGATTCGCGACCACACCGGACAGAGATGATGCGGAGGGAGGCTGCGGCACCAGCCGGCGGAGCGCCTGACGGACAATGTCCAACGCAACTAGATGAATGGACCCTGCGTCTCCGTGAAGGCCGATGTGCCTTGCAAGCTCTCCAGTCCCGCTTCCAAGATCCAAGACAGTATGTCCGGCGTGCAACCCGAGACGATCAATCTGTCGCGACATGAACTCCTCGTACTCGCTCGTCGCGGTCAGGAGCTGCATACCAATCGTCTCGTCTCGACCCAAAATATAGTCATGCCAAAATTTCACGAGATCGACCGCTCGCTTCGGCACTCGCGAGCGTTCCTCTCGCTGACGGCTCTCCAATTTCACGAGATCAGGAGCTGTGCCGCGCAAGGGAGTACCCAGCAGCATTCGCGAAGCTTCCTCGGAAACAAGCTGAAACGTCTCTAGCGCTTCCCTGCTCGTGCGGAGTTGATGCCCTGTAGGCACCTCTATCAGCCTGCGATTCCCAACGTCGCCTGCGCTCAATAAACGGCGAACCCGATCGAGATCCATCCAACCATCGTGCTTGCCATGCACCCAAGTGACAGGAATCGAAATTTTCTCCATGTCGCCAATAGCCTGATCGAGACCACCTAAGTCGTTCGCCAGGACATCCCGGGCGGCATTGTCGATATCTATCCGGACACCACCTAACTCGTGGACTCCGAAGCGAACGCCATGAAGGGCACCGCGATAGAAGTCCACACCACCCGAAACCGACCGCATCGCAGATTGGACATCAGCCATCCCAACGACGGACACCCATCCGACTATCACACCGGAACGGTCATCAGCCACTGCCCGCCGTCCATCGATGGATGCAAGGCTAAACGTCGCAAGCACAACCGCAGCAGTCTCGAATTCCCCATTTCTGAGGAACTCAATCGATGACTGAACGTCTCTTGCAGCTTGCGAATAGGTGAAACGCAGCGTCTCGTCGCCCGGTCGCCGACACTCCGGATCGACGTACGACTCTCCCCTGCGGTGCGTGCCATCGAACCGCAAGACCAAGAGCGACTTCCCTGCCGATTCAAACGTGCGTATTAGCGACTGCGCAAGCGGGAGAAGCGTCTCTTTCGTCCGCCCCCAAGCAGGGGGTATCACTATGGCTGGGGCGCCTCGCGGGTCTCCAGTGTGATCCAAGATCGCTCGGATCGGTTGGCCCTGGGAGTTCGGATACGTCACGACCCGAGGACAGGATTCGCTCGCCTGGCGTCCTGCGCGGGCTACTAGCCGCCTCGGTAGGACTCTCAGAACGTCCCGAGCAAGACCGGCTTGGTCTCTAGCGCGCTGAGCCACACCTCTCTCAAGGATTCGCTCCCTTCGCTCGACCGCGATCAAGGAGTCCTCACCGGAGGAGAGTGCTAGCCCGAGCCGAATCCACCCGGACTCACTGGGAACCGCGTGACGCACGGTGGCTTCTCGGTAGCTCCCATCCCCCTCAATCTCACGCATCCTGACGGATCCACTCGTCGGTATCTCAGCGTTCGCAGGTACTCGGATACCAACCCCACCGACCGATGAATCGAGGACAAAACCTGTCCAAGACTGCCCAGCTGACTGGATCTCAATCGGACGTGAGTCAACGGGCTTGCGGAACCGATCGCGGGCCTCCGAGCGACGCTCGACCGCATGAATCGCGTCCGGAACTCGAACCTCAAGCCTTCCACCTGCCTTGCGATCGACGAACTTTGTAGCCAGGAAGTACTCGATGCCATCGAGATCGAAGCTCAGATAGAGCTCCCTTTGTCGAGAGGGGTCGACATTCTCCTGCTCGAGCACCAGCGTCGACGAGCCAACTTCGACGACCCGAAGCGATCTCGGGCGGTTTCGGTGGTCCATCCCGTTCGCCAGAGGCGTCCCGCGCTCAACCAACCGCTCCAGGATCATGCGGATGTGTGAGGGCTCCTCAATCGTCTGCCTGTGGAACTCGGAGGCCCGGCCAGTCGCATCACTAAGTCGGCGCGAAGACTGGAGACGGTCCGTGCTTGAGTCAGGCGCGAATTCAGATCTCACGAACGGTTCAACTCCAAGGGTCTAGGCGGGAGCGCAGCCCGTTGGCAGGTCTAGCACTCTAACGACCCCCAACCATCAAGTGCAACATCCCAGGACTGCGTCCGGGACAGACCTACTGCCCGACATCGAGCGCTGGATTTTGTCGCACTCGTCTCGCCCGGCAACAAACCACGAAAAGTAACCGTGACACATTTCGCTCAGATACGGCCCACTCAGGAATGGCCCGCCTGGGCAAGGTTGGGATGCAATCTCGTGCAGAACACATCGAATGCACGCCCCAGCCACGCTTCCCCTGCCTCACCAGGAGTCGGGCCCGACCCGGGCGCGCCGACGCAGGGCCACGTCGCCCTAGTCCCGGCCGATTGCACCGCGCTTTCGAATGTCGATCCCCGCTTCACCAAGGAGTGCCAATGAGAAGTCCCCCATCGGGTACTCAGCGTTGTAGACGACCTCGGCTAGCCCTGAGTTGATGATCATCTTCGTGCAGAGAAGGCAGGGGCAATACGTCGTATACATTGTCCCGCCCTTTACTGAGACGCCGTGGTAGGCAGCCTGTGTGATCGCATTTTCCTCGCCGTGAGAGCAGACGCACTCGCCGAGGCCCTCACCTCCGGGCCCAAAGGCTGCGCAACGCTTACAACCACCCTCATTGCAGTTCCGTACGCCCTTGGGTGTCCCGTTGTACCCGGTCGAGATGATTCGCCGATCCTGAGTAATGACAGCTGCCACTTTCCGTTTGACACAGTTGCTCCGCGAGGCGACAACCCGCGCAATGCTTAGGAAGTAGTCGTCCCATTCGGGTCTTTCGAAGTATAGCCTCGCTCCCAGCAAGCCCTGCACAGCCGAGTGCAGATCATCGATCGATCCACAGTTCTCGATCAACTCATCCCTGCACTCCCGGACAGCATCCAACTGCTGGGAAGAAACGTCGTCGCTCCCTGCTTCACGCCCCTCCAACTCTCTCAGTCGGTCCAAGCTCCCAGGGTCGCCTGGTCGGGCTCTTCCCACGATCCGATCAAGCCTGACAGACTCGTCAGCATCAACCCAAATCAGAAAGAAGTTTGGCCCGGCGCTCCTCAGAGCAGCGACCTCGGCCGGGTGACGAATCGAATCGACAACATAGTTCCTGTCTGGCATGAATCGGCGAACCACTCGTTCCGCCAGAACTGCGGGGCCACCGCTACGGCGCAACTCCGTGCCGACCTCAATCATTCTCTCTCGGGTTTCCGTGAGGCCTCTTTCAGCAACCTCTGCCCGGATCTCATCCGAAAGAGATGTTGCACAGAAACTCCTCGACTTGAGGAACTCGACGATGGCGCTCTTCCCAGACCCATACGGGCCTGCAACACCGATTGTCATACTCATTGTGCCCCCACCAGAAGCGATGCTTGACCTTCAAGGTAACGAAGCCCGCTTGCTCTAGACCTGCTCGCCACTGACAATGCAATGGTGCCACTCTCGCGCCGCAAATCTGGCAGGCCTTCCCTCGCGAGAACCCTGGCAAGCCCAAGCTCAGCGTGCAGAGCCCAGACCGTGTTCCCGGCCTCCCTGCTGGTTCGAATCGCAGTCTCCATTGAACTTCGAGCGTCCCGCCACCTGCCCTCCAGAGCAAGCAAGTAGCCGGTCGGTCGAGCCATGCTTCCCCAGCTGAGAACGCCGTAGCCTGCGACCGCGTGAAGACGTTGGGCCGGCCTGATCACTTCCAACAATTCTGCGCCCATGGCCGAGTCTTCCGCGGCATAGGCGACCTCTGCCAGCGCAGACAACGCTATCAGCGAATCCAGCTGAAACTGCTTCGACCCACTCGCGTAGTCGCCAAGGACATCGACTGCGATTGAATGCGCTGCAGCTAGATCACCAGCGGCCAACTCGAAGAACGCCAACACGCATCGATACTCCGACATCCGATAGAACATTTGCGCATGGTCCCGCAGCGCTGGAAGCAGATCTGCCGATTGATTCTCCTGGAACGCGATCTCAGCCGCCTGAGCAACCGCGCAGTGGCCAACGTTCTCGTCCCCGAGCCGAGAACCAACATCAACAAGTGTGGCGACCTCCGCGCGCGCCTCCTCAAGGCGACCACCCGCTAGAGCCAGCATGCCGCGATACATCGGCAAGTACCATTGAGAGTGCGGCTCACGAGTCAGATTGGCGTCGAGTTCGAATTGACCAACCTCTCTTTCTAACGACGCTCGGTCTCCATTTTCCACAGCCGTAGCGATCAGAAACGCCCTACGCACCATTCGTGACGCCGGATCAAGCAGCTTTGCGTCTGACTCCCCACCCAAGTCAGCTGCGCGATTCTCGGCTGAAACCCAACTCCACTGAGCCCCCACGAGCCAGACTCCACATTCGGCAACGACTTCGGCCACTCCACATGTTGCGGCTTGATCAAGAGACCGTTGAACAACGGCCGACACCGCTTCGGTGCTTGAGCGCTCTTGCCAGTACATCGCCATCGCGAGGCGAGCCAACAACCGCGCCCGGAGATGTGCCGCCATGTCCGGAACGGTCAACAACCTCTCCAGGACTCCGATCAGCAGCGAATCGCAGACTCCGACCTCGATCGCAAAAAACCCGGGAGCCAGACTCAAGACGGCCTCTCCCAGAGCCTCTGTTTCCAGATCTTCGCCATCCTCCATGACGCTGAGAAGCACCTCTCTACCGCGCTTTCTGCGACCTGCTCGAACCAGTGAACCTCCAAGGCGAAGTCGGATGACCGCCTCGTTGGAGTCAGGAATCCGACCATCTCTAGATAAAGTCAGTGCGGTTCCCAGGAGTTCGCATGCCTGCCCAAATGCAAGGTGGCGCTCCGCCCAGTCTGCAGCAGCTAGCAAGCTGCGAAAAGCACCAGCACGATCGCCCAACGGCAGCGAGCGCACATGATGATGGGCAAGCTCGGCAAGCCCATCATCTCTAGCAGCGCTCTCCAACATGGCAGCGGCACGAGCATGCAGCTGAGCGCGCATGGTTGGATCTAGGTTGGAGTAGAGCGCTTCTTGAACCACTTCATGACGAAAGAACATCATCCCAGAGCCCAACTCAGGACCGGCCAGCAGCCCGCGATCAATGGCCGGCCTCAAGAGCGAAGTCACGTCCAACGGCGCGACTCCAAGGAGCTCGGCTGCATCCTCAAGACGGAAGTATTTCCCAAGGACTGAGAGTCGACTGAGTACATCGCTAGTCCACTCAGACATCTCCCCAACACGGCGAAGCACCGCCCCAATAAGCGACGCTGGAACAGAACCCTCGTCGCCGATTCGCACTCTCAAGAGCTCCTCTAGAAAAAGAGGGTTCCCTCCAGAACGAGAGAGCAGCCTCGTGGGTTCGATTCCCGTGGCGCCGGGACCGATCCGCGACAAGAGATCTTCAACATCAGCTGGCGAGAACGGGTCGAGATTGACCAGCCAACCATCGGCCCGCCTCACCTCTTCATCGAATCCAGAGATCGACTCGAGAGGGTTGTCTCTGGAAGAAATGACAACCATGACTCGAGAGCCAGGAAGGAGATCAGAGAGGTATCGAAGGAAAAGTCGGCTGTCCGAGTCCGCACGGTCAATGTTGTCCAGGAGAAGAGCAAACGCTGAGTCATCGGGAATGTCCTCGAGAATCAGGTCCGCCAGAAGAGCGAACCGCCGAAGTCGTTCCCATTCAGGAGCCATACTCTGAGCTATCGACGGGGCTGTGACGGCGACGGCTCTGTCGCGCTTCGCGCCAGTAGACGATCTCCTTACAGCCTCAATCCACGGCGCCAGAGGCACGGCCGGACCCAGCGAGGCGCAATCAACGAATGCTGTCGCGATCCCGAGCCTCCGTGCTCGAAGTGTCAACTCACGACAGAGCCTCGATTTTCCGATTCCTGCCGGTCCTTCCAGCAGAGCCAATGAACCACGAGACTCCCGTGCTGAAGCAAGACTTTGGAGAAACTTTGACATCTCATCGACTCGCCCCACGAATGGGAGGTCAAGCGGGAGCATCGCTTCTTTCGGCAGACTCCTGTCCTCCACAACCACCTCAACCGGGGCCACGAACCAATAGCCGCGGCCGTGAATGGTCTTGATGAATCGGTGTTGGCGCGGGTTGTCGCCGAGGGCCTTCCGGGCGAGGAAGAGACAGCGGGAGAGGGAGCTGTCAGAGATGCGGCGGCCACCCCAAACGTGACTGACAAGCTCGCTTCTCGTGACGGGACGTTCGTGATTCCGAACGAGAAAGAGGATCAGGTCGAACACCTGCCTCGGAATCGGCACTGGCTCGCCACCCTGCCGCAGCTGAAACCGCGTCGGGTCGAGTTCGAAGTCTTGAAACCGATAGAGCATGTGATCGAGCGCTCAATGGGAGCGTGGGCCCTCGACCCGGGAGATTGAGCGGGCTGATGAGTGTGGGCCATCCCGTTCGCCCTGCCCACCGAATTCGTACGAACGCGCGGAGACGCTAGTTTCGAGCGATGCGGGTCCTCGTCAGCGGCGCCGGCGGTTTCGTCGGCAAGAAGCTCATTGAAGAGCTCGACTCCCGAGGCTTCGAGACTTCGGGTTTCGATCTCGACGTCGACGTCGCGAAAGCAGCGGCCGTACACACACGGATCGAGGAGTCGCGCCCCGACGTAGTCATCCACCTTGCCGCGATCTCCTCGATCGCGGCAACATTCGCGGACCCTGGGGCGGCGTTTCGCGTGAACTTTCTCGGCACCCGAAACGTGTTGTCGGCATGCCAGAGACACGTACCAGGGTGTCGCATCCTGTTCATCAGCTCAGGAAGCGTCTACGGAACGGCTGCACCCGGAGCGCCACCATTCACCGAAGCATCCACACTGTTCGCCGAGTCGCCGTACGCCAGAACCAAGGCGGCCGGCGATCTCCTCGCGCGGGAGTACTGCGCACGCGGATTGTCGGTCGTCCGCGCGCGTCCTTTCAACCACACGGGTGCAGGCCGGCCCGATGCGTTCGTCGAATCGAGCTTTGCGCGCCAGGTCGCCGAGATCGAATCGGGCACGAGGCCACCCCAGCTCGAAGTCGGGAACCTCGACTCGGTGCGCGACTTCCTGCACGTCGACGACGTCATCGACGCATACTGCCGTCTGATCGACCCAAAGGTGGTAGACGGTGCGTACAACGTCGCGAGTGGCACCGGGATCCGCGTCGGCGATCTCCTGGACCGCCTACTCGAACTGGCGGGCCTCACAGACCAGGTCCAAATCTCAGTCGACCCGTCACGCTTCCGACCCACGGACCGAGCCGTCGGAGAATCGGGCAAGCTGCGCGATGCAACCGGCTGGCGTCCACGAGCCGATCTCAGCTCCGCCCTGACCGAACTGCTCGACGACTGGCGAGTGCGCCATCGGACGGAGCCCGCTCCGTAGTCGCGCAGTGCCTCCCGGGATTCGGCCCGATAGTCGCACAAGCTTCTTGCCAATTTGTCATAGACACTGCCATAATGTCGTTCCCACGAACCCTCTCCCGGAGAACCGATGCGCCCCAGCGCCTTCCCCCTCGCGGCTTCGCTGCTGCTCCTCTGCGCCCTTTCCGCCCACGCTCAAGAAGACACGGCCCCGGGTTCTCCGACCTTCAGCGAAGGCGACGTGATCACCGCGGATCAGGTCGAGGCGATCAAGCCTTTCCTCCCGCCCGAGTTCTGGTCGAATCGCGACTTCTTCTTCTATGAGGGCATGCAGCTCGAGATCGGTCCGTTCCACCGCGACTACAGCTCGCCCCCGGTCTACCAGGAAGCGACGAAGAAGTTCTCGGGCGCGGTCAAGCTCGGCCCGTCGAACAGTCTCGTCGACTACCGCGCGGGTCAGCCCTTCCCGATGGAGGCGATCGATTGTGAGGGCGACCCCGAGGCCGGCGCAAAGATCGCCTGGAACTTCATTCGCCGCTGGGAAGGCGCCGGCGGCAAGGCCCAGTTCTACTACTCGTACTGGGATCGCGGTGAGGAACTTCCGCTCTATTACGAGGGCAACAGCGCTGGAGTGTCTCTCGCCTATCGACCCGAACCCCAATTCGAGGAGCACGGTGGCGACCTGTTCAGGCGCGAGAAGCGCTACACGGCGGGCGGGCCAGAAGTCACTGCGCCGTTCGATGCACGCGGCATCATGCTGCTCAGCTATCGCTACAAGTCCTCCTACGGGCACCCGGACGAGGCCAAGAACGACGACACCTGGGTCTACGTTCCACGCCTTCGCCGAGTGAGGCGGATTTCGTCGGCACAGCGAACCGATGCGGTCTCCGGCACCGACTTCACGTTCGACGACCTGTTCAGCTTCAACGGCGTCATCCCCCAATACGAATGGGAGTGCCTCGGCGAGATGGACCTTCTCGCGCCGATGAACAGCAAAGTGTTCGGATTCCCCTTCGAACGCGATCACAACTTCGGCCCGTACGGACTTTCCTACGCGGACGATCGCTGGGACATGCGGCATGCCGTCAAGATCCGGTTCATTCCGAACAACCAGGATCATCCGTACCAGAAGAAAGAGATCTACATCGACAAGCAGACGCTGGAGCCGATGTACTCGTTCGCCTACGACAAGAAGGGCGAGCTCTGGAAGGTGATCTGGCACAACCACCGCTGGAGTGACGACCCCAACTTCCCGGAGTACACGGGATGGGAGGGCGTCCCCGAGCCTCGCGATCTGAGTGTCGTCTCCGACACGATCGTCAACGTGCAGACGGGCACCGGCAACCGGATCGAGTTCTGGGATCGCAGCGGCAGCGGTTTCAAGTCCAAGGGTAAGATCCGTCGCTTCATCGACGTCGGCCGCCTGACCAAGGGGCGCTGACTCTCCGACAGCAGCCGGATCTGCGCAGCTCTATGCTCTGAGCATGAGGCACGTCTGGACTCGCGGGTACGAAGCAGCCCGCAAGGTCGTCATCGGGATCGTCGGCGGCACCGTGGTCCTGTTCGGCGTGGCCATGCTCGTGCTCCCCGGACCCGCGTTCGTCGTGATTCCGGCGGGCATTGCGATCCTCGCGCTCGAGTTCGCCTGGGCGAGGCGTTGGCTCCGGATCGTTCGCCAACGCATCTTGCCGGACCAGGCCGTCCCCCCGTCTCCCGAAACGCCGGATTCCTAGAGGACCTCTCTCCCGAGCCCGGGGAAGACCCGCCCGATCTTGTCGAGCAGATAGTCTCCATAGGTGCCGCTCCAGTCGTGAACATCGATCCCGTCCCAGCGCGCGTCACCCGACCGACGCGCCCCTTCCCCTACTTCGATCGGCGACACCTCTGCGTCGAACGCGGGATCGAAAAAGAACGGGAAAGAGAACCGACTCGACCCCGTCCGATTGCGCACCCGATGGGCCGTCGAGCGATAGAACCCCGACGTCATCCGATCGAGCATGTCCCCGAGATTGCAAACGAACGATCCGGGAACAGGCGGCGCCGACTGCCACTCTCCCTGCACTTTGACCTCGAGGCCCGCAGAACTCTGCTGCAGGATCGTGAGCAGGCCGTAGTCTGTGTGCTCTCCCACGCTGAACTGCGGGGCGCCATCCCCTGCGGTGTCAGACAAGAGCGGCGGATAGTGGAATATCCGGAACAGAACCAGCGGATCGGCCGTGTAGCGGGCACGAAAATAGTCGGACTCGAGACCGAGGCTGACCGCCAGGCCTCGCATCACTGCATGCGAGAGCGCAGTCAGCGCCGCCATGTATTCCCACACCGCTTCCCGCAGGCCCACGGGTCGAACGGGAAACAAGTTGGGCCCGTGAAGGGGCTTGCCTGCGACGACTCGTAGATCCTCGGGGCCGAGTTCCTCGCCGAAGTAGAGCCCCTCTTTCTGGTCGGGCCGACCGAGCGTCAACTCGCCGCCCACCGGGAAAAAGCCACGCCACGCCCGCCCTCCCCGCTCCATCTCGATCTCTCTCTTCTCGGACGAGGAGAGTGCGAAGAACTGACGACTTTCGGCCTCTAGCCGTTCGGACAGTGGCTCTGGAACGCCGTGCCCGACGATGTAGAAGAAGCCGAAGCGAGAGCAGGCAGTACGGATCTCGGAGCCCACGCGTTCGAGGTCGCCGCCCGGTGTCAGCAGCGCCGAGACATCGATGATCGGGACTTCCTCTCCCACGACCCGGAGCGTAGCGAGGGCCTCTACTCGACGGCGACCGACGACCCGCTAGGGTGAGCCGCCGTGAGCCAGGAAGCCCTCGACCTCTCCCGGGTCTTCGAACTCGAACCTCACGGGCCCGACACCTGGCTCGGGGAGAGCCCGCCCTACTCCTGGGGTCGGATCTACGGGGGGCTCGTGGTCGCACAGGCCCTCTGGGCCGCGACCCAGACGGTGAAGGTCGAGCACGCAGTCCACTCGCTCCACGCCTACTTCATTCTCGGCGGGGATCTATCCGAGCCGGTCCGATACGAAGTCGACCGAGTGCGAAACGGCCGATCGTTCAGCACACGTCGCGTCATCGCACGGCAGAGCGGCGGCGCGATCCTCACCCTCGCGTGCTCGTTTCAGGTCGACGAAGGGGGGCCGCAAACGCAATCCGCGGCACTGCCTGACGACGTGCCGCCGGCTGAATCGCTGAAGGAAGAGCTCGACGCGGGAATCGAGTGTCGAGAAGCCAAGATCCAAGGCGGGCCGCCCCGCTCCCCGATGTGGGTGCGCTACCCGGCTGGCCTCGGCGACGATCCGCGCATGCATGCCTGCGCGCTCGCCTACCTCTCCGACGTGAACCCGATGCACGCGGTCACGCTCTCGCACCCGGCCAAGATGGGCGAAGAAGGCGAGTGGAGCGGCGACTTCATGGGCGCCAGTCTCGACCACGCCCTCTGGTTCCACCGCCCGGGTCGTGTCGACGACTGGGTGCTCCTGGACATGACCGGCCACGGCATGATCGGCAGCCGCGGACTCGCGACGGGGCCCGTCTTCTCTGCGGGCGGGACCCACCTCGCAACGGTCGCCCAGGAAGGGCTGCTGAGGGCGAAGCGCCCCCAGCAGCCAGGTTCCTGAACCAAGATACTGCGCGGCCGTCTAGGGCGTCTTCGCCTTGAACTCGCTCGCGTCGTTCTTCTTCACGGTCGTCAGGGTGGCCGCGGTGCAGCTCGCATCACTCGCCATGACCTGCACGGTCGCCGAAGTCGCGCCGGACAGCGCAGCGGTCACGCCCACCGGAAGCTCGGCCTGGTCCTTCTTGGCCTTGTTGGCCGCCTGAACCTTGACCTTGCCCTTGCCGCTGGTCCCCGACTTGGTCGTAATCTTTTTCACGCCGTCGGACGCAGCCAGCTTGTCCTTGTATTTGTAGCCACCCTTCGCCGTCTTCCAGCAAGGCTTGGTGCCACAGGTGTCTCCTGCGCGATCGACCGAAAGCGAGGCGATCAGAGCGTCGGCACCGTCATAGACACACAGCCCGTAGACGGTCGTACCCGTCGCCGGATCCCCGAAGTCGGTGATGTCAGTCGCCAGGTCGAACTTCTTCAGGCTCACCTTCAGCTTCTCGTTGCCCGCTTTCTTTTCGGAGATCTTCAAGCTGGCCTTGGCCGCCAGCGCGCACGACGGACTGGGCGCGGCCGTGCAGTAGCTGATCGCCGTACACGTGGCCGAGCAGCCGTCCCCGTCTATGACATTGCCGTCGTCGCAGACTTCTCCGAGGCCGGCTTGCAGGACGCCGTCGCCGCAACTCTCGACGCCGCACGTGCTCGAGCAGCCGTCTTCGTCGACGACGTTGCCGTCGTCACACGCTTCGCCCGCTTGAAGCGCGCCATTGCCGCAGACTTCGGCCACACAGAGACTGTCGCATCCGTCGCCATCCACGGTATTCGAGTCGTCGCAGCCTTCCGAGGGCTGCATGACGCCGTCGCCGCACGATTCGAGCAGGCACCCGCCGGAACAGCCGTCGAAATCGATGGTGTTGCCGTCGTCGCACTCTTCGCCGGTCGCCGGCTGGGTCACGGCGTTGCCGCAGAGCTCGATGACGCAGTTCTCGTCGCAGCCGTCCGCAGCGACGGTATTGCCGTCGTCGCAGTCCTCACCGCTCTGGATGACGGAGTTGCCGCATTCTTCGATCACACAGAGCGAGTCGCAGCCATCCCCGTCCACCGTGTTGCCGTCGTCGCACTCTTCTCCGCTCTGGACGACTGCGTTGCCGCAGACTTCGATCAGACAGCTGGAATCGCAGCCGTCCCCATCGATCGTGTTGTTGTCGTCACACTCCTCGGTGCCTTCGATCACGCCACTGCCGCAACCCGGAACGAACGCCATTCCGTTCCACCAGCCGGTCGTCAAAGTACCGGTGGCGTAGACGGGGCCAGACGTGAAGTCTCCGCCGGCAGAGACCTCGTAGACGTCCGGGGTCGACGTAGCAACGAAGAGACCCAGCGGGCCGACGTCGAGCATCCCGATCGGGTTGACCAACTGGGCAAAGTCCGGCCCCGAGCTCAGATTGCCGCCAGCGGTAAAGTCGCCGATCGAGGTGAGATTGTACTCGGAGGCCAGGAGAGCACCTGCGCGCTTGCCGATCCCCGGGACGAACGTGCCAAAGGCGTAGCCGGCTACTCCCGTGAAATCGCCTCCCGCAGTGATATCGAACAAGCGTCCGGAAAGGGTCGAGTCGTTGACCCACAACGTTCCGTTCGAGTCCCGAAAGAGCGCGCTCCCCGAGACCAATCCGGTCGCGAAGCCCGGCGCGCCGGTGAAGTCTCCGCCCGCGGTGATGTCGATGACCGCGTCGCCAAAGCCCTGAAGCACCAGGATCTCCGCCGCGTCGCAGACCAGTTGCGTCGGAGACGAGAGGCCTGTCGCGAATGCCCCGACACCCGAGAAATCTCCGCCCGCGGTGATGATCGTGACCTCACCCGAATCGAACTCGGTCACGTAGACGTCGCCACCGGGCCCGATGCAGATGGAGGTCGGACGGCTGAGTCCGGTGGCGAACCGTCCGGCGGCCGAGAGATCGCCACCCGGACGAATGTCGACGACCGAATTGGCCCCGATTTCGTTCTCGGTGAAAAGAATCTGGCCCGGCGTTGCCTGGGCGAAGCTCGTCTGAGCTGTGAAGAGAAGAGCGGCGGTCACCAGAGCCACCGAAACGGCGAAGCGCATGCAAAATCCTCCAAGCGCGCACGTTCACGCGCACGCATCATTGCGGCCAACGGTCAGCCAACCTTGAGTGTTCTCCCCTGGGGCCAAGGTTCCCAATGAACCCATTGATTAATTATTCCGTATTTGGTTAATTATCTGTCCCCAGTGACTGGCCCCGCTGCCCAGGAGATCCCCAATGTCCGAAACCCCGACTGCGCCCCGCCCGGCCGTCATCCCGTATCTCTCCTATGCCGACGCCCCGGCCGCGATCGAGTTCCTGACCACCGCGTTCGGCTTCGAGGAGCTGTTCCGGTTTCCGATGGAAGACGGCCGCATCGGGCACGCGGAGCTCTCCTTCGGGGGCAGCGTCGTGATGCTCGCCTCGGTCTACGAGGAGCTCGGCTTTGCGAGCCCGCGAGACCTGGCGGGGATCCACACCCAGGTCCAGGTCGCCGTCGATGACGTCGACGCTCATTTCGAGCGCGCCCGCGACGCGGGTGCGGTGGTGACGAGCGAGCCGGAAGATCAGTTCTACGGCGATCGGTCCTATCGGGCGGTCGATCCCGAAGGACACCGCTGGATTTTCAGCCAGCACATTCGTGACGTACCGCCCGAAGAGTGGAAACTCCCGGAGTGAACAAGGAAGAGTCGACGCCCGACGAACCAAGCGCTCCCGTGGCCTCGATGCCGGACGGATCGAGCGGCGCCGCACCCGAAGAGGCAGAGCGCAATCCATTCCGAGCGCCGGGCTTCACCCGGTGGTGGATCGCGTCGCTGGTCGCGGGCACCGGTGTGGGCATCCAGAGCGTCACTGTGCCGCTGTTCATCCGCGACCGCGTTTCGCTTGACGATCGCGCTCTCGCGATCGCAGCCGCTCTGATCGCGGGGACACTCCCGGGAGCTCTGCTTGCGCTCGTCGGCGGGGCCGTCGCCGACCGCGTCGAGCGGCGCCGTATCCTGGCGCGCACGTACGGCGTCGCGGCATTCATTTCGACGGCCTACGTCGCCCTCAGCGGATGGAACGTCCAGGCGATCTGGCCGGTATTCCCGCTCGCGGCGATCGTCGGTGCGGCCGGCGCGTTCACGAACCCCGCACGGCAGAGCATGATCCCGCAGCTCCTCAGCCGTGAGCAGCTCCAGAACGGCGTGATCTTTGGAACGATGGGATTCATGGCCACGCTCCAATTTCTCGGGCCCAGCGTCGGCGGGCTGGTGACAGAGGCCAGCAGCCTCACGGTGGCGTTCGCACTCGAAGTCGCGCTGCTCACGGTGGGCGCCATCCTGTTTGCGGGAGTGCGCACGCCCCTCCCCGAGCCGGGTTCGGGCACCGTGCTGAGCGATCTCGTCGCCGGGCTTCGCTACGTCCGGGGCGAGCCTTCCCTTCGCGGGCTGCTGCTGCTCGGGACGGTGATCGGCGTACTGTTCATCGGCCCATTCGCGGTCACCGTTCCGATCCTCGTGCCCGACATCTTCGAAGCCGGAGACAAGTGGGTCGGGCTGCTGTGGGGCTGCTTCGGGGGCGGGGTCTTCGCGGGCTCGATCACACTCACTCGGTGGCGGTTCCCGCGCCGCGGCCTGGCGGCGCTCCTTTCGATCGTGGCCGGCGGCGTGATCACGGTGTTCTATGGCCTCACCAGCAATCTGCTCCTCGCAGCTCTCCTGCAGGTCGGCCAGGGACTGGGTGCGTCGATCTTCATCAACTACGTCGTCGCGTTGCTGCAAGAGAACACCGAGCCCCGCATGATGGGCCGGGTCATGAGCATGTACTCGCTCGCGTTCTTCGCCTCGATGCCCGTCGGTTATGCCCAGGCTGGCGCCGTCACGACCCACTTCGGTCCCGCCGCGAGTCTGGTGTCGAGCGGAATCTGCGCCGCGTTCATCGCGCTCCTGGCCTTGAGCTTCGCTCGGTCGGTCCGGAGCCTCCGCTAGCATCCGGTTCGTGCAACTCTCTGATTGCATCGAGCGCACGTCGTGAGCCCCCGAGAGCCGATCCCGCCCGAGCCGAGTTCGTCGGCGCCCAAGCGACCGTGGCTCGCGGGGTACTTCTACGAGCCCGCGGTCTGGCCGATCACGATCGTCCTCCTTGCCCACGCGGTCCTCGGTCTGGCCATCGCGCTGCTCGACGCACTCCGCCATCAGGGCGTGTTGTCGATTCTCGTGCTCAGCCTGGCGGCGGGGGTGACGGCATGGGCCATCCAGAGGGCCTGGAAGCGAGGCGCCCTCGGCCGCGCGGTCCCCACACTCGTCGCCACCTGGTCGCTCGGCGCGCTGTGCGCGTGGGGCGTGGATCGCGCACAGCTCTACTGAGGCGGCCGACGCTTGTCGGGGCGGTTGCGAACCTTCTTCGCGAAGCGCTTCTTCTCCTTTCGGTCCTCGTGGCGCGCGCGCGCGTCTCGCTTGGCTCGAATGACCTGCGCTTCTCGCTCGAGCTTCCTCATGCTCTCGAGCCGCGCCGGGTCGAGCCGACCGGCGGCGATCTCCGCCTGCACCGCGCAATCCGGCTCTCCTGCGTGCCCACAGTCATGAAACCGACACTGTGCGGCGAGCTCTTCGACATCCGAGAAGACCGCACCGACGTCGCCTTCGTCGGCCCACAGGCCGATCTCCCGGATCCCGGGGGTATCGATCAACACGCCTCCGCCAGGCAACAAGAACAGCTCGCGGTGACTCGTCGCGTGGCGACCGCGGTCATCGTCTGCGCGCACCTCCAGTGTCTTCTGCACGTCCGCACCAAGGAGCCGATTGGTCAGAGTCGACTTCCCGACACCGGACGAGCCGACCAACACGCCGGTTCGACCGGGCCCCAACGTCTCGACGAAGGCTTCGATGCCCTCGCCCGTCTGTGACGAGAGAGGCAGCACGGGGGTGTCACCCGCTGCACCCCGCGCCTCTCGGGCGAGCTCGCCCAGATCGCCGCAGAGATCAAGCTTGCTGAGTACGAGCACTGCGTCGGCGCCACTCTCGGCCACGACGGCCAAGGTCCGCTCGATTCGGCGCGGATTGAAGTTCTGGTTGGCAGACGTCACGACGAAGACGACGTCGACGTTGGCAGCCAACACCTGAGATCGTGCCGGACGATCGGGCCTGCGCCGCGTCAGCGCCGACGCTCGCGCCAACACGTGATGGATCGTCCCCTCGGCGCCGCCCGAATGGGGACTCATCGCCACCCAGTCGCCAACCGTGGGAAGCGCCTCGGAGCTCTCTGCGTGATGGACGAGCTTCCCGGCGCGCTCCGCACGCAGCTCTCCTGCTGCGGCCCAGAGCCCGTAGACCCCGCGCTGTTCCAGACTCACCCGAGCGGGCAGATACGCCCCGCTCGGATCCACGGCCTGCAGGGCACTCGCCCACACAGGACTCCAACCCATCGCTTCCAATCGTTCCATGGCACACTCCTCGTTCCGGAGACGAACGGGCCTCGGGCCCAGACAACCGGGATCCCGTCCAAGCTCGGAAACGAAGAAGCGGAGCCGTTCGGCTCAGCGCGTCGCGGAGGAGGCGAGAATCCCTGCGGTGCGGCTGTCGTGCACAAGCGCCATGTTTCGCCTCCTTTTTGCAGCATGAGCTGCACCCCCAAACATCTCGCGATCGGCGGGCCGCGTCAAGCCCGGTGGCCGCGAGCCGGCGCCTGTCGTAGCGTCGGCCGCCGTGTCCGCACCCATCGTCTTCTCGGGAAGCCCCCTCGACCGCCTCGACCAGCGCCGGAAGGACGCCGCCTGGATCACCGCGCAGCTCGGCGACGAGTCGACCCGTGTCCTCCCGGTCTGGCGCCTTTCCGTGCTCGTCCGGTCGGGCGGAACACCCAGTCTTGCGTGGGCGACCTCTTCTCTGCTCGAGAGCGTCGGAGCCGGGACGCCTCCAGTCTTTCTCGGGGTCGTCGACCAGGTCGCACACTTCGCGCTGGATATCTCCTCGACAGCCGAACCCATCAAAGAACTCGAGTGGGAAGGCGTCGCCGAGTTTCCGGACCTTCGCGCCATCGCAGGCCAGCTGCCCGCGGGCGAAGCTGCAATCGCCGCCCAAGCCCGTCACCTCGTCGATTGGCATGCGCGCCACGGACACTGCCCCGGCTGCGGTTCGCGAACCGAAGCGCGCGACGGCGGCTATGTGCGCCTCTGCAGTGAGTGCGGGGCCGAGCACTTCCCGCGCACCGACCCGGTCGTGATCATGCTGGCCACCGACGGCGACCGCTGCCTGCTCGGTCGCCAGCCGAACTGGCCCAAGCCCTTCTTCTCGGCACTCGCCGGGTTCGTAGAACCCGGCGAGTCGCTCGAGGAGGCCGTGCGCCGCGAGGTCATGGAGGAAGCAGGAATCCGGGTCGGAGCGGTGCGCTACCTGGCGTCCCAGCCCTGGCCATTCCCCGCCTCACTCATGCTCGGCTGTGTCGCCGAGGCGCTCGATACCCAGATCGTCGTCGACGGAGCCGAGCTCGAGGAAGCTGTGTGGTTCACCCGAGAGCAGGTGGTGAGCGCGTTCGAGAGCGCCACCCAAGATCTCGCGGTCCCGCCGCCCGTCGCAATCGCCCATCAACTGATGCGCGCGTGGGCGCTCGAAGACGCGCGGCCGTGAGGCTCTTCCCCTCCAAGTGGGGGCGCGGCACACTCTCTGCACAGTCCGTAAAACGGGAGACTCTGCCATGCTGAAGGTTGGCGACTCGGCACCCGATTTCACACTGCCCGACCAAGACGGGAACCCGGTTCGCCTGAGCACGCTGCTCTCGAATGGCCCGGTCGTTCTCTACTTCTATCCGGCGGACTTCACCCCCGGCTGCACGAAAGAAGCGTGCGATCTCCGCGACATCCACCAGGAGATCGCCGCGGCCGGACTCACCGTGGTCGGAGTCAGCCCGCAGGACGCCCAAAGCCATCGACGTTTCGCCGAGCGCTACGACCTGCCGTTCACGCTCGTTGCCGACCCGGACAAGACTGCCGTCCGAGCGTATGGCGTCGACGGCCCCCTGGGCCTCGGAGTCCGGCGAGCGACCTTCCTGATCGGGACCGACGGCGAGATCGAAGACACCGTGCTCGCCGACCTCTGGATCGGTCGCCACGCGGAGTTCGTCCGCAACGCCGTGGCCGCGGCTCGCTGATCCTCGACCCCGAGGCCCGCCCGGCCCCTCAAGTTTCGAATGGAATGGACCGATTCCGGCCTCCGGGAGACCTACCTGCCCATGGCACTCGTCTGGATCGGATTCGTCACGTTCTTCGTGGTCGCGCTTGCGGTCGGGGTTCGTCTCGCCCTGCTCTGGAAGCGGACGGGCGAATGGCCCGAGCTGATGATTGCCACGGGCGTGCTCGGCATCGGGGTCTTCGGATTCGGTCTGCAGACCGCCGCGGCAGTCGCCGGTGAGGGCACGCTGTTGTCCCGCGTCCTGCTCGCACTCGCGCTGATCGGGTCGAGTGTCGGCACCGCGGCCTACTACTTCTTCAACGCTTGGGTCTATCACCCGGAGAGCCGTGGCGTCCGCGGGCTCGCCATCTTTGGCTGCGCGGGACTCGCGCTGGCGTTTGTCGCAACCGGCCTCGACACCGGCTTCGGGCGGCTGGGCGGAACCGGCCCGATCGACATCACGCGCTTCCTGATGCTGATCGGCGGAATGCTGTGGGGCTCGGGGGAGGCGTTCCGCTACTGGCTGATGATGCAACGCCGACTCGAACTCGGTCTCGCCGACCCGGTCGTGACCAATCGCTTTCTGCTCTGGAGTCTCGGGGCGGGAACCGCAGGACTCGGATCGCTGATCGGAATGATCGCCCAGCTCTCGACCGGACTGACGATGCTCGAGCTGCCCTGGGTGATGGCGAGCTCGTCCGCACATGGCTTCGTGGCCGCGATCGCACTCTGGCTCGCGTTCGTCCCGCCGGCCGGGTACGTCCGGTATCTCCGCGCCCGAGCGGCCTGATTCGATACCCTGACGCCTCTTCGAGAAGGAGCGTCGATCGATGATCTCTGCCTGGGACGACTTCCCGGTCCATCAGACCGCAGAACCGGTTCGCCACGTCGCGACGAGCGATCGCAACTTCTACGACCGCTACTACTTCAACCTCCATGGGTCGAGCGATGAGCTCTTCATGGTCATGGGCTTCGGGCAGTACCCGAACCTCGCGATCCAGGACGCCTTCGCGTGCGTTCAACGACGCGGGCAGTATCGCGTCGTCCGCGCCTCGCGAGAACTCGGCGACCGGATGGACCTGAGCGTCGGTCCCTTCCGGATCGAAGTCATCGAGCCGCTCAAGCGGGTGCGCTTCGTACTCGACGAGACCGAGCACGGAATCGCCGCCGACCTCCTTTGGACCGGCGCGATCCCGACCGTCGAAGAGAACGCTCAGTTCATCCGGCGGAAGGGCCGTGTCTTCTTCGACACCTGTCGTTTCGCGCAGACCGGGTACTGGGAGGGCTCTCTGCGCGTCGGCGACGAACACTTCGACGTCACACCGGATCGCTGGTGGGGGACGCGGGACCGCTCCTGGGGGATCCGTCCGCATGGGGAGGCCGAGCCGCCGGGCATCCATGCCGGCGCCTCCGGCTCGCTGATCGGGATGTGGAACTACTTTCCGATGCAATTCTCCGATCACTCGATCCTCTACATGCGCAACGAAGAGAACGACGGGACGGTTGCGCTCCACGACGCCAAACGAATCTGGAACGATCCATCTCGCGAGGTCGAAGAACTCGGCCCGGTCGAGTACGAGCACAAGCTCGAGCCCGGCACCCGAATGATGAAAGGCTCGACCGTGCGGTTCCCCGACGCCCCGGGCGGCCCCATCGAGATCCAGTGCGAGCCACTCTTGTACGCGTTCATCGCGCTCGGAACCGGCTACGGAGTCGAAGCCGATTGGCGGAACGGGATGTATCAGGGCCCGCTCGTCGTGCAGGGCAAAGAGTATGTGACGTCCGAGATCGAGGCCCTCGGCCAGCTCACGCTCGTCGACCACGTCGCCCGATACACCTACGACAAGAACGTGGGCTACGGGCTCTACGAGCACGCGTTCGTCGGCCCGTTCGAGAAGTATGGGATGAAGGACCGAGCCGACGGCGCGAGTTGACGCCGGTCAAACGCGCCGTGCCCGCACGCCGACCCACCGTGCGCCGTCGGCATCACGCCGCTCGAGGGTCGCGTCGGGCTCGAGTCCCGCGCGCGCGAGGCGTGGGGTCAGTCGCGGGAGATCTTCCGCGAGAAGGCCAGCGAAGATGGCGTACCCTCCCAAACGGAGACGAAATCCGATGTCCTCGAGGACGGGTTCGAGCTCGGAGCGCAACAAGTTGGCGAGAACGAGGTCGAAGGATGCGTCCTGTGCAAGGGCCGAGATGGGGCCCGTGAACCAAGCGAGGCCGCGGAGAGTCGGGTTCGCGCTCGCGTTCTCCACCGCAGCAAGGGCCGCCAGCGGGTCGAGATCGAAACCCACCGCTGACCGGGCTCCCAGCGAAACTGCAGCGAGCGACAGGACGCCGGTGCCCGTTCCGACATCGAGGACGCGAGTGTTCGCGATCGCCTCTGGCGGGAGCGCATCGAGGACCGCGAGCGCGAGCCACGTCGACTCGTGGCTCCCCGTCCCGAACGCCTGGCCCGGCTCTACGACGAGAGCCGGCGTCTCCGCATCCGCGTCATCGGGCACGAACGAGGGGCGCACCGCAAGCCGCGGCGACACCCGCACCAGCGTGATGCCATCTCGCCAACGTTCCTCCCATGCGACGTGGACGACCGGCTCCAGCGGCCCGACGTGCCCTGCCCCGACTCTGCGGACCTCGGCTTCGAGCGCGGCGCGGACCGCCTCACTCAGGGCCGCCGGCGCGTAGACGACGAGCATGACGTCCTCCGACCCTTCAGGATCCCGTTGTTCCTCGAGCCCGCTGGCCCCGGCCGCGTGCGCCTCGGCCCCGAGTCGCTCGGCTGCCTCGGCGGTCGGAGCCCGGACATCGAGGCGAGTGAAGGCGTGGGCCGTGTTGTGGCTCATGTGCGGAATGACCCTCCCCGGCTGCTACTACGGACATCTCGCGGTCGGCCAGGCTCGCCTCTGGGGCTCGAGCCGCTCGATCGAATCAGTTCTCGCCGATCCCGACACCTCGGACGAACTCGCGGCGCACCTCGAACTCGTGCAGCACGTGGTCACGTTCGCCGGAGAGCTCGGACTCACTGCCGACGGCCAGTATACGTCCTACGCCGAATGGCCAGGAAATCGCGTCGTCACAACGGTCGTCGCGACGCTCCCGGGCAGTATCTCGCCCAACCATTTCTGGTTTCCGTTGATCGGAAATGCGCCCTACAAGGGGTACTTCGATCCCGAGCGGGCTCAGGCCGAGGCCGAGGCACTCGAGGCCGACGGCTACGACACCTGTCTGGTTCCCGTCCTCGCATACTCGACGCTCGGCTGGTTCGACGACCCCCTCACCGGCCCCATGGTCCGGCAGGACTCGTCACGGCTCACCGAGACCGTGCTGCATGAGCTCGTGCACGCCACCGTGTTCGTCGCGAACGAGCCCGATTTCAACGAGGGACTCGCCACCTTCATTGGTCAGGAGGCGGCCGTTCGATACGCGGCCGCCACCGACTCCGGAACCGGAGCGGCAGACCTCGCGCGGACGCGCGTGCGCGAAGACCGGCAGATCGCAGCTGTGCTCGAGGGCTTCCGGCGCGACGTCGCCGAACTCTATAGCGAGGCTCGCGCGGTGCCCGACGCGATTGCGGCCCGGCTCGCGCTGGAGGATGCCACCCGAGCCGAGCTGGGAGCGCTCCCGCTCACCACGCGAGACCCAGACCAGCTCGCGGAATGGGTACGACTGAACGATGCGTGCCAGGCCCTCTCGGGCACGTACCAGGCAGACCTCCCCCTGTGGAACGCCGCCCTCGACGCCACAGGGGGCGATCTCCCGGCTCTGGTGGAGAGGGTCCGGGCGGCCGCCGACGAGGAGGATCCCCGTACTGTGCTCCTGGGGGCCGACCTCGGAGTCTTGTCGGGGCCGAAACCCGATTCCCCCTGAGGGCGCCGAACCACTCAGGAAGCCATACCTTTCTGCCGAAACGGAACTAGGACCGTCGCGCCGCCGTCCAAGGCGCAGCGAAAGATCGGAGAGGAGGCGGCTGTGGAGGCTCCGCGACGCGCGGGCAATGAGGGCGAAGGTTCGGCTCGTGACCCGAGCGAGTCGGCGTACGACCCGGGCCAAGCGGCGGACTGTGCGAACCGCATCCGCCAAAACGTCGAACGGGTACTCCGCGGCAAAGACGAAGTCGTCCGGCGCGCCGTCGAGACTCTCGTCTCGGGCGGTCACCTGCTGATCGAGGACGTGCCCGGCGTCGGCAAGACCACGCTGGCCAGAGCGCTCGCTTCTTCGCTCGACGCAAGTTTCAGCCGCATTCAGTTCACGAGCGACCTGCTCCCGAGCGACGTCACCGGCGCCTCAGTGCCCGAAGTCGAGGCCGGTCGGCCGACCGGGCGCTTCGTATTTCACGAGGGGCCGTTGTTTTCGCAGGTGGTCCTCGCGGACGAAATCAATCGCGCGAGCCCGAAGACGCAATCGGCGCTCCTCGAGGCCATGAGCGAGGGCCGCGTCACCCTCGACGGCGTGACCCACTCACTCCCCGAACCCTTCTTCGTCGTCGCCACCCAGAACCCCACCGAACACCACGGCGCCAATCCGCTGCCCGAGTCCCAACTCGATCGGTTCCACGTCCGCCTCGGAATCGGGTACCCCGATCCCGAAGACGAGGCCGCGGTGCTCCGCGACGATCCGGGCCAGGTGACGCTCCCGCAACTCCAGCCGGTCGCGACGCCCACCGAGGTGTTGGCGATGCGACGTGCGTGCAATGGCGTAAAACTCGACGACGCGCTGATCGCCTACGTGCTCGCGATCATCGGCGAGACGCGGGCCCACGAAGCGGTCCACCTCGGCGTCTCGACTCGCGGCGCGCTGGCGCTCCGCCGTGCAGCCCAGGCTCGCGCGCTCGTCGACGGACGCGACTATTGCATTCCCGAAGACGTTCGCGACCTCGCAACTCCCGTTCTCGCCCACCGCATCATCACCGACCCGCGCGGAGGCGCGTCCGGTGCCGCCGAAGAGGCCGAGTGGATCGTGCGTGAGATCGTGGAGCAGGTGCCCGTTCCGCTGTGAGCGACGCCCGCACACTGCGCGGGCGGATCCGACGCTGGCTTCGGCCGCCCCGGACGCTCCGACCGACCCGGGCGGGCTGGCTGTTTTTTGCCCTCACGCTCGGCGTGGGCTTTGCCGCACTCAATACCGGAAACAATCTCCTCTACCTCGTCTTCTCGTTTCTGCTCGGCTTTCTCGTGCTCTCGGGTGTGCTCTCCGAAGCCGTGCTCCGACGCGTTGCCGTGCGGCGTCTGCTCCCACGCGAGGCGTTCGCAGAGAGCGCGGCGCCGGTCGTGATCGAGGTCGAGAACCAGCAGAGTCGCATCGCCTCGTTTGCGATCGTCATCGAAGACCTGACGGGGCACGACGTGTTCCGAGCCCAGGGGCTCGGGCGCTCGTTCTTCTTGCGAGTCGGTCCGGGAGAGCGCGAGCGACGGGCGTATACGCTCCGGCCCGAGAAGCGCGGCGCGCTGCGTTTCGCCGGTTTCCGCGTCTCGACCCGATTCCCATTCGGGCTCTTCGCCAAGTCGCTCTTGATCGATGCGCCCGCGGAGCTGCTGGTCTACCCCGCTGTCGACCCCGCGCGGCCGGGCCCCGCGAACACCGCCACCCGTCTTGCCGGCGAAGCGCAGGCCCGCACGCACGGGCGCGGAACCGAAGCTGCCGGGCTCCGCGAATACGCGCGCGGCGATTCGGCCCGTTCGATCCACTGGCGGGCCACACTGCGGCGCGCGCAGATCCTCGTGCGGGATCGCGAGCGCGAGAACCAATCCGAGTACCGAACCCTGCTCCGAACCCGCGGGACCGCGGACGGCGCGGTGTTCGAGGCCGCGGTTCGACGTGCCGCCTCTGAAGTCATTGCACATCTCGACGCCGGGTTCCGGGTCTCGCTCGCCACCGACCACGAACTCGTGGCCGCCGGAGACGGCTACCGGCACCGCGCGCGACTCCTCACGCTCCTCGCGCGTGTCGAGGCCGAGTCGTCCGCGCGGGAGGCGGCATGAGCCGCCGCGAGTTCCGCGTCGCGCAGGACTGCCCGCGACCGCCTGCCGCGGTCGTCATGGTCGCGTCTGCGACCCTGACGCTCGCGATCACCGGACAGGTTTCCCTGATTGCATTGGGGGTCGCAACACTCGCGATCGGCCTGGCTGCGCTTTGGCGAGAAGAGCCCCGGAGTTTCCAGCGCTCTGCCCTCCTCCTCAACATCGCCCTCGGCGTGATCACGGCGATCTCTGTCGTTCTGTGGATGCGGGGCGAACTCGCGCTGATCGCGCTCTCCCATTTCGCGATTCTCACTTCCGGGCTCCAGCTCCTCGATTCGAGGCCGCGCCGCGCCGAGTTCTTGCTGGTCGCGCTCTCGCTCTTCCAGGTCGTGCTCGCCGCGAACCTGACCGACAGCATGTGGTTCCCGCCGCTCTTGACCGTCTTTGCGGTGACGACGGTCTGGACCCTCATGGTCCACACGTTGCGCGCCGAGGCGCTCGAAGCGGGTGACGGCGCCGCCGCAAGGCGCGTCCTGACCACGCAGCTCTACACACTGACCGGGGTCGCCTCGATCGTGACGGTGGTGATCGCGTTGGTGGTCTTTCCTCTGCTGCCGCGCATTCGCTCGGGAGCGTTCCTCTCGGGCGGCCTAGGCGGATCGATGGGCGTCTCCGGGTTTTCCGATCGCGTCGAGCTCGGAGACATCGGACGCATCCGCATGGACCCCCAGGTCGCGCTCCGCGTCGAGACGCTCGCGGGGGATCCCCCGCCGCCGCCCGAAGCCTATTGGCGGGGCCTCGCCCTCGACGCGTTCGACGGGCGCACCTGGTCGGTCACCCCGCCGGACCGGGAGCGCGTCCCGGGGTTCGGCGAGAGCGGTCTCGCGCTCGAGTCGCGCCGCCCTGGAGTTCGACTCGAACAGCGAATCGTCCGCGAGCCGGTCACGTCGGGGGTGCTATTCAGTTCCGGCACAGCCCTCCGCTTGCAAGGCTCGGTCGGCGGTGTCGAGCGCGACGTGAACGGCGGCTTTTACGCGTTTCGAACCGCCCCCGATCGCGTCTCGTACGACGTCATCACCGCGCCCGAAGGGCCGACCGCGTCCGACCTGCAGGCAGACCGCGCCCGCGAACCGCACGGCGCAGACGGCCGATTCCTCGCCCTGCCGCCGCTCGATCCCGGAGTCATTGCGCTCGCAGAGCGGATCGTGGCAGACGCGGGCAACGATGCCGAGCGCGCCCGTGCACTCGAACTCCATCTGCAAATGACCGGTCGCTACACCGACTCGCCTCCAGACCACTCGCGCGGAGGGTCTCCGATCGAGTCATTCCTGTTGAACCAGACTGAGGGGCATTGCGAGTACTTCGCCAGCGGAATGGTCGTGCTCGCGCGGTCCATCGATCTGCCGGCGCGGATCGTCAACGGCTTCGCCGGCGGCGAAACCAACTCCATCGGCGGCTTCACCGAGGTCCGTCGCTCCGACGCCCACACCTGGGTCGAAGTGCACTACGAGGACGCCGGCTGGGTCCGCTACGACCCCACACCGACCGATCTCCGCCTGGCCGGGGCGAGCCGCTTGTCCGCCCGCGACCAGTGGGGTGATCTCCAGAGCGCGCTCGAGTATTGGTGGTTCAAGAACGTCATCGACTTCGACCGCAGCCGGCAGGCACTCGCGCTGCGCGGCGCCTGGGTCGCCTGGCGCAACTGGCGCAATCCGGTGGAGCAGCCAGCAGGCGATGTCACCCCGGCGACCGGAAACTCGAGATTCGGGTTCGGTCCCGGTGCCCAGCTCGCTCTGCCCGCGGCGCTCGCGATCGCGGTGTTCCTGCTGTGGCGCGCACGCGGAAAGCCGCGGGAGTCGGTTCCGACCTACTACCGGGACGCCCTACGGCTGGTCGCGCGGCGCGGCGGGCCCCGCCGCGGCCCGAGTGCGACCGCGCGGGGGTTCGCCGAGGAAGCCGCCGGAGTCCTCCCGGACGCCGCAGCTAGCGCCTTCGAAACAGTGACCGACCTCTACCTGGCCGAGCGATTCGGCGGCCAAGCTCATGCCCGCGCGGGGCGAGCGGCCGTGCAAGATCTCCGCTCCCAGCTGAGCCGCGGTGCCGCCGCGTAGGATAGGCTCCGCGCGGTGAGCCGATTCGTCTTCCTCGACCGCGATGGCACCCTGGTGCGAGACACCGGCTATCCCCATCGAGCCGCGGACTACGCGCTGCTCCCGGGCACCGGGCGAGCCCTGGCTCGGCTCCGCACCGCGGGCTTCCGCCTGGTCATCGTCACGAACCAGAGCGGCATCGGTCGCGGCCTCTTCGGTGAGAGCGACTTTCGGTCCTTCCAGAAGCTCTTGCTCGACGACCTCGCTGCAGCAGGCGTCGAAATCGAAGCCACGTACCACTGCCCGCACGCCCCGGACGCCGGATGCGGGTGCAGAAAACCCGCCCCGGGCTTGATCCTGAGGGCACGCGACGACCTGGGGGCCGATCCCGGCCAATGCTGGGTCGTTGGCGACGCCGATCGCGACATCGCGGTCGCGGCTCGGGCCGGCTGCCGGGGAGCGGTGCGGGTGGGTGCGGCCCCCGGAAGGCCCCCTCCGCCGGAGCGACCCGCCGAATTCTTCGACGCCGCCGATCTCGAGGCCGCGGTCGATCAGATCCTCGCGGCCGGGGCGTGATAGCCTCGCACCCATGGACGGGATCCACGACCTCGGCGGACGCCAGGGCTTCGGCCGCGTCGAGCGCGACGAAACGACATTCCATGAAGATTGGGAGCGCCGCGTCTTCGGGCTTGCGCTGACGGCGCGCGAGGCGAACACCGACGCGTTCCGGCATGCGATCGAGCGCAGCGCCCCGGAGCGCTACCTGGCCGACGGCTACTTCGGCCGCTGGCTCGGCGCGATCGAACGGCTCGCGCGCGAGGCCGACCCGAGCGTGCGCGCGACCTCGCCCGACGCGCTCCGCGCGATCGAACGGAGCCCCATTTTCAGCGCGGGCGCCGCGGTCCGCGTTCGCGATCTCTTCACAGTCGGCCACACCCGTCTCCCCGGTTACGTGCGCGGCCGATCCGGCACGATCGCCCGGGTCCACCCCGCGTTCGTCTTCCCGGACACGAATGCGCATGGCCGCGGAGAGAACCCACAGCATGTGTATGCGGTCCGGTTCGAGGCCTCCAAGTTGTTTGGAGACACCGCCGACCCTGCGAGTGCCGTTCACGTCGATCTGTTCGAGGACTATCTCGAGGCGGCCTCGTGAGCGACCCGGCCCTCCGTGTCGAGGCTCTCGAGGCTCTGCTCCGCGAACGCGGCCTGGTTTCGAGCGAAACGATCGATGCGGTCATCCAGCACTACGAGCACGATGTCGGTCCGCTGAATGGGGCCCGCGTCGTGGTGCGCGCGTGGACCGATCCCGCCTTTCGAACGCGACTCCTCGAAGATGGCACCGCCGCGATCGCCGAACTGGGCTTCGGAGGCCCGCAGGGCGAACACATGGTGGTCGTCCCGAACGAGCCCGGCATCCACAATGTGGTCGTGTGCACGCTGTGCTCGTGTTACCCGTGGCCCGTGCTCGGGCTACCGCCCGCGTGGTACAAGTCGCCCGAGTACCGGGCGCGCGTCGTTCGGGAGCCGCGCCAGGTTCTCGACGAACTCGGACTCTCGCTCGAGCCGGGCGTCGAGATCCGCGTCTGGGATTCGAGCGCGGAGATCCGCTACCTCGTTCTGCCCGAACGGCCGGCGGGCACGGAGTCGCTCGACGCGGAGCAGTTGATCGAACTCGTCTCGCGCGATTCGATGATCGGCGTCGCCCACGCGGAGCCGCCCAAGTGAGCCAGAAGCGCGATCCTTTCCCCAGCGTCGACCTGCTCGCCGACGGAGCGGCCTCGCCGCCGCGCTCGAATGGGGAGCTGACCTTCGAGGCACCGTGGGAAGCGCGCGCGTTCGGAATGACGCTCGCGCTGGTAGAGGCCGGCGTCTTTGAACAGGAGGAATTCCGGGCCCGGCTGATCGCGGAGATCAGCGCATGGGAAGCGAACCACGCGGCAGGCGAATCGTACCGGTACTACGAACGCTGGCTCGCCGCCCTCGAGCAATTGATGGCCGCCAAGGGCATCTCCGACCCTGCCCAGCTCGACGCACTCGCCGAGCAGCTGGCGAACCGGCCCGCCGGTCACGATCACACCCACCCCGAGGGTTGAGGCCCGCTCACCCGGCCGATGTAATTTTTCTTGCGTGCTGCCACTTGCCTGATTCGGCAGTAGGATGCGCCCACCCCATGTCGAGCCAAGAAATTCCCGTCCTCATCGTCGGCGGCGGCCCAGGCGGCCTCATCGAGTCGATCGAACTCACGAACCGCGGTGTCGAACATCTCCTCGTGAACGATCGCGCCGCGCCCGCGAAACTTCCCAAACTCGACATCGCCAATACGCGAACGATGGAGATCCTGCGGCGAATCGGGGTCAGCGACGCGGTTCGAAAAGCCGGCCCTCCGTCGAACCGGCCGACCCGAGTGACCTTCAAGAGGCTTCAGATCGAGCCTCCGATCGCTGAACTCGGACCCGGCTCGACGCCGATGGTTCCCTACGAATCTGTCGACGTCTTCAATCAGATGATTCGCGACCACAACGACGGGACGTTGCCGCTCGAGACGAATCAACGCATTTCCCAGATGTTTCTCGAACCTGTCCTCTTGTCGCATGCGCAGGCCTCGGCACTTGCGGACATTCGATTCGGCACGAAGCTCGTCGGTTTCGAGGAAGACGCAGACGGCGTCACCGCAGAGATTCAAGAAGTAGAGTCGGGAGCCACGACGAGAGTTCGATGCCGATTTCTCGTCGGATGCGACGGTGCTTCGAGCACGGTTCGGGCCGCGCTCGGAATCAAAATGGAAGGCGCGTCGAATATCGGCGTGATGTCGTCCTTCTTCATCCGGTCGGCGGAGCTCGCTGCGCTCGATCCGGAGGGCGTGCCCTGGCATTCGTGGACGATGCTGCCGGGCGAATCGGGACCTGTCGTTTCCGTCGATGGAGACGAACTCTTCGTCGTCCATGCCTCGGGTGAGCACGCCGACCCGAACGCGACACTCGAGAAGTGGGTCGGCCGGCCCTTCGAATACGAACTCTTGAATGTCGGAAGCTGGAACCTGAATCTGCTCGTTGCCCATCGGTACACGACGAAGCGGATCTTCCTGACCGGCGATGCCGCTCACCAATACATCCCGACCTATGGACTGGGCTACAACACCGCTGCGATCGACGTCACGAACCTCGCCTGGAAGCTCGCTGCCGTTGAACAGGGATGGGGCGGAGACGAACTTCTCGCATCCTACGAGGCCGAGCAGCGACCCCTCGCACTCGCTCGGGCCGCGATCGCCGGATCGGGCGCGCAAGCCATGGGGGAGTGGCAGGCCGGGGTTCGCCCGGAGGTGTCCGAGGATTCGGATCGAGGCGCGGCGCACCGACGCGATCTCGCCGAGAGCATTCCGCGCATCCATGGAGTCATGTACGAGAGCCTCGGGGTCGAGCTCGGGTTCCGCTACGGCGACTCTCCGATCGTCGATGCGGACGGAACGCCCGAGCCCGCCTTCGATCCAGCGTGCTTCTCGCCAACGACCTGGCCCGGCGGCCGGTTGCCCCACGTGTTTCTCGAAGACGGCTCGGCGATCTTCGATCGTCTCGGGTTGGGATTCACATTAGTCGTGACGAAGGGCGGAGCGGAGTCGGAAGTCGATCGATTCTCAGGCGCGGCGGTGTCACGAGGTGTGCCCTTCGAAGTCCTCGTGGTCGACGAGCCTCGGATCGCGAAACTCTATGAACGCAGATTCGTTCTCGTCCGCCCGGATCAGCACGTCGCCTGGCGAGGCAACGAGATCCCGGTGGACCCGCTCTCGGTCATCGATCGCATTCGAGGCGCGCGCCCGGCGGCCATCAGCTAGACGAATCTCCACGCTCTAGGAATCTGGTCGCAATGGCTTCCTCGAGCGTCTCGTTGATATCCGTCGCACCCATCCAACCCAAGTAGCGTGATTGGGTATCGCATCAGGCTTCGAACCTGAGGATCGAGATCGGTCCTCGTAATTCGGAAGCTTGTACTGCCTATTCTTCTCTCGGATTCGCGACCTCTTCCGAGCGTTGTTTAAGCGCGGCGCAGACACCCTCGAAGCCGCGACGCATGGCATCGCCGTAGATCCGCATCACGAGTGGTGCCAGCAAGCCGAAGTTCAGGTCGTCGGTCGTATAGCGTGTCCAGCCGCCCTCCAGCGGCTCCAAGGACTGGCATCGAGTCGCGCCGATCAGCCATGCGGGTGGCCGATTCAGACTCCAGCAGATTTTTTCCTTCGGCACGAGGGTCGTGATGTACTCGGTCTGCCTTTGTAGCCGCGTGGCGAATAGCGCCACGCGCATATGAACAGCGGCCCCCATCTGGAAACTCGACTCCATGTGGACGTTGAACGGATTCCACTCGGGGTAGCGCTCGAAGTCGGTCAAAACGCTCCACACGACGTTGGCGGATGCCTCGATGTCGACACTCCGGGTGATGCGAGTTTCGTGGATCATGGCGGCATCCTATCTAACAAAGTCCCATCGAGATCGAAGACGACCGCCTCGAGTGCCCTGCGACTCCGATGCTCCCTCACCGTCTCGTAAGTAGCGAGTCTCGCCTAAGGACGCTGGCACTGCCCAACGGGACGGGCATCCGTCCCCAGGATCAATTCTTGAGCGTGACCTTCAGCCGATCCCCCACCTTCACCACGCCCTCTTTCGAGACCGCCATGTATTGGCCGAACGAAAGGCCGCTGCCGAATCGTTTGCCTTTCGGCTTGCGATGAAACTTGCTGAGTTCGCGAAGGACGTCCGACTTCTTGCGCTCGCCGGTTTCTTGATCGGTCGTGACGATGATGCAGCGCTCGGCGGGGGTGACCCCTTCGAGCTCCATCGAGGAGGAGCCGATCGTCTCGATCCGCTCTTCGTCCCAGGCGTCGAGGCCCTCGACGACGATGTTCATCCGGAAGCGGTTCATCGGAATCGGTGCCGACAGTCGATCGTTGAGCACCGCGAGCGACGCGACGTTGCTGATCGACACCGGAGACGCCGGATAGAACCGCGACTTCTCCGTCTCGTGAAGCTTGACGAAGTCGGGGTGCGGGAAGTTCACCTTCCACGGCTGATCGGCCGTCACCAGGCGAACCTCCCGTCCGATGGTCTCTGAGAGCCACCTCGAGGCCTCCTCCCCCTGATCGACGACTTCGAAATTGTCGAGGATGTAGTGGCCCGACACGCGGTCAGCCGTCTCGCGCCGAACGTGCTCGAACCGACCGGCTTCGGGGTGGCTGAAGGTCAACCGGCTCGAGGAGGCGTCCCACCCGACTCCGAGACCGCCCAGCTGCGGAGCCTTGATCTGATCGAGCGGGACGCCATCCGGCTCGAGCATCGAGAACAGTCGATCGTCTGCAAACCCCGCCTTCGTGATCGTCGCCTCCTCGAGGAGGGTCCCCTGACATCCCTTGACCGGGAACATGGCAAGCTCTCGAACGACAACTTCTTGCATGATCTTCTTCTCCTTGATGGTGCCGTACGTCTAGCGCTCGAGAAGACCGACGATGGCCTTGGCCGCGCCTCGGCTGTCGGAGGCGCTCGGCCGAATCGCGTGAACCCGAATGTTCAGGCCTGCCGCGGAGTACTCGGTCGTCAGTGAGTTCGCGAGTTGATGCGTGGATGCGTGGCAGAGCGCTCCGGGAACATCACCGTCTCTCCCACCGTCCGCGGCGGGAAGGACAGCGACGACACACGCCCCGATCGCATCCTCTTCCGAGGCCGCGGTGAAGTACTTCTCGAGCCTTCCCATCGCCGTCAGCAGCGAGTTCGTGCTCGCAGCCTGGGCTTCCACGAGGGCACTCTCCTTGAGCGTTCGTACGGGTACCGAAGGTTTCTCGTCGCCCACATGCACGAAGAAGTGCAGCGAAGGAAGGTACGCCGCGACCAGATTCGCCAGGTCCCACCAGGAGACGAAATCGCTTCCTTCGAGCTCGTGCGTGAAGATTTCATCTGCGTGGTCGAGCCCGAGCTTCGCGATGGCCTCGTCGAGCAACTCCTCGCTGGAGTCTGCGGCGAGCACCTTGGCACCGCGAGACGCGAGTTCTCGGACCACCTCTGTGCCCACCGGGCTCGCCGCACCACTGACCAGCGCGCTGACATCCTTGAGGTCCTGCATGCACCCGCTCCCTTCCGATCTGCTCCCCCGCTTATCCGTCAGCGGAGAACTCGAGAGAGCATTCTCGGTCTTGCTGAGCAGCTCGCTGCCCGTACATTGCCAAAAAATGTCGCAAAACCGTCAATCTGCGGCTTCGGTCCGCTGGACCGGTCTCAGTCCCTTGGAATCAAGGAGCCCCGTAGATCGGGTGGGTCTGCGGGATCAGCCGCACGTCTCGTAGCCGCGCTTCCGCTCGCGCGGCGAGCGCCAGCAGGCGCTCCGCACTCGGGCGCTCGCGGACCGGGCCGTGCGGGGTGACGGGCTGCAGGACGAAGGTCGCGTCCGGCGCGACCTCGGCCACACACGCCACGGCCTCGTCGATCTCGGCATCCTGCGATGCGGGCGTCACGACGACCTTGACGATGACCCGCGGCGCTTCGATCGCGCGCTCGAGGAAGGCGCGATGGGCCGCGACGAAGGGGGCCGGCGTCGCGCCCTTCGGCTCCGTCTCGCGGCGGACGTCGCTCGCGAGCTTCCAATCCATCGAGACGACGTCCACATGGGGCAAGACGTCTGCGAGCGCCCCGGAGTGGAGACCGTGTGTCTCCAAGTGGATGGCCGGGCCGAACTCGCGCAGCTCCCGGGCCAGCCACGCGACCGCCTCCGGCTGGAGCAGGGGCTCGCCACCCGTCAGGCTGACGAAACGATGGCGTTCGGCTCCGAGGGCACGAGCTGCATCGAGCACCCGTTCGCACGCGACCGGGTTGGGCGAGGTCTCGGTCCCCCCCGGAAGCACCGCGCGAAACTCGGATGCCGGTGCCCACGTGTGCGGCGAGTCGCACCAACGGCAGCGCAAGTCGCAGCGCCCGAACCGGACGAAGATCGTGGACGCCCCGACATCGGGGCCCTCCCCCTGCACGGAGGAGAAGATCTCGACGAGGTTGGCGTCCGCGCTCAACCCTCCAGGATGGAGCGACCCATCGCGATCTCCGAGATCACCTCGTCGAGGCGCTCCGGACTCTTGTCGAGGTCGCCGATCCGCACCCGAGCGACGTGATCGGCATCGAGCAGCGAATCGACCCACGCGAACTTCATCGCGAGGTGGTCGGCCATCGAGCCGACATCGATCGCCCGGCGCGAGTCGTCCGATCCGAGCAGGCACGTGCGGCCGCCGGTCTCTCGCACCAGCGACAGGCTGGCCGCGTAGCGCTCGCGCAGGATCCGTGCCGCGAGGCCCGGGTCCAGCTCGAGCGGAACTTCCGCGACCACCATGGCGTGATCCCCGAAGTGCACGAGCCTGAAGTCTTGCGACGCCACGAACGCGGCCTCGGGCGGAACCGGAGGTGCGGGAACTCTCGACGCCTCCTTGGTGAGATCGGACGGACGTCCGCCGAGGAGCGACTCGAGTCCGGCACGCTGCTCGCCGGACTTCGCAGCGATCTCGCCGACCCGATGCCACCAGAGACGTCCCCAGCGCTCCCAGTCATGCTGCGTAAAGCGGCCGGTCGCGAGGTCGACGAGCTTGTCCGAGAAGCGACTCCGCCGGCTGGAGAGCGAGAGCACCGCGGGCAGCGAACTCCCCGCGCCCGGTGCCAGGTGCACCATCCCCTCGCCGATCGTGCCGCGCAGCGCATGCAGGTCTTCGGGCGGCCACTCGTGATGGTCGAACCAGACGAGCCGATCCCGGTAGAGGGATGCGGCCTGAAGCACGTCGTGCGAGGGCCTCGGCTCGAAGCCCACCAGGAAGAGCGGCGAGCCCGGACGGAGGTCGGTCGCCACCGATCGGAAGAAGCGCATCAACTCGTCTTGCGGATAGACCCAGATGCCTTCGATCGTGCGCACTTCGCGAGCGAGTAGCAGCGCGCTGAACACGGAGTCGCGATCCGCGCAGGCCAGGATCGCCGCGCGCCCCCGCGGCAGCGGGGAGGCCTCGATCTCGGTCGGCCCGCTGTCCTCCTCCGGCTCCTCGCTCGGCGGGGTCCCTGCGGCGACGACGGCTCGTCGTCGCTTCACGCGCTCGAGACGCAAACGATCTGCCGCGCTGAGCGGCGCTTCCTCCAGCTCCTCCTCGTCGTATGACGGCGAGTCGGTCTCGTCGGGCTCCGGCGCATCGGCGAGCTCGAGGACGGCATCGCCGTCCTCGTCGAGTTCGGGGTCCGGCGCGGAATCTCGGGAGCTGGCGGGTTCAGGCTCGTCGTCTGCCGCCGTACCGTCGCGGCGAGCGCGTCCACGGCCGCGACTGCGCCGTCGCCGGCCTCCGCGGCGACCCTCTTCACCGCCCTCGTCGTCGCGGGGGGCGTCATCGAGGTCGAACGCTGAAAGTTCGAGGAATTTCGGGCGGCTATCCGTGCTTACTTCGACGTTCTCATCAGAGGTCTGAGCCGTTTCAGACCCCTCGCTGGGTCCGCGACTCCGACGTCCTCGACCGCGCCGCCGACGGCGCCCGCCCTCGCGCGGCTCACCGGCTTCGTCGTTGTCGCCGTCAGCCCTGTCCGCTCTCTCGGGTGAACCCGGCCCCTCTTCCGCTCGTTCACGCCCGCCAGAGCGGGCGCCCCGCGGTGCGCGATCTTCACCGCTCGCCGAATCGTCCGAATCGCGCCGGCGGCCTCGCGCCGGGCCCCGCCGGGGTTGCCGGTCCGAGGCATCCTGCCGCGGCTCCGATTTGGCTTCCGCTGCGGGAGCACTGGGGGAGGGAGTCGCTCCGAGCGGGGCTCGCGCGGGCGTGGTCGCTGCGCCGGAACGGGCCGTGGCCGGTGCGCGCTCGGAGAGCCGCGGTGCCGCGGTCCCGGACGCGGCGACATCGTAAAGGCGCACATCGCTGGCGAAGCAACCGAGCGCGGTCGCCGCGATCTCGGCGACTTCGCTCGCCGCAATTCGGAGCTTCGGGCTCTGCGAACGAGCGCTTGCCGGGGCATCGCGGAGCAGCTCCGAAAGCCCGGACTCCGCCGCCACCACGGCTCGCAGCGCGGCGGCAAGCGCCGATAGATCCAGCTTCGCCGAAACGACCCCCAGGATCGGGGTGCCATCCCCCTCGATCCCGACGAAGTCGACCGGCTCGAGTTCGGGGGCTGCGCTCGGCCAGAGCCGCCACCAGTCGGCGCCGATCGTGCGGGCGAGGACCGGAGCCAGGCGCGAGCGCGAGCCGGCCGGAGAGTCACGAAGCTTTCGATCCGACAGGAACTTACGGACGGACCCTTCGAGTCGATCCAGCACATCGGCGAGGTTCTCTTCGGTCAGTCCATGCTGGGCGCGCGTCGGCTCGAGAATCTCGAGCGACGCTCCCTGGCCTCCCGCCTGCAGCGCGGCCACACGCCGGGCACAAACGACGAGCTCGACGCTCCCGCCGGCACCGCGTACGGCACCCCCGTGCTTCGCGGCCAAGCCTTCGAGACCCGCGAGCGCGCGAGCGAACAGGCGACGCTCCGGTGCGGTCGGAAGCGCCAGGCCTACCCGGGCGGGGGCCTCCGGAAGCGAACGTGCGGCTCGTTCGGGCCCGACGACCGGCGCTCCGCCGAGTCCCGGGGCGGCAAGCGCGCGGACCGGGAGCGGCGTGGCAGTCAGGGCTCCGAGGAGCCGTCGGTCGGACGCATCCCAGTGGGGCGCGATCGCGATGCCTTCGCCGCGTTCGACCTCGGGCAAGCGCTGCAGCGCCGCCACGAGGCCGAGCAGAGCTTCGGATGCCGAGTGCGGAGAGTAGGAGACGATGCATCGCCCACCGCTCTCGGGCTCTCCCGACCCCAGGCGACAGAGAGTGTTGGGGACTCCGTCGACCTCGATCGGCTCGAGGGCCGAGACCGGAACGAGGCCGGCGCTGACGATGCGCTCGAGCCAGGATGCGTCGATGGGACTGCGGCCGTCATCCGCTTGATCGCGTTGGCGTCGGCGCCCGAATCTTCGTCTCATGGGGTGCTCCAGGGTGCGGGAGCGCCGCGGCGGGGCCCGCTCGGGGGCCTGCTCAACCTGCGGCGCCGGGGTTCAGAAGGGTGAACAGGAGGCTTAGCCGACCCGAGGGGCCCCGTCACACGAACGTCGTAAAGCGGCGCGGCGCGCGTCCCTCCGGGGCCCGGCTAGTCGCCCTCCCCCACTGCCGGAGGCGCGACCTTCAGCTGGCCCTCTTCGACGAGCGTCAGGGTCGTTTCCGTCAAGACCTTCTGCAGCTCTCCGAAGAGCCGGTCGCTCCCGATTGCGCGGGGGAGTTTCTCCTCCTCTCGTGCGAAGCCGAGCAGCACTCCGCCGAGGAGCTTGCGGTCGAGCCGGACGTGCCGGAGGACGTCTTCCCACCGCGCGAGCGGAACCTCGATCTCGAGCCCCACCAGCTCGGTAAAGTCTTCGGGCAACTCGTCTCGCACGAGGCTCAGAACCACGCCGCTTCCTCCACGAGAAAGTGCGGCGCGCCAGTAGCGACTCTGAGTGAGCATGGGTGCCTCGCTACCCGGTCGCCGGCCCGGGCGTCTCGCCCGGGGTGACGATCAGCTTTTCTTCCCCCGCGTCCGGGGGCGGTTCGGCGGAGAGTTGCTCCAGCAAGCCTGCCAGGGGACGCTCGAGGAGCGCACGCGCGAGCGGATTGTCGGCCGGCTCCTTCGACTCGAACAACGCCGCGGCCGCGAGTAGTTCGCGCGCCTCGCCCTCGTCGCCGCGCTTCCACGAGACGTAGGCCGAATGCCGAAAGCACCCTGCAGTCGCGCGAGCATTCTCGCCTCCGTAGGCCTCCGCCGCAGCACCGGCGAGAATTTCATCCGCCTGGGCCTGCCGCTGCGCCGGCGAGACGACGATCCGACTCTCGCCGAGCTCACGAATCTTCTCCGCGGTCTCCTGCAGCACCTCTCCGGGGGTCCAAGGTCCGAGCAGGCCTGCACCGATCCGCACGAGAATCGCCGCCGGCGCGGCCGGTTCCGCGGCACCGAATTCGGTCGCGATCTGCTCCGCCGGTGTCGAGCCCTCGGGATCGCCCACCACATGGCTGCGCCACTCCCGAAACTCCTTCGGCAACGGACGATCTTCCGGCTGGACTGCCTCCGCCCGCGCGATCAAGCTCCGGACGGCTGCGCCGTCTGCGGCGACCGCCGGCGTGTCACCCCGGCCCGCAACCTCACGCAGGAAACCTCGGACCTTGCTGCGACCGGCCGAGTAGACGCGCGTATCGAAGACGCCACGCGCTTCCGATACCGCGAGCTCGAAGAGCCTCGCTCCGCCCGAGGGATTCCGCTCGACCAGATACGCCAGGCACGCACCGAGGGGATCGAGGCCGCTGACCGCGGCGGTTTCGATGTCGTCCTTGACCGAGGGCAACCGTGCGACGGTCGGGGCCGGTGCCGTCGTCGGTGCAGAAAGCCCGCGCCCCCGCAGATGGTGAAGCGCCCGGCGCAGCGTCTTACGCGCGGGTTTCGGGAGCTCGCCTTCGGGCGTCGCCAACACTGCGGCCGCCCCGGAGTCACTGTCGATCCACTCTCCGAGCAGGTCCTCACCGGCCTCCAGATCGTGGGCCAGGAGCCAGGCCAACAGGCGGGGAGCATCCCCGTCGGCGAGCCCCTCGAGCAACCGCTCGGGGTCTCCGTTTGCCGGCCGGATCGCATCCTCGAGTTCAGGCATTGCCTCGGCAGCGGCTTCGAGTGCGCTCGCAAGACTCACGACGACACCTCACTCCGCACCCAGTCCAGGTACGGCAGGCTCCCACCCGCCACGGTCGGGCGCACGACTTCGGGCACCTCGTAGGGATGGAGTTCGCGCACGCGCGCATCCAGATCTGCGCTCCGGGTAGCGGGCGTCTTCACGAGCAATAGGGCTTCCGTCTCGGTCTCCACAGCATCCTTCCAACGATCGATCGAGGTCATCCCGGGCACGACGTTCACACACGCAGCGAGTCGCTCTTCGACACGCGCGCGCGACTCAGACACCGCTGCCGTCCAGTTTCTCGAGCTCGGCCCGCGCGAAGCGGTCCGTCATCCCAGCGATGTAGTCCGCAATCGCGCGCAGCTCTCCGTCCTCATCGAATCGGGCCCGCACCTGGGCGGGCAACAGGTTCTCGTCCGACGTGTAGCGCCGATACAACTCGCCGAGCACTTGCTCGGCCTCGCGACTCACCCGAAGCACGTCGGGATGATCATAGAGATTCTCGAACAGGAATCGCTTCAGATCCCGGCGGGCATTCCCCACAGCCTCGGAGTGGCCTCCGAGGCGGTCCGCCTGGCGCACGTCCGTCGCGGAGCCGGGCTGCACCTCCGCCAGCCGGGCCGCCGTCGCTTCGACCCAGTCCGTCACCAACGTATTCAGGAGACCGCGGATGGTCTGGGCATTCTTCGTGCTTTCACTCGCGCCCAGCATCTCGCGGTCGATCTGGGCTCGCGCCCCTTGCCAGAGCACCACCCGGTCGAGCATCGCCACTTCGAGAAGCCCCGAGCGGAGACCGTCGTCCAGATCGTGGCTCACGTACGCGATCTCGTCGGAAGCGTCGGCGATTTGTGCTTCGAGCGACGGGTTCGGACCGAGGTCGGGCACGGCCACCGGGTGCTCCCAGTGGCAGCCGTGCTTGAGGATGCCCTCGCGCGTCTCGGCCGTCAGGTTGAGGCCCCGAAAGTTCGGATATCGGTCTTCGAGCCAGTCGACCACTCGCAGGGTCTGACGATTGTGATCGAAGCCGCCCGCCCCCTCGAGGAGCGCATGGAGCGCGCGCTCCCCCGCGTGGCCGAACGGCGTATGGCCCAGGTCGTGCGCCAGGACGATCGCCTCGGCGAGATCCTCGTTGACACGCAGCGCACGGGCCAAGGTCCTCGCCACCTGACTCCCTTCCAAGGTATGGGTCAGCCGGTTGCGAAAGTGATCGTCCTCGTGCGGCACGAACACCTGGGTCTTGTACTCGAGGCGCCGAAAGGCGCGCGAGTGGACGATCCGATCGCGGTCGCGTTGGAACGCGCTCCGATACGGGTGCTCGGTCTCCTCGTGCACACGGCCGCGAGAATCGGCCGCACGCTCGGCCCATGGCCCGAGTCGGGCGGCCTCTTCTTCGGCCCAATCGTCACGGCTACGAATCCATGAGTGCACTGGAGTTTCGACCTTCCCAGCGGCCGAAGGTAGCTATCCTGCTCGGGATGAGCGCCCAAGACCCTCTTGATTCACTCGGCGACCTCCCGGAGCGATTGCTCCTTGGCCCGGGCCCCTCCAACGCCCACCCCCGCGTCCTCTCCGCAATGAGCCGCCCGCTGCTCGGCCATCTCGATCCGGCGTTCCTGGCGTTGATGGACGAGGCCCAGGGGCGGCTGCGCGACCTCTACGGCACCGAGAACCCGCTGACGCTTCCCCTCTCGGCGACCGGGAGCGCGGGCATGGAGGCCTGCCTGGCAAACCTCCTCGAGCCGGGGGACGACATCGTGGTCGGGGTCGCAGGCGTCTTCGGCGAGCGCATGTGCGAAGTCGCGCGCCGCATCGGCGCCCGGGTGACCCGGGTCGAAACCGAGCCGGGCACGGCGCTCGAGCCCGAGGCGATGGCGGCGGCGATCGCCAGGACGCGACCGCGGGTCGTTTCGTTCGTGCACGCCGAGACGTCGACCGGCGTTCACCAGCCCGTGGTCGAGATCGCCCGGGCTGCGCGCGACGCCGGCGCACTCGTCGTCCTTGACTGCGTCACCTCGCTCGGCGGCCTGCCGGTGAAGCTCGACGCCTGGGGGATCGACGCTGCGTACAGTGGAACCCAGAAGTGCCTCTCCTGCCCGCCCGGTCTCTCGCCGGTGAGTTTCGGTGAACGTGCGCTCGCGCGCGTGCGCGACCGGGAGACTCCGGTCCAGAGCTGGTACTTCGACGTGTCTCTGCTCTCGGGCTACTACGGCGGCGAACGCGCCTACCACCACACCGCGCCGATCTCTGCAATCTATGGTCTCTGTGAAGGACTGAAGATCGTCGAGGAAGAAGGCCTCCCGGCGCGGGCGACGCGGCACTACGAGGCGGCCGCTGCGCTCGTCGCGGGGCTGGCTCCGCTCGGATTCGAGCCCCTCGTTCCCGAAGCCATCCGACTCCCGATGCTCACCTCGGTTCGCCTTCCGGAGCAGATCCGGGAGAACGAAGCCGCGCTGCGGCGCCGACTGCTCGATCGGCACGGCATCGAAGTCGGCGGCGGCCTCGGAAAGCTCGCCGGCACGATCTGGCGGATCGGGCTGATGGGCGAAAACGCCCGCGTCGAAAACGCCGAACGGCTCGTCGAGGCGCTGAAATCGGAACTCGGCTGACCCCGTTCACTGCCGCATGCGCTCAGTCGTAGATCGTCCAGTCCTTGCGCTCGAGTTCTGCGACGCTGAGTTCGAGCAGCTCGGGGTGTTCGAGCTTCTTCCGGATGATCTCCATTGAATGATACGAGTACAGCCCGTCCTCGATGCGCTCATCATAGGTCCACGCCATCACAATCTTGCGACGCTTCTCAGCATCGAACTCGATTTTGCCCATGACACCGAAGCACGACGCGGTCCCGTACTCCCACAGGTGATGGAACCCAGCCGGGTAGTTGATCGAGCCCAGGTTCGCCATGAAGATTGACGTGAAGAGTGGATCGCCCTCGATGAAAGAAGCAGGCAGCAACCCCAGCGAGTCCACGGCGCGCACGAATCCCATCGCGGCTCGAATGGCAAAGCCCGGCAGCCTCACCATGATTCCCATCTCCTTGTCGGCCGTCGTCTTCTTGCCCCCGCGGCCAGACTCGAGACGATCGTAGATCCCGTCCACCATCTCCTCGAGCGATTCGTCGGGCAAGAAGCGGCGCTTGATCGTGAGCAACGGCGAGCCGTCTACGATCTCGCGCTTGGCGGAGAAGGTCAGCGAAACATGGTTTCGGTCCCACAGCTTTCCGCCCTTCACGAACCGGTTGATGCCGGGACGCAAGAAGCAGATGTTGCCAGTCGCGCGCAGCATCAAGTGGAACAGCGTGATCGGGCGCTGCACCGGGCGCTCGCAATTCTTCTTCTCCAGGTACTCGAGTGCCGCGTCGACCCGGATGTCCTGAAACATGTAGAAGAGTGAATCGTTTCGACGCGGCGAGACGTACGGCATGAAACGCCGCAGTGTGGGAATGTTCTCGACTCGCGTCCCATCCGCGCGTCTGCCAAACATCCAGTTCCTCCTCTGCGGAGGGCGGAACCCGCCGCATGCGCCAGTCGGGGCGCCGAGGACGATCCGCTCGCCCTTCACCTCGAAGGCCAGTTCGTAGAATCTCACACTTCGCGAGTGCGCAGGTCTCCGAATTGGGGCGCCAGTGTGCACCCGAACGAGGTTGAGGCTCTCCTGAACGGCGTTCGGAGCTGCGCCGCAGAACGCGGGCTCAACGCGAGGAGCGACACGACCCGGCGTCGAGGCTGGCGCAGCGGCGAACAAGTCCACTTGCAGCCCGCGCGTGGCTAGTGGCGAGCGCGACTAGCGGCCGAGTTCCCCCGCGAAGAGCGCCTTCACGCGGTCCCACGCGTCGATCGCAGCGCCCTCGTGGTACGTCGCGCGCTGGTCGCAGAAGAACCCGTGGTTCGCACCCGGATACACGACCACCCCGTGGGGACCGCCTTGCGCATCGAGCGCCGCCTGGATCTCGGCTACCTGGTCTTGAGGGATCATCGCGTCCTCCTCGCCGAACAAACACAGCAAGCGACCTCCGATCTGCGGGGTGCGCGACACGGTGCTCGCCGCGCCGCCGGGGCCCTGCGGCCCGGCGATGCCGCCCCCGTAGAAGCTCGCGGCCGCGACGATGTCCGTCTCGCACGCGGTCAGGTAGGTCATGTGGCCGCCGATGCAGAAGCCCATCGCGCCGATCTTGTCGCCTCGCACGTCGCTGCGAGCGCGCAAAAAGCGCAGCGTGTCATTCGCGTCGTCAATCATCTGATCCGCAGCGAGTTGGCCGAGATGCTTCATGCCTTCGGCCATCCCCGCGTCGTCGTACGCGAGCTGGATCCCCGGACCGGTGCGATGAAAATAGTCCGGGGCAATGGCCACGTACCCCTCGCCCGCCACGCGCTCGGTGACGTCGCGGATGTGGCCATTCACACCGAAGATCTCCATGTAGACGATCACCGCGGGAAGCGGCTCCTCCCCCTCCGGACGGGCTAGATAGGCCCCCATCGTGCCGCCGCTGGCCAGGGGAATCGATACGCGCTCAGTTCGGATCGTCATTCGGGATCTCCTACTCGGATGAGGGCGCGCGGAGTGTGCGGAGCCGCGCAGCGACCGTCAAGCCGCTCCTCGGAACGCGCTCAGGGCCCGGCGCGGAGCGGTCCGGCATGCAGCCGCGCCAACCCGGAACTCGCACAGCCGATTGCGTCGGCCTCGCGTGCCATGATGTGGGCGAGCCGGTCTCGCACTTCATCCTTGTCGTAGAGCTCCCCGGCAAGCTCCAGGTAGAGCCCGTGATGACGTGCTTCGGCGGCGAGCAGCCCCCGGTACAGGGTTCGCAGCGGGGGATCGTCGAGCACCTCGGCCAGCAGGGTCAGTCGCTCGCAGCTGCGCGCCTCGATCGCCGCGCAGCAGAGCAAGAGATCGAGCAACCGTCCCGGCTCCGCGCTGCGTGCCGCCTGGTGAAGTCGGCCCGCGTAGGGCCCGGGGCGCTGCCTCGCGAACCCGATCCCGAGGCGAGTCAGTTCCCCGAGCACAGACTCGAAATGGCGAAGCTCTTCACGTGCGAGTTCAGAAAGCGGCACCTGCAGGCAGGCGTGCTCGGGATACCGAAACAGCAGGTTCACGGCGGCTCCCGCGGCCTTCTTCTCGCAATGCGCGTGATCGAGAAGAATCTCGGGGAGGTGCGCCCGCGCCCATTCTCCCCATTCGGGTTCGGTTTCGAGGGCCAGCCGCAGCACGCTCGGAGTCTAGGGTTCCGTCCCCAAACTTCCCCGTCATACGGGCGTCGCGGAGCGCAGTGCCACTTCCCGGACGGGACGCTGGTATCCTACCGCCATGGAAGTGCCCCCCAAAGAAGCAGCGGTGGCCCACTATCGGCGCCAGATCGGTGCGAGCGAAACCCGCGTCTGGGAGAACGTGCTCGATTGGGAGCACCTCCCCTGGCTCCACCGTCATGCCTTTACCGATCTCGAGCCGCTCTCGGCGTCTCGCTCGGGGTGGCGGGTGAAGGTCCACGGGGGAACGGGCGGGCCGCGACTCGAGATCGAACTCGAAGCCGATCGAGACGCCGGTGCGTACGTCGCCCGCACGATCGACGGCCCCGGCACGGGCACCGAGATCTGGACCCATGTCCGCGCCGTCGACGAGACGGCCACGGACATCGAAGTGGCCTTCTACGTCCCTGGAGTGCCCGAGTCGGCGCGGGATGCCGTCGGACATGGTTTCACGCAGCTGTACGCCAGGCTCTGGGACGAAGACGAAGCGATGATGAAACGCCGACAGGAGGTGCTCGACGCGGGACGCTTGCGTGCGCGCCCCGACCCTGGACCGCCCTTCCCGCTCGGGCCCGCCGCGGAGCTTCGCCGCCGAGCGCCGGTCGAGATCGAGGTCGACGGTGTGCCGCTCCGCATCGTCGCGCTCGGCGACACACTCCTCGCGCACAGTGCCGTCTGCCCGCACCTCGGCGGCCCGCTCGAAGAAGACCTCGAGGACGGCTGCGTCCGTTGCCCGTGGCATGGCTACGCGTTCGATCCGGCGACCGGCGCAGGTCGCGGGCGGCACGGACTCACCCTGCCATTCGCGCAGCGCATCGACATCGACCCGACGACGGGCGAGGCCCAGCTCGCCCGACCTCGGTTACCCTCGACAGCGTGACCGACCGAGGCCTGACCCACGTCGCCCTTCCCGTCCGCGAGATGGATCGCAGCCTCGCGTTCTACGAAAAGTACGCGCGACTCCAGGTTGTCCACGAACGCAACGACGACGGCGTGCGGGTCGCATGGATCAGCGACCGAACCCGGCCGTTTGTGGTGGTGCTGATCGAAGTCCCCGAAGTCCGCAATCCGCTGCTGCCGCTCGCCCACCTCGGCGTCGGCGTCGAGTCGCGCGAGCGCGTGGACGAATTGACGGCCGCGGCGAAGGCGGACGGCCTGACCCTCTACGGCCCGACCGACTCGGGCTACCCGGTCGGGTACTGGGCGCTCATTTCTGACCCGGACCACCACACCCTCGAGGTCGCGTACGGCCAGGAAGTGGGGCTGACCGTCGAGACCGCGGGCGCGGTCGATTCGCCGAAAGAACCCTGACGGACGCGTCGGCGCCTTCGCGCGGCGACCCTCTCGCGAACCGCCAAAAACTCCAGCCCGAAGCGCGCTGCGCCGATACGACCGGGACCATGCAGGGCGTCGGAACCATCCTCGTCGTGGACGGCTCGGAGGCAGCGCGTGAAACCCTACGCACGCTGCTGATCCCGCATTGCCAACACGTCGCGACGGCCTCGGGGGCAACCGAGGCCCAGAATCTGCTGAGCCGCGATTCCGGCATCGGCCTGGTGCTCTGCGACGCCGTCCTGCCCGCTGGGAGCGCGTTCGATGTCCTCGAGCAGGCGCGGGCCATGCCCGGGCGCCAACCCGAGGTCATCCTCGTCTCTCCCTGGTTCATTCCCGCGGACGCCGAGCGCGCCGAGGCGGCGGGAGCCACGGGATATCTCGTTCGCCCGCTGTCGATGCGAGATGTCGCGCGCCTCTGGAAACAGGCCCGCACTCGAACCGAGATGCTCACCCCGCGAATGGAACGGCGACCGCTCGCAAAGGTCTGGCTGGCCGACCCGACGGATCCGCGCCGCTACCTCATGTCGTGGGATCTCTACGACGTGAGTCTCTCCGGGGCGTTCATCGAGACGCGCGGGCCGTTGCTGCTCGGCACGGAACTGCAGCTCGAGATCATTTTCGGCAAGGCCGTCATCCCGGTGCGCGCCGAAGTCGCGCGGGTTCAGGAACCCTCGTGGATGCACGTCGGCGGTGTCGGAGTCCGGTTTCTCGACCTCGACACCGACTCCAGCAAGCTCCTCGAAGCTTTCGTGAACCAGTCCGTCGTCGTCAGCGGCTGACCCGGGCGGCCTGCCCGCCGTCAGTCGTCTTCCGAGAGCGCCAGGAGTTCGGCTCTGTCGCGCACGAATGCGACGAGCCGCTCCGCCTCCGCTTGTCCAACCCGCGTGAAGGCAATTCCCAGCCCCGGCGAATCGTCGTCGCCTCGCACCGAGCGAACCGCGCCGCGTGCGGCGATAGGTCCGTCGGGGAGCCAGAACTCGAGGTCGACCTCTTCCCCTTCCGAACATTCGATGTCGGTCTCGAGAAATGCGCCACCCTCTGAAAGGGCCGTGACCTGCGCTGCACCCTTGTCGATCTTCGACTTCAGGACCGCTTCGAAGTGAACGGGCACGCGAACCGACTTCCGAGCGGTGCCTTGACTAGGGGCCGCCAGCATCTCGCGCATCACGTACGTGAGCGTCGACTCTTCCCACGGCTCCCACACCGCACGCTGCGCGCCGGCGGCGCGAAGAGCGTCTCGGGTCTCGTCGTCCGGCTGGGGCCCGACGACCAGTGTGCGCGTCGCCTTCGGAAGGACCGCCACGATCTTTCGGATCGCCTCCGGCTCCGCCGCGGAAGGCAGGACGAGGAGTCCGATGCGCCGAGATTCCTGCCGAGCGAGCAGCCAGGCTTCGTCCGGCAAAGCTCCATGGAGCGTGTCGAAACCCGCCTGGAGGAGAATCCACGCGACCCGGCCCAATCGGCCCGAAGCATCGTCTACGACGAGGACATGGTGCGATTCTTCAGGCATCCCCTCTACGCTTCGGTCGAGATGCCACCCGGCTTGACCTGCCGCAGGAGGACCCGCCCATGATCGGCCACAGCTCCCTCGCTGACCTCGCCCGGCTGCGCCCGTTCCAGCGCCGCCGCTTCTCCTCCTGGGACCGGCGGGGCGGAAACGCCGACGCGATCCAGATCGCGCCCGGAGCCACCGCAACCCTCGGGGAGGCGGAGGGTGCCGGGTGCGTGAAACACATCTGGGTCACGCTCACGTCGCTCCCTGCCCAGCCCCAAGAACTCACGACGACGGTGCTTCGGATGTTCTGGGACGGGGAAGACACCCCGTCGGTCGAAGCGCCCATCGGCGACTTTTTCGGGCTCGGATTCGGCGTCCGCCGAAACTTCACCGCCCTGCCGCTGCAGGCGAGCCCCGAAGACGGCAAGAGCCTCAATTGCTGGTTCCCGATGCCGTTCGCCCGCGGCGCCCGCTTCGAAGTCGAAAACCAGGGCGAGCATCCCCTGATTTTCTACTTCTACATCGACTGGGAAGCCTACGACACACTCGAACCCGAGCTCGGCCGATTTCACGCGTGGTGGAACCGGCGCAATCCAACTCGCGGGCTCGCGGCGGAGCGCGGGTGGTCACGCGCCGACTATCGCCTCGGCGACGCTCGCCCGGTCGGAGCCGGATTCGGCTTCCCCGGCCCCTGGACCGAGCCCAACCTCGACGCGGCCGACAACTATTTGATCCTGGGCGCCGAGGGCGACGGCCAGTACGTCGGGTGCGTCCTCAACATCGACGTCTTCGACCGCCAGGTGAACGACTGGTACGGCGAGGGCGACGACATGATCTTCATCGACGGCGAGACGTGGCCCCCTTCCCTCCACGGCACCGGCACCGAGGACTACTTCAACACCGCATTTTGTCCGACGCAGGAGTTCAGCGCGCCCTACCACGGGATCACGCTGTACAGCGGAAATCCGGCCTGGCCGTGGGGCGGCAAGAACTCCATGTATCGATTCCACGTCGAAGACCCGATCCGCTTCGAGCGCTCCATTCGGGTGACGATCGAATCGGGACACGCGAACGCGCTCGCCAACGACTACTCCAGCACCGCTTACTGGTACCAGCGAGGCCGCTCCGCCGCGCTTCCGCCGCTGCCCCCGCCGGCAGACCGTCTGCCCCGCACAGATCCCCCCGAACTCGCCGCCGCGCGGGGCTAGAAGGACCGAAAACCCGGCTTCACGGCCCCTTCAGCGAATCGTGGACGCATTGGCTATTCCTGTGCATGTGCTGAAGCAACACCTCTTCGCTGCCGCGCTCTTGGCGGGTTCGCTCCTCGCTCCCTCGCTCTCCGCGCACGCCGGGACGACGCTGCGCGTGATGGCACTCGGAGACTCCCACACGGTGGGCGTCGGCTCGACGCACCGGGCCGGCTATCGCCTCGCCTTCTCGAACGCGATGAGCGAAGGCGGCTACGACATCGACATGGTCGGCGGCAAGGCGAACGGGCCCGAGGGCTTCGACCACCGCCATCAGGGCTACAAAGGAGCCACCACTTACGAGATCTCGAGCGCCGTGCACGAGAAGCTGGCGAACTACGACCCCGAGCTCGTGATCCTCCTCATCGGCACGAACGATGCCCGGGCACCCGGCTTCAATCCGCTCTCTTTCGAAGTCCACCTATCCGTCCTGGTCGACCGCATCTTTGCCTCCAATCCGGACATCAAGCTCATCATCGCGACCGTTCCCCCGCAGAAGAGCGGAAAGAACGATCCGGCCAATCGGGCCCTCAACGCCCGGATCCAGAAACATGTCGAGGGTCGCCGCAATCAGGACCACATCGCGATCGTCGATGTCTACAACCTGATCGACGATCGTCTCGACATGTTCGACGACCTTCACATGAACGATGCGGGTTACGAGAAGGTCGGCGGCGCCTTCGCCGACGCGGCCCTCTCTCTGGTCAACCCAAAAGTCGCGACACCGGCTCCGTAGCGCCCGATGACGCCCTGGCTGGTATCCGCTGCCGTCCTCGGCGCGATCGGGGTCACGCTCGGGGCTTTCGGCGCTCACGGCCTGCGTGCCCGCTTGACTCCGGAGCAGCTCGGCAGCTGGCAGACTGCGGTCGAGTACCACCTGCTGCACTCGATCGCACTGCTCGCGTTGGCCCTCTACGCGAGTTCGGCAGATCGCTCGATCGGCTTCACGGCCGGGCTGTGGACGGCCGGGATCGTGCTCTTCTCGGGCTCGATCTACGGACTTCTGCTCGGGGGCCCGCGCTGGCTCGGGCCCGTGACGCCCCTGGGCGGCCTCTGTCTGATCCTCGGCTGGCTCTCTCTGCTGCTGCTCCTCCGGCGCTAGCCCGCATCACAGCATCCGCCTAGCCGCTGCCACCCTGCCGCTGCCGCCTAGCCACTGCCGCCTACGCCCCACACGAGCCGGGCCCGGGGAGTGCGATGGACGGAGCGGCGTACGGGCCGCCCGCATGGCCGGCGTCGTTTCGCGTACCGTCGAGGTCGTTGCAGACCGGATCGGGATCCCCCGCATCGCGGGCCTTCGCGCGCCGCGAATCGCGCAGTGCGAGATCGGCGAGATCGCTTCGGTTCGGATTGCGTTTCGGGTTGCGGAGAAATCCCGGCTTCCCGTCGCGGTTTCCGAACACCTGCGTGTCGTCGGGCTCGCGCTTCTGGAATCGCTCGGCCTTCTTCCAATCTTTCCCGCCGCGCAGGAAGGCAGCGATGCGGTTGCGATGAAACACGTTGTGGACGATCACAGCGCTCTCGCCGCTGAAGTCGCAGATGCCCCGCCCGCGCAGCTTACCGCCCACCCTCGAGCCGTTCCGCGCGATCACGTTGCCGCGGAGCACGGCTCCGGCGCTTCCGCGCAGGATCACCCCGTTGCTGTCCCCGCGGACGATAGTGTTGTTCACGACGAGCGGCGCCGCGCCATCGACCTCGAGGGAGTGAGGATCCCCCGCGGAGTGCGTGTTGTGCGCAAGCACGTTGTTGTAGATCCTGGGCGCCGCGGTGGCGCCTCGAACGGCGATTCCGCTCCCGCCCTGGCTCGCCTCGTTCACGCGGATGAATGACCGCACGATCGTCGGGCTACTGTCGGTGATCTCGATCCCGCCGCCCTGCACGGCCGATCCGCCTGTGACGACGACCGAGTCGAGTACGGCCGCGGCCGTCTCGCCCGAGACGAAGCGCACGACCGAGCCCGTGCCCGTGCCCTGGAGAATCGTCTCGAGGCCCGCGCCGACGATGTGGACGTCCTTGCCCAGAAAATCGACGTCCCCCAGATACACGCCCGGGGCGATCTCGATGCGGTCGCCGGCGATCGCAGCCTCGAGCGCTGCCTGCACGGTGCCGTGGTCGGCCGGGACCGCGAGAGTGTCGGCCTCCGCCACGCTGCCGAGTCCGAGCGCCCACGCGCCGATCCAAAGCGCAAGCGATCCGTGGATCCGTCGCCCGCGAGTGTTCTGCGTCGCCACCATCGAACCTTCCCCTTGAGACGGGCTCCGTGCCCACCCCACGATACGCACGGACCTTCGAAAAGGTGTCAGCCGCGGCTCGAGCGCCTCACGAGCTCGGATCGTTTTCGAGCCGTCGAAAGAGCGCCTCGAGGAGCTGAGCAACGTCCGCGCCTGGCCCCAGCACGCCCTCATGAGGGTCGCCCTCCTTCCGGAGCCTACCGGGAACCGTCGCGATGGTGAAGCGCGCCGGATCGAGGCGGGATGTCACCTGCGTCCAGCGCAGCGGCATCGACACTGGCGCTCCGGGACGCGGCCGAACGCATAGCGGCGCGGCGATCAGCTTGCCGTGCCCGTTCTGCAGGTAGTCGACGTACACCTTGTCCCCGCGAGCGGCGACGGGGCGGATGATCGTGGCGATGTCCGGCAGCTCCGCGCACACCACCCGCGCGAGCACTTCGGCCAGGCTTCTCGCCTGCTCGTGGTCGAGCTCGCCCGCGAGTGGGACGAGCACGTGGAGGCCGTCCTGACCGGACGTCTTCACGAAATGCGGCGTGCCGAGTTCGTCGAGCAGGCGATGCAGGAACCGGGCGATCTCCACGACGTGCGCGAACGGCGCCTCCTTCGGGTCGAGATCGACGATCGCCCAATCGGGTCGGTCGAGCGCTGCCGCGCGGGCACTCCAGACGTGCAGCGGGATCGCACCCGAGTTGATCACATACAGAAGTGTGCGCAGGTCGTCGCAAATGAAGTAGTCGGTCTCGCCGATGCGCTGATGAGTCGCCCAATCGGGAGTCCATTCGGGCGCGTTTTTCTGGTAGAAGTTCTTCCCGTCGATGCCATCCGGATAGCGCGTCAGCACGGTGGGACGACCCGCGAGATAGGGCGCGATCCACGGCCAGACCGCCTCGTAGTAGCCGAGGAGATCGCCTTTCGTGTAGCCGTCGTCCGGCCAGAACACCTTTTCCGGCCGTGTAATCTGGAGCTTCGCCTCCCGCGGAGCCGGTGCCGCCGCGGCGAGCGCACTCTCGGGAACCCGCTCCTCGGGCGCCCGGCAACGGGCCGCCGGTGCGTCGGGCTGAAGCCCGCGGAAGACCGGATGTCGCAGCAGCCCATGGCTCGTCACCTCGGTATAGCCGGCCCGAAAGACCCGCTCCGGCCGGACCCAGCGCACGGTCGCCGTCGGCGACTCCGAAGCCGCCGACCACGGGGGAGCCGACCCTTCGTTCTCCGCGGCGAACGCCAGCAGTTCGTCCACGTCGCTCTCGCGCAGACCGGAACCGACGTTGCCCGCCCAGACGAGTTCATCCCCGCGCCACCACGCGCCCACCAGGGATCCGAGCGCTTTCCTCGACCCCTTCCCGGCCGCGAGTCCCACGAGAACCAGGTTCACTTCTCGCGGCACCTTGAGCTTCAGCCAATGGCGCGAACGTTGAGCCGAGGCGTACTTCGACTCGGCCCGCTTGGCGACGATCCCCTCGAGCGCGTGAGCCTCCGCCAGTTCGAAGAGACGCTCGCCGTCACCCACGACATGATCCGCATAGCGGACGACGCCCGCAGCCGGCACGAACTCGGCCAGCAACTGTTTGCGGCGTGTGAGCGGCAGGGCGCGCAGGTCGTGGCCTCCTGCGGCGAGCAGATCGAACACGTAGTAGACGATCGGAACCTCGGCGCGGCCGCGCTCGATCGCGACCGGGTCGCGCTGTGTGAAGCGGCGCTGGAGCCGTTCGAACGAAGCGCGTCCCTGCTCGTCGAGCGCGACGATCTCGCCGTCGAGCACGCACTCGCCAAGAGGCAACTGCGACACCGCGTACGTGATCTCGGGATAGACGTCGCTGCGATCGCCCCCCGTGCGAGCGAGCAGGCGCGCAGCCTCCGGCCCGCTCTTCTCTGCGATCACTCGCACGCCGTCGTACTTGAGTTCGAACAGCCAACCCGGCCGCGTGAAGGCGCCGTCGCCGGCCGCGGCGAGCATCGGACGCAGCGCATCCTTGTCCAGCTCGCGCGCGGGGGCACCGGATTCGGCGAGCGCCTCTGCGATCTCAGAGTCGAAGCTGCGACCGTCCCGGACTTCCTCGATCGTCAGCCCGGAGAGCACCGACTCGGGGTGGGTCTCGATCCAGTCCCCCGGCGTCTCGGGCGGATCGCCCTTTCGCAGCAACAGCCACTCCTTGCTGTCGGCGCCCCGTGTCTGCACGAGTGCGAATCGCCCGCGGAGCTTGTGGCCCTCGAGAACCAGATCGAGCTTGCCGCCGGCCAGACCGGTCGCGGGCGGCTCCGCGTCGTACGTCCGATACACGCCCTGGTCCCAGACGATCATCGCACCGGCGCCGTAGTTGCCGTCCGGAATGACGCCTTCGAAATCCAGGTACTCGAGCGGATGATCCTCGGTCCGGACCGCGAGCCGGCGCTCCGCCGGGTCCCGGGTGGGGCCTTTGGGCACCGCCCAGCTGACGAGTACGCCCTCGATCTCCAGGCGCAGGTCCCAATGCATGCGGCGCGCCGCATGCTGCTGCACGACGAAGAGCCGCGGGGCGCCCGGAGAGACGGCCCGACGCTCGTGCTCCTCCCCCATCGGCTCGGGAGTGCCAGCGGCGTCCCGCTTGCGCCTGTAGAGCTTCAGATCTCGCATGCGCTCGCCGAGCTATGGTACGGTGTCGAGCCCTCGCCCCCCAGGACCCACCCCCCGGGAGCGGATTCATGCCCGCACGCGCGACTTCCTCAGGAACCATCTCTTTCGGGCTGGTCTCCATCCCGATCAAGCTGTACTCCGCCGCACAGCCCAAGTCCGTGCGGTTCCACATGCTGCACGCGACCGACCACTCGCGCGTCAAGCAGCAGCTCGTGTGCGCGACCTGCGGCGAGGTGGTCGAGCGATCCGACACCGTAAAGGGCTACGAGCACACCCGAGACCAGTACGTGGTCATGGAGCCAGACGAGCTCACGGCGCTCGATGGCAAGTCGGATCGGACGATCGAGATCGAAGACTTCGTCCCGATCTCCGAGGTCGACCCGGTCTACTTCGAAAGGCCGAATCTCCTGGGGCCCGACAAGGGCGGCCAAAAGGCGTACAAGCTCCTCGCCGAATCGATGACCGCGACGCAGAAGGTCGCGATCGGCCGCTTCGCCACACGCGGAAAACACCAACTGGTGTTGATCCGTCCTGTCGGAAACGGGTTGATGATGCACGGGCTGCACTATGCGGACGAGGTCCGCTCGTTCGACGACATCGAATTCGGCGACCCGGTCGAACTCAAGGACGGCGAGATCGATCTCGCGAATCAGCTGATCGAGCAGCTCTCCCGCAAGGATTTCGACCCGACCGGCTACGAGGACGAGTACCGCCGAGACGTGCTCCAGGCCATCGACCGAAAGGTCGCAGGCCAGGAGATCGTCGCGATGCCGGCCCCGCAGCAGCGCGAACAGATCATCGATCTGGTCGCTGCGCTCAAGAAGAGTCTCGCCGACAAGAGCGGCGAGAAGCCGGGCCGCAAGCCGGCCAAGGCGAAGGGCAAGAAGGCCGCCGCCCGCAAGGTGCCGAGCCGCAAGCGCGCTTCTTCCTGAGCCATCGAGGAGCGTCCGCGTGACTGAACGCAGGCTCTCGACCGCAGAAGTCGCCCGCATCCTCCGAATGCGAGAGGCGCGCGTCCGCGAACTCGTGCGAGCGGGCCTCGTCGCTCCGCCGCGCCGAGGCCGCGGCTACGCGTTCTCGTTTCAGGATCTGGTCGTGCTGCGGGCCGCGCAGGGGCTCCTCGCGGGACAAGTCCCAGCCGCGCGGGTTCGCCGCGCACTGACCTCTCTCTCTGCGCAGCTGCCTGGCAACCGGCCCTTGTCCGGGATGCGGGTCTTTGCGGACGGGCGACACGTTGCGGTTCGGGATGGTGCCGGCGCCTGGCAGCCCGAGACCGGACAGGGCCTGCTCGATTTCGACGTCGACGAACTCGCAGAGCGCGTCCGCGAGATCCGCAGCGCCGTTCCGCAGGCGAACGAGGTCGACCCGGGCCACACGGTCCGGGCGAGAGCAGAACTCGAGCGTGCACTCGCCGAAGAAGACACGGACTCGCGGGCAGCGGAGGCGGCCTACCAACGCGCGTTGGCCGCCGATCCCGCTCTCGTCGATGCGGCGGTCAACCTGGGGCGTCTACTGCACGAGCGAGGGCAAGCGCGCGACGCGTGCGCGCTGTTCGAGCAGGCCCTCGAGCACTCTCCGAGCGACCCGATCATCCATTACAACCTCGCCCTCGCGCTCGAAGACACGACCGGTCCAGCAGCGGCGGCGATCCACTACGAGCGTGCACTCACACTCGACCCCGATTTCGCCGACGCTCACTACAACCTGGCGGAGCTCTGCGAGCAGCTGGGCCGTCAGGCCGACGCGCTCCGCCACTACCACGCATTCAAGAAGCTCACCGATGGCTGACACGACCCCGCGCATCCTCGCAGGTACCAGCGGCTTCTCGTACAAGGGCTGGAAAGGCCCGTTCTATCCCGAAGACTTGCCTCAAATAAAGTGGCTCGCCTATTACGCGAGCCAGCTCCCAGCCGTCGAAATCAACAACACGTTCTATCGGATGCCGAAAGAGAGCGTCGTCGCCGGCTGGGCCGAGCAGGTGCCGCCGCACTTCCGGTTCGCACTCAAGGCTTCCCGCCGGATTACGCATTTCAAACGGCTGAAGGATGCGGGCGACGAGACCGGGTACTTCCTGCGCGTTTCGGCCGCACTCGGCGAGCGGCTCGGCGCCCTGCTCTTCCAGCTGCCGCCGAACCTGAAGTGCGATCTCGACCGTTTCGACGCGTTCCTCGAGAATCTGCCGAGCGGGACGCCGGCCGCCTTCGAGTTCCGTCACCCGTCCTGGCGCGACGCCGCGGTGCTCGAACGCCTCACGGAGCGGCAGTTCGCCTGGGTGGTTTCCGATGTCGACGACGAGGACGCGCCCGAACTGACGAAGACCGCGCCCTGGGTCTACCTGCGGCTGCGCCGGACCGCCTACGACCGCGCCGCACTCTCTGATTGGGCCACGCGGTGTGTCGGCGCCCAGCCGGACCACGCACTCGCTTTCTTCAAGCACGAAGAAGCCGGAGCGGGTCCGCGCCTCGCCGCGGAGTTTCTCGCAATTGCCGCGCGCGTGGCCAAGCGCCGAGGTCCGCAGCGCGCCCGCACGGCCACGCCGAGACGCGAGACGGGCTCATGAGACCCGCTGTGCGCGCACGGGGCGACCGACGGACCTGCGCTCTCGCCCTGTGGGCGATCTGCGCCGCGTGCGGCGGCGAGGCCCTCGCCGAAAGCGACGGCTACTACCCCACCGCGGCTGGAACCCTCTGGGAGTATTCCGCGCATTATGCGACTCCGGACCACCCCGAGATCCCGGCGCGCACGGGTCGCCGCGTCGACCAGATCGACGGCCAAGAAGAACACGACGGCCGGACGTACCGGCGCTTCTCGTCCACGCTAGAAGGCATCGGCACCGAACCCGTGACCGGGCGAAGCCTCGTGCGTGCCGATTCCAGCGGCATCTACTTTCTCACCGAACCCACGGTGGACGAGTCGCTCGGGCTCCCGCTCCCGCCGGTCGTCGGCCATACCTGGTCCTGGGGGGAGTGGCAGGGCCGGGTCCTGCGCGAACTCCCGATCGAGACGGCCGCCGGGCGGTTCGAGTCGTGCGTCGAAGTCTCGATCGGCCAGACTTCGAGTTCGAGCGCGAGCCGCGGACGAATGGAGCAGGTGACGACCTACTGCCGCGGAGTTGGCCCGGTGAAACGAGTGACGACCACGGAGTCGCCCGGACCGCACGGACCGGTCCGGGGTGTCACTGAGGAAACCCTGACCCGCACGACCCGCGCAGAGTCGACCGACTAGCTTCCAGACGATGTCGAGCGTCACAGGATATTGTGATTCCGCGTTCGCCGCGGTGCGAAGTGCGTTCGAAGAGAACTTCGCGGAGCGAGAGGAACTGGGGGCTTCCCTGTGCCTCCTCGCCGGGGGACAGCCCGTCGTCGATCTGTGGGGCGGTCATCGCGACCTCGCGCGCACAAAGCCGTGGGAGCGCGACACACTCGTCAACGCCTGGTCAGTCGGCAAAGGCGTGCTCTCGCTGCTGACGCTCACACTCGTCGAGCAAGGTCGGCTCTCGCTGGACGCGCCTGTGGCAGAACTCTGGCCCGAGTTCGCCGCCGCCGGAAAGTCGAAGGTCACGCTGCGCACACTCATGAGCCACCGCGCCGGCCTCCCCGCGGTGAGAGAGCGCCTGCCGGAAGACACCTGGCAGGATTGGACGGCGATGTGCACCGCGCTCGCGGCGCAGGAACCCTGGTGGGAACCCGACCGGGACCACGGCTATCACGTCAACAGCTTCGGTTTCCTCGTCGGCGAACTCGTCCGACGTGTGACAGGGCTCTCGCCGGGCTCCGCGCTGCAAGCGATGCTCGCGGGGCCGCTCGAAGCGGACTTCTTCTGGGGAGTGCCGGACGACCGTAGGCGAGTCGCGGAAGTCGAATTCGCCAACGTCACCCTGCGCGATGCCCAGCACTGGGCGGCCGCGTTTCCGCCCACCGGCGATCCCGAACACGACACGATGATCTGGCACGCCTACTTCAACCCTCCCGGGCTCTGCGGGAGCGGCCAACTCGGCACCCCGGAGTGGCTGCGCGCGGAGGTCCCCTCGACGAACGGACACGCGACCGCGCGCGGAGTCGCCGCGCTCTACGACGCGATGCTGCGGCCCTCTGCCCTCGGAGACCCTCCGGTCGGACGCGAACTGCTCGCCGAAGCGACCCGGATCCACTCGGACGGCGACGACCGGGTGCTCGGACGCCCATCGCGTTTCGGCCTGGGTTTCCAACTCCCGAGTCCGGGACGCCCGCTCGGGCCCAACGCCGCGGCCTTCGGTCACTACGGATACGGCGGGCTGCTCGGCCTCGCCGACCCCGAGGCCGACCTCGCCTTCGCGTTTCTCACCGCGAAACCCGGCGACCGCTGGCAGACCCCGCGGACGCAGGCACTCCTCGACGCGGTCTACGGCTCTCTCGAATCTAGTCCGTGAAAGAGTGCGATCCAGGGACCGCTCACGCGGTGCCGTCCGGGACCGGCAGGTCGAGGTCTTTCGCGAGCAGCTGCGTCACCATGTTGTCCAGTTCGAACGCGCGCGCCTGCTCGGGCGACAACACGTCGTACTGGGCCATCTGCTGCGCCAGCCGCAAGAAGATCACGCCGAAACGGAAGCCCGCGAACACCTGCCAGAAATCGAGGTTCCGGACCTCGTGGCCCGACCACTCCTCGTAACGCGCCACGGTCTCCTCGAAGCTGGGAAAGCCCTCCAGGCGCGGCAGACCCATCCCCTCGCTGTGATGCCGATCGAGAAAGATCGACCACGCGAGGTCTTGCTCAGGGCTCCCGAGCGTGACCATCTCCCAGTCGATCACCGCCGCCGGCCGAGTCCCGTCGAAGATGATGTTTCCGATCCGGGCGTCCCCCCAGACGAGGGCGCGGCGGTCGTCCTTCGGGTCGTTCTCGCGGAGCCAGTCGAGAGTCGCTGCGAGCGTGGGCTGCGGCAGACCGCGCGCACCCCACTCGAAGTACCGCTCGTAGTAGGTCAGATGCTGGTCGAACGATCGCTTCCCGAGCTCGGGCCGGTCGAGAAAGCCGAACCCGACCCCGTCGGGGTCGAGGCGATGCACCTTCGCCATCGACTCCACGCCGCCCCACCAAATCGCTGCGCGCTCCTCCGGAGAGATCTCGGTCATCCAGCCGCCGGCGTGATACGGCGGCCGGTCGGTCGGGACGCGGCCCTCGATCTTGTCCATCACGAAGAACGGAGCCCCCAGCAGTTCCGTGTCTTCGGTTTCGAGCCAGCGCATGTGCGGAACCGGAACGTCGGTCGGCTCGAGGAGCTGCATGGCCTTGAACTGGAGCCCGACATCGTACTCCGGAAAGACCCGAAAGCCCTGCGGCTCGATCCGAACGACGAAGTGCTCGACGTGATCATCGTGGCCGTCCGACCACCGAACGTCACAGAGCAGCGTGTCATTGGAGAAGCCCGACGACTCGGGAGAAGTGAGACCCGAAACCTCGAGCGTCCGGGCCTCGGGAAGCTTGGCGCGGAGCCAATGAGCGAGACGGTCGGCATCCCGTACGAGATCGCGTTGCCAGGGCGTGGGCATGACACGACTCTAGCCGCTGCGCCGCGCCGATGACGCACTCAACAGCAGTCGACACCGCCTCCCGTCGCGTCGGCCCAGGCCGGCAGATCGTGAAAGAGCCCGCGCTCGGCGGCGAGCCGCAGCGTGCGATCGATATCGATCACTCGCGGTCCGTCCCGAGCCACACGGAGCGTCGCTCGCTGCCCCTCGACGAGCGTCCTCTCGCGGTCTCCGTCGAAGGCGAGCACACCGGGCCCCACGAGCTCGGCCTCCTCGCCGAGCTCCACCCGCTGCGCATCGGCCACGTGCACGGTGCCGTAGAGCCCTGCGGAGAGCGGGACCCGCAGCCGACGTCCCTCGCTCTCGTGTCCCACGCAGCGAACCACGACGCCGAAGTCCTCATCGGGCCGACAGGGCACCAGCAGCCCTCCAATCGGAGACATCCCGATCGATGCCGGCTCCGCCCGCGACAGCACGACACAGCGAATTCGAGCGGCCTCGAACGGCAGGAAGTTTCCGACGCGATCGTCCTCGAGGAACACCGCGTCGATGAGCGCGAGATCGTCCGGCTCCCCGTCGATCTGCACGCGCACCACCTTGGCGGGAGGTGCCGCTTCGGCCGCACTCACCTGGCCGCTCGCGATCAACCCTGCAGCGGCCCCCGCAACCGTCGCCTCGATGCGGAACGGAAAGACGTTGTTCGTCCCGGTGGACAGCGGCACCAACGGAACGTCCGGCCAGCCCTTCACCACCGCGCGGCTGGTGCCATCGCCTCCGAGCGCGATCAGCGCTCCGCACCCCTCGTCGCGGAGGCGCGCGGCTCCGACGATCGAGTCCTCCGGACCATGCCGGTACGGAAGCTTCACGAGCTCGAGCGATGCGGGCAGATCGAGCGCTGCAACCGCCTGCGCGGCGATTCGAAACGCGTCGTCCAAGAGAACCACGCGCTCGGCTCCGGCCGCGACGGCCCCGACCACCGCACGTGCCACTTCATCACGCCGCGAGCCGTGTGGCATGCTGGTCGCGCGAGCGGCGAGCCGACGGACGTCGGTGCCCGAGCGCGGGTTTGCCAGGACCCCGACAGTCCCGGTCAAACCGCCCTCACGATCACTCGGGCGCTCGGTCTCGAGTTCAGGGGCAGACGATCGTTCCAGTCTCGTCGAACGGCTCCGTCGGAAGTTCCGGCGGGAGCGGATCGTTGTCCCCATTCATGAAGTCGAACGTGACTCCGCAATCGGCACACTCGGTGTTCACCCAGCCCGCGGATCCGTCGACCATCGCGGTCACCCAGTCGACGATGCGCGGCTGCCCGATCTCCACCTCTTCGTACACGCGCGGCCGGCCCCACATCGTATGCGAGGAGCCGGGGCCGACATAGAACCGATAGTTCGGCGCGCGCTCGACCGAGATCGCGTTGAGCGCACGCATCTCATCGTTCCATGCACAGCTCGCGGCCCACCACACCGCCCCACCAACCGGATTTCCGTCGTTCAGCATGATGTTGTAGAAGCCCGTCTGACCGCCGGACCCGCCATCGTACGCAGACGTGTAGGTACCGAAACGATTGTCGGGATAGAAGAGCCCGAGTTCGATGTAGAGATCAGCCAGCGACAACTGCTCGACCGGCACGTCGAGCGCCGGGATCCAATCCGGCACCGAAGACAGCAGGTTCCAGTTCTCGAGGTCCTCCGCGAGGAACTCCTCGGTGACCACGCCATTGCCCGCATCGCCGAGCACCACGAACTCGCTCGACTGATACGCGAACTCCATCATGTGCGCTGAGCTCGCAATCGCGCCGTACGCACCGGCACTCGAACCGGTCATGAACACCTGCTCGGGGTCCACGAAGTGATCGCGAGCCCACTTCTCCGCCACGAGCGCGTTGTGCGACCCGCGGTGACGGATGCGCAAGTTCTGGTCATTGAAGCGATAGGTGACTTCGTTGTCGCCCCAGTGGATGTCCCCGGTGCAGTACGGGACGAACACGAAGTGCCAGTCGCTGAACGGATTCTCGGGATTGTTGAGGTCGGCGAAGCCGGAGCTGAAATTGTCGGGATTGTCGCCGAGGCCTGTTCCCGTTTTGTACGTCGGCGCGTTGCACGTGCCGTAGTTCCAGCACGCACCGCCCCCCTGGTAGTACATGACCACCTTGTTGACCGAACCGCGCTTCACCCAGAACGACCACTCAGCCCCGTCGGCACACGTCGGTTCGAGGGTGCGGTCTGCGTATTCGACGAATCGGGCCGGAACGATCTCCGTGAATTCGTCGTCGCTGATGGACTTGGCGATCGTGGCGACGTCCTTGGCGGCACCCACCGCAGCCCCGAGTTCCGCCAGGAGCCCCTCCCCGGTCGCGGACGTCGGACAGTCCCCACTCACTGCATTGTTGAAGCTCGAAAGAAACTGTTGCTCCGCATCGGTCACGGCGGCGGCGAGCTTCACGCGATCCCGGTCCTTGTCGCGCTTCTGGATGTGGGTGGCGTTTGCATTCAGGAGGTCGACACACGCCCTCGCCAACCCACTGACGATCTTCTTCGCGCAGCGAGCTTGCCCGTTCGTCTCCAGGTCGAGGCCGTTGACGACATCATCGATCAGCAAGGCGGTGCGATCAGTCAGAACGTACGTCAGATCGGTGTGAGGCCCGGTCGTTTCGACGCAGTCGACCTCGTTCGCGACCCGACTCTCAGCCTTCTTCCAGGCTTTCTCTGCTTTCAGGCGCGACTTCTCGATCGCCGCATCGAGCTTCGCCCCGCTGGGCTTCTTCGCGTTCTTCGCTTCGGCCTTGAAGATGCCCTTGCACTGCTTTGCCGCTGCGCGGAGCTTGTCACTCACGCAGCGCTCCGTCGCGTAGGCGGTGGCGCTGGGCGCGGCCGCCAACCCGACGCTCAAAGCGACGAGAACCGAAAGAACGAGGGAGTATCCGGAACGCATAAAGAATCACCTCACCATCATCGAGAGTCCACGAAGGGCAGCAGTATACGCCTGAACAGCCGTTCAGACAGTCATCCATGGTAGAGGTAGCGGGCCACGGAGCCATTCCAAGCCCAGCTGGAGAATAGATGACGGCCACCACACGCCCCGCGACTCCCGAGGACGCCCGGTTCCTCGCGTGGATCATGCAGGAAGCCGCTCGCTCCCATCTGCCGCTAGGCGTCTGGGACCTCGCGTTTCCGGGCACCGAGCCCGCGCGGCTCGACCTGCTGGCCGCGTGTCTCCTCACCGACCCGGCCCACTTCGGGCACTGGTCGCGGTTCCGGATCGCCGAGGTCGATGGTGCGCCTGCCGCAGCGCTGTCCGCGTACGAGAACAGCGCTCACGGGGAGAGCCACATGGGCCGGGCGATGGCCCGAGCCCTCACGCGGTGCGGCTGGGCCGGTGAGCAACTGCTCGAGATGCGCGAGCGCATCGAGGTCTTCGACACCACCGGCTACCCGACCCCCGACGGGATCTGGATCGTCGAGTGGGTTGCGACGCTCCCCGAGCATCGCGGCCAGGGTCTGGTGCGGGAGTTGCTCGAAGCGATCCTCGAGACGGGACGCGCAGCCGGCTTCGAACGCGCCCAGATCGGAATCCTGATCGGCAACGACGCCGCGCGACACGCCTACGAACGCGCTGGGTTCGTGCAGATCGACGAACACCGGCACCCCGACTTCGAACGCGCCCTGGGCACTCCGGGCTTGGCCCGATTCCAGCGCGACCTGTAGCCGCTCTCAGCCGCCTTCAGCCGAGCTGGCCGAGCACCCACGGCGTGTAGAGCGCTTCGACGCCCGCGGCCATCGCGAGCACTGCGAGCGACACCGCCACGAGTACCGCCGAGACTCGCAGCACCTCCCGCAGGATCGGATCCGAGAGCGCATAGGTGGTGATGGCCTTCGAGGTGAAGATCGCGGCGAGCGACCCCAGCACGTACGCGAACGCCTCGAGCGTCAGATGAGGCAATACCGCACCGGCGGCGGCGGCGAAGAAAACCGGCGCCGACCCGCTCACGGCGCCGCGCGCGCTTTCCGTCAGCACGGTGAGCACCACCGCCCAGACGCACGCATTCCATGCGATCGCGAGCATCGCGCCGTACGAGCGGTAGACGAGCGCCAGCAAGAAGACCGTGCCGAGCACGAGCGCATTATTCGTGAGCAGGCCGAGCGGGCTGCCGAAATCGCGCTCGAGGAGCGTCTCTTCGCGGAGACCAGCCGCGTCGATGGCGAACCCGAAGAACCGGCTACTCCCCGCCTCTCCGAGCGTCCACGCGATGACCGCGTACCCGGTCAGGATGCCGAGAAAGAGCGCGAGCACGCTCCACGCCGTGCGACGGTTGGCGACCCACGGGCCCGTCTGCGCCACGTAGATGTTGTCGCGATTCTCCTCGAGGAGAAGGCTCAGGCGGTCCCCGAGCGAGGCGGACACCAGGAACACGGAAATCAGGCCCGCCTCTCCGAACCCCATCGCGATCGGCAGAAAAGCGGAGACCGCGGTGAAAAAGAACGACTCCGCCCCGAGCTTCATCCCTCGCCGACCGGCCGCCAGCGGAAGCGCCTCGCCGAAGAGGCCGGCAAGGGTCGTGCGGGTGGGGTGTGTGAAGCTCATCGAGTCAATCCCCCTGGGGCCTCCCAGCCGCCCAGCACGCGGTGCGGAAAGTTCTGACGCACCCTCAGATAGGGCTCGCTGACCGCCCAGAGGTACCCCATAGTTCGGAATCGGCCCCCAGGAGCGCAAGTCGCAGCAAGGAAATCTCGCTCATGGATCAAGCGAATCGAACATCCAGCACCTGGGTGATCTTGGCCCTCGCCCTTCTCGTGGCGGGGGCATACACCGGCTTCCGGGGACTCTCGGGCCAGGGCTTCGGCGGGGACGACCTCGGCTGTGAACTCACCGAGCTCCCCGGGGACGGCGACATCGTCCCCGTTCGGGCGACCTGCAAGTGGGAGATCTCGCCGGAACGACTCCACGAGATGCTCGCCGAGTTCGATGCCCACGACGACTACTTTGCGGGGCTTTCCGAGAGCACCGTCCTCGGCGCCGATCAGGGTTCGATCCGGGTACGACAAGTCCACAGTGCCAGCGGCATCTCCGATCGGGCCGCGGTCGTCGACTGGACCGTGACGGAAGTCGAAGGCGGAGTCCGCTACGCGTGGACCAAAGCTTCGGATCAGAGCGGCATCGAAGGTCACGGCCTCGAAGCCATCGAGTGCGCGGGCAGCTGGGAGGTCGTCGAAGACGGCGACGGCACGCGTGTGATCTACGAGATGCGCTACGCGCCCGGCGGCAATGTCCCCTTCTTTCTGATGCGGTGGTTCCAGGGCGCGGGCATCCGCGGCGTCCTGGCCGACTTCCGGAACTCTGCCGAGCTCGAAGTGGTCGCCTCGCGATGAAAGCGGCTTCGTGGCGGCTCGCCGCTCTCTTCGTCCTCTCCGTGCTTCCCGTTCCGGCCGCTGCTCTCGACACCGTCGAGGAGATCGAGGCGTGCATGAAGGCCAACCGTCCAACGGGCTCGAGCATCCAGACCATCGAGATGGAGACCCGCGACCGCGTGGGCGCGACGCGTTCGATGCGCTCGAAGATCTACTGGCAAGAGGACGACCAGGCACGCGCGCAGATCATGATGCGCTTCGAAGGACCGCCGGACATGCGCGGCTCGTCACTCCTCATGCAAGAACGCAAGGGCGAGAACGAGATGTTCATGTACCTGCCCGAGCTGGGCCGCGTACGCCGCGTCTCTCGGCACATGATGTCCGGATCTCTCTTCGGCACCGACTTCACGTACGAGCAATTCGAGTGGCTCCAGGGTTTCGCTGAGAACCAGTCGAGTGAACGCCTCCCCGACGTCGACCTCGACGGCCGGCCCGCCTATCTCCTCGAGAGTGTTCCGGGCGGCGAGGGCTCCGAGTGGGAAACCGTACGGTCCTACATCGACCACGCATCCTGCGTCCTCGTCAAAGCCGAGTTCTTCGAAAAGGGAGCCAAGCTCCGCAAGGTACTCGGGGCGGATCCGGCCAAGATCAGCCTCGAAGGCGAGATACACCTCGCACACGAACTCGTGATGCGGGATCTACGCGACGAGACGCAGACCACTGTCGCCATCGAAGACGTCGAACTCGGCGCGGATATCTCGCGCAAGATGTTCACGAAGAGCGAACTCGAGCGCGCCGGCCGTTAGGGCGCTCGGGAACGACGCGATGCGGCCGGGGCGCGGGTGATGATCGGTCGTTACGCGAGATTCATCACTCGACACGCATCGGTCGTGTTCGGGATCTCGATCCTCTGCGCGCTCTTCAGCCTGACTCGCGTCGTCGACTTTCGGACCCTCACCCTACGGCTCACATTCGACTCCTCGATGGAGAGCTTGCTCCCCGAGCAAGACGAGGAGCGCGTCTTTTACGACCGCGTGCGGCGCATCTTCGGAAGCGACGAGACACTCCTCCTCGCCATCCACCGCGAAGAAGGCGTCTTCGACGCCGAAACACTGAGCGCAGTCGAACGCCTGACCGAGCGAATCGAGGAACTCGACGGCGTCCACCACGTCGTCAGCCTCTCCAACGCCCCGCTCATGCGAAGCACAGACGGCGACCTCGAGATCGCGCCACTCTGGGAGGAGCTCCCGACGGACCGCGCGAGCCTCGGTCGCCTGCGCGACGAGGCGCTGGCGAGCCCGCTGCTCGCGGGGACCTTCGTCTCGAAGGACGCGAAGACCGCGGCGCTGCTGGTCTACCTGCTCGACATCACCGAAGCCGAGTTCACGGCGCTCGGCCTCGACCACCAGCTCCAGGCGCTCGCCGCCGAAGAGCTTCCCCATGCCGAGGCCTGGCTCGCGGGCGGCGCGCACGTTCGGGCGGAGACGACCCGGTTCGTCTTTGCGGATCTGATCCGGGTCATTCCGGCCGCCGTTCTGCTGATGGCCTTGATCGCGTTCCTCTCGTTCCGGAACCTCCGCGGCGTCCTCGTGCCCCTGACGACCGTCGGCGTGGCGGTTTGCTGGACGCTCGCAATCGCCACACAAGTCACGCCGTCCCTCAACCTCGTGACGATTGCGGTGCCGAACATCATCCTCGTGATCGGCTTTGCTTACGCGGTGCACGTGCTCAACGCGTACGGGTTTTCGCTCGAAGACCCCGAGGTCAGAACCGGCGCCATCGGCCCGGCGCGCCACGCGCTCGAGAGCATCGCACTTCCCACCCTCCTCACGGGTGCGACGACAGCCGCCGGGTTCGTCGCGCTCATGACGAGCCCTCTCGAAGCGATCCAACAGTTCGCGCTGCTTGCGGCGATCGGCGTCATCTGCACGATGGTCGCGGCGCTGACCTACACCCCTGCCCTCCTCGCGCTGCTGCCCGTCCCGAAGGCGCGCGCTTCGGAGGCCGGAGGGAAAGAGAACGAGCCCGGGCGCATCCAGGGCCTGTTGGTCTCTCTCGGTCGCTTCAACGTCGAGCACCGGAGCGCGATCCTGCTCACCGCGCTCGCGGTTGCGCTCATCTCCACATTTGGGATCCAGCGCATCCGGCTCAACACCAGCATGATCGGCAACTTCCCGCCCGAGGCGCGCGTCCGTCAGGACTTCCTCGCGATCAACGAGAACCTCGGCGGGGCCGGCCAGATCCAGGTGGTGCTCGAGCTCGCCGACCTCGACGGCTGGAAGGAACCCAGCCGCCTGGCCCTGCTCGAAGAACTCGGGATATGGCTTCTCGCACAACCTGAAGTCGGGCACGTGATGTCGCTCGTCGACTACGTGAAGTTGATCAACCGCGGCTTTCACGAAGATCTGCCAGAGCACTACGCGATCCCAGACTCGAAGCTGATGGTCAGCCAGCTGCTCTTCTTTGGCGGCAGCGACGAGGTCGAACGCTTCGTCGACTCCCAATACCGAGTCGCGGTACTCGCGGTGCGCTCACAGGTGATCGACTCCGCCGACGTCTCGCAGCTCGCCCAGCGGATCGAGGCGAGGATCGCCGAACTGCCGGAGTACGTCGAAGGTCGCGTCACCGGCGGCAGCGTACTGGTGGCCCGCACCAACGACGACATCGCGTACGGCCAGGCGACGAGCCTCTTGTCGGCCTTCGGAATCATCTACGTGATCCTCGCGCTGCTCTTCACATCCCTGCGTATGGGTCTGGTCGCGCTCATCCCGAACGCGCTGCCCGTGCTGATCTACTTCGGCGTGCTCGGCTGGTCCGGTATCTCCCTCAACGCCGTCACCGGGCTCGTCGCCTGTCTCGTCCTCGGGATCGCCGTCGACGACACGATCCACTTCTTCGCCCACTTCAACGCCTCGTCCAAGCGTCTGGCCTCCGAGAAGCTCGGCGCCGAAGAAGCGCTCGTGCACGTCGGTCGCCCCGTCACCTACACCAGTGCGGCGCTGTGCCTTGGCTTCCTCGCGCTGACGTTCTCGAGCCTCCAGAACCAGGTCGAGTTCGGGGCCCTGGCCGCTTTCACACTCGCCTGTGCCTGGCTCGTGGACATCACGTTCACGCCAGCGATCGCGTCGCGCCTCCGGGTCGTGACGCTCTGGGATGCCCTCACGCTCGACCTGGGCGAGAACCCTCAACAGGCGATCCGGCTGTTTCACGGCCTGAGCAAGACGCAAGCCCGCCTGGCGGCGCTGATGACGGAGATCGTCGACGTCTCCGCGGGCGAGCGCCTGATCACCGCGGGAGAGAAGAGCGAAAGCATGTACGTGATCATCGACGGAAAGCTCCACGCCAGCGTCGAGCGCGCGGGCGAGCGCATCCTGCTCAACGAACACCGACGTGGGGACGTGATCGGAGAAGTGGGACTCTTCGAAGGCGAGCGCACCGCCGACGTCGACTGCGAAACCGACGTCCGCCTGCTGCGCCTCGACGAGACGAACCTCGCGCGCCTCCGCAGCCGCTACCCCCGGATCGGCGTCCAGCTCTACAGGAATTTGAGCCAGATCCTCGCCACCCGGCTCATCGCCGCCACGGGGCGCGTCCAATAGGCGGCGGAAGCGAGAGCCGACGCTGGCTGCAGCGGCGATCGCCGCAAGGAGACCGCCATGCTGAACCGCGCCCTTTTGCCCGCGCTCGCTCTGCCGCTGCTCTGGACCGCCGGTGCTTCCACCGCCGGCGCCGAGCCCTTCGTCTTCGTCTCACTACCCGACACCCAGATCTACGCGGACCTGGCCCCGACCGTCGCCGAACTCTTCGAACTCCTCGCCGGTTTCGACGAGGAGCCCAAGGAGCTCGTGGCTAGCGCGCCGTAGTCACCGAGGCGCGTACGCGCGAGCGAGCTGCCGCGCGGGCGGCCAGGAGCACGAGCGCTCCAATGCCCAGCAGGAACGGTGCGGCGGGCTCGGGGATCTCCATGAGGCAGTCCCCAGAGCAGGAATCCCCCTCGAGCGTGTTGCCGTCATCACAGACTTCCGGAGGCTGCACGACACCGTCGCCACAGACCTCGAACAAACACACGTTCGAGCAGCCATCCCCGCTCACGGTATTGCTGTCGTCGCACTCCTCGGGAGACTGCACCACGCCGTCGCCGCAGACCTCGCTGAGACAGGCGTCCGAACAGCCGTCCCCTCCGACGGTGTTGCCGTCGTCGCACTCCTCGCCGAGTTCGGCTTGCACGACCCCGTTTCCGCAAACCTCTTCATTGCATTGCGCGTCGCAGCCATCGCCACCCACGGTGTTGCCGTCGTCGCAGGCTTCCGAAGGCTGAAGCACGCCGTCCCCGCACGCCTCGTTCTCGCAGATCGCCGAACAGCCATCGCCGCCCACGGTGTTGCCGTCGTCACATTCTTCCGAGGGTTGGGTCACGCCGTCCCCGCAGAACTCGATCACACACGCACCCGTGCATCCGTCGCCATCGGCGGTGTTTCCGTCGTCACACTCCTCGCCGGACTGCAGCGCTCCGTTGCCGCACTCCTCGACGATGCAGAGTGCGTCGCAGCCGTCGCCAGAGGCCGTATTCCCGTCGTCGCACCCCTCGCCGGACTGAACGACCCCGTTGCCACATTCCTCGACGACGCAGAGAGCATCGCAGCCGTCTCCGTCGACGGTGTTCCCGTCGTCGCACTCCTCCCCCGGATCGGTCGCGCCGTCGCCGCAGAAGCCTCCGGGAACGTGCGCGATGCCGCCTGTGGTGTTCAGGTTGTCGAACCCGAACGCGAAGCTCACCGGCGTGCCGGTCGTGATGTCGTAGACGATCTCGTCGTTCGCAGAGACAGCCAGCAGGATTCCGTCCACGCCCTCGACCTGCGTCACGTTGAGCACACTCGCGACCACGGGCTGTGTCGTGAGGTCGCCGCCAGCGGTGAAGTCGATCACTGTGTTGGGCGTGAACGCCGCGACGAGGAGATCGCCGCCGAACTCGCCCAGGCCCATGATTCCGGTCTGATTCGTCGCGAAGGCGCCCACCCCGGTGAAATCGCCACCCATCGTGATGTCGGTGATCTCACCAGCGGAGTTCTCGGTCACCCAGATCGTCCCGTTCGAGTCCCTCAGGAGACCGATGGGAGTCGTCAGCCCGGAGGCGAACGCGGACGCGCCCGCATAGTCCCCCGGGCTCGTGATGTCGGTGACCTCGCCGGTGTTGAACTCGACGACGAGCACCTGAGTGTCGGAACAGAGCAGCCCCATCGGCGCATCCAGCGAGGTGGCGTGTGCGACCGCGACGCCCGTCGTGATGATCGTGACCGCGTCGTCATTCCGCTCGGAGACGTACAGATCGCTATTCGGACCGACGCAAAGATCCTGGGGATTGTTCAGACCGCTGGCGAACGCTGCGCCCAAGCTGACATCCCCACCGCCCGAGATCTCGTATACGGTGCCAGCGCCCTGGTCGCTCACGAAGATGTCTCCCGGCATCAGCTGCGCCTGGGCAGCGGAAGCCACAAGGAGAGAGAACGCCAGGAGGGCGAATCGAGACTTCATCGGAACCACCATTCGGGGCCGCCGGCCGGACGGACCCATGAGAGGGGAGGAAGATCGAGGCGAGTTTTCGGAGTTTTTTCACCCCACCTGAGCGCTCGCGACACTCGAATAGGTAGCGGATGGCACGCGCCGAGACCCGAAATCCTGCGTCTCGACACCGCGTGGGCATGGCAGGGCCTCAGGGCCGCAAGGCGCTAGAACCGCAGGGGAAATTCCCCCGAATCCCGTGCTAGGAGCCCCCGGGTCATGGTCGGACGCTCCGCCTACCCACCCAAGAACTCGAAGCCGACGAAGCCAAGGCTCACGCAGAACCCGGCGACGGGCACCCAGCTCGGAAATGTCCGCACTCCCTCGGGTTGGGGCTCGCGCCGTTTGAGCGCGACGAGCGCGAGGTTCGCCAGCGCAAACGTGACGAGCGTGACTCCCGAGGTGACTGCCGCCAACTGCTCGAGCGGGAACGCGAGTGCGAGGACCAAGGCCACCGCAGTCGCGAGACCGGTGGCGAGAAGCGGCGTCTGTGTGCGCGGGTGGACTCTCGCGAGGCGCCCGGGCAGCCTCCCCATGCTGGCCATTCCGTAGAGCACGCGCGACGACTTCATCACCTGGACCAGCGCGCCGTTGAGCATCGCGAACACCGCGATCGCGCCGAGCAGCGCGGGCGAACCTCCGCAGCGCTCGTAGACCAGCGCGAGGGGCGCCTCCGATGCGGCGAGTTCGTGAGGAGGCACGACGAGGACGGCCACCGTGGCCGTCACCGCGTAGAGGAGCGTCGTGATCCCGAGAGTCAGCAGGATCGCCAGGGGGAGCGCCCGGCGAACGTCCTGCACCTCTTCGGCGACGTTCACCATGTCCTCGAAGCCGAGAAATGCGTAGAACGCGAGCACCGCCGCGGACCCGACCGCGCCCCAACCCGCGCCCTGAGCCCCGGGCCAGAACTCGGCCGCCCGAACGGGGAGAGCCGCCCAGTGCTCGCCCGCCGTGACGACCACCAACACCAGCCCGCCGATTTCGACCAGGGTGATGATCGCTGCGAGGCGAACCGACGGCCCGACCCCCCAGCTGGCAACGAGCCCGACGACACAGACGACGACCGCCACGGCCGGCGCTCGCGGCACGACCACGAGCTCGGTCAGGTAGCCGACGAACGCCGTGCTCACCGTCGCCGCCGAGACGACCCCGGCCAGAGTCACGAGCAGACCGACTCCCAGCGAGAGCCACTCCGAACCGAGTCCCGCTTCGACATAGACCGCCTCGCCCCCGGCACGCGGAAGCCTCGCCGAAAGCTCCGCGAACGAGAGCGCGGTGAACGCCGCGAGGCACGATGCGAGCAGGAACGCGACCGGTGCGAACATGCCCGCACGACCGGCGATCACCCCGGTGAGCGCGTAGATGCCGGCACCGATCGTGGTGCCCAGCCCATAGAGCACGAGGCTACCGAGCCGGATACTGCGGCGGAGTTGAGGCGCCGGGGCAGGAGAATTCATGACCGCACGACCGTACACCGCATCCAACCGGTTCCCACTCGCACGACTTCCTGCCGCGTGAGTACATCGTCGTCTTCACGCAGGCCCGGCCCCGGACCGTCGCCCGGCGGGGCCACGAGGTAGCGGCGGAGCGCGCTATACCCGTCCTCCACACACCTGGAGTCTTCACCGATGTCTCGGCGGCGAGGAACCGACGTTCGTGCGGTGGATGGAGGCTGGGTACGAAGCCCCGGCTGGGACGCCTTGTTCCTGCTGAGTGGGCTGTGGCTCACGCCGATCGTCTGCGCGTTGGCCTACGGCGATGACGAGCCCGGAGACGCAAGCGTCCACGCGCTGTATCTGGTGCTGTCGGCCGCCCTGTGGATCGGTCACCGACTCGGTTCCAGCTATCTCGCCTACTGCACTGCGGCCTATCGGCCTCTGCTGCGCTCCCAGCCGATCCGTTTTGTCTGGGCGCCCCTCGCGATCTCCGGGATGCTGTTCGCCTTCCTCGTTCCCGAGGGCTTCTGGCCGTGGGCGCGGACCGACCGAGTGGTGGCGGTGGCGATTCTCGACTTCGGGTTCATCACCTACCACTTCGCTTCTCAGCACTTCGGCGTGCTGTCGCTCTACCGTGTCCGGGGCGGCCCGAGGCCTGTGACAACGCGCACCGGCGACCGCTGGTTCGCACTCGGAATCGCGGGAGTTCTGGTCTTCGTCGCGGACGCGCTCGGCACCGACGATTTCCATCAAGACGTGTGGCTACATCCGTGGCTCGCCGAGGCCTCGCGCACCGCCGCGCTCGACCAGGTGCGCCTGCTCGGTACGGGCGTAGTCGGGATCGCGACGCTGGTGTTCCTGCGGTTCGAATGGCTCGCGCAGGTGCGCTCTGCGCCGCGCGCGCTCTACGGGCTGAGCGTTGCGGTGCTCGTGCTGGCGACGTTCTGGCTCGACCCGTTCCTGTTTCTCGTGCTGTGGACGACGCAGCACTGGCTCGCGGCGATCGGCCTCACACTGGCGGTCGCGAGCAGCGACCACGAGCCGAGCCCGTCGCGCTGGGTACGTCGATGGCAACCCGTGAGCCTCCGCCCGTGGCTGCTGCTCGCGTTCCTGGCCACCCTCTCGGCGCTGCTCCTGCCCTTCATGGAGGTCGAAGCTGTCGAAGCCAGCGAGCGCTACGGCCCCGCGATCTTCCCGGATGCGTGGATCGAGGCTCTTGATCGCTCTCCGTGGGTCCCCGTGCTGGTCGCGTTCGGTTTCGTCACAGGCTTCGTCCACTACCAGCTCGACCGCGCGGTGTTCCGCCTCTCCGACCCCGCCGTGCGTGAGGCTGCGGCGGGACTGTGGCCCGGCGGCTTAGACTGAGTCGGCCGTGAAGACGCGCTTCACCGAACGCCTCGGGGTCGACGGCCCGATCGTCCTGCCCGGCATCAGCTGGATCTCGAAGCCCGAACTCGTCGCTGCCGCTTCCGAGTCCGGCGCTCTCGGCCTCCTGGCCACCGGGCCCCTCACCCCGGCGGAGACCCGGGCGGCGATCGACGTCGTAGACCTCCAGCTGGGTCGCTGCTCATCTGCCGCCTCCTCGCGCTCGAGGCGCTTGCGGGGATGGCTCGTTCTGGATCGATTCGAGACCAGAACCGGGCATTTTGCGGAACCCCATCGCCCAGGTTCCGGAACCCTCTTGTTTGGCCTGGAGCACTCCGGTAGCAATCTCGCCAGGAAGGATCGAGAGACGTGGCGGATACCATCATCGAGAACCGGCGAAGGCGCTCCCCGCTCCGCCCCCGACCGGTTCTCCGTGGGCGAGCGCAGCTTGCCCGCACGGGGTTCCTCATCGGCCTCGCTCTGGCCCTGGTGACGGCGCCGGCGCTGGCGGGAAAGGGGGGCAAGCGCGGCTTCGTCGACGCCGATCTCGCGGAGGCGCGGCAGCTCGAGTGGCTCGACTTCGCGACGGAGACGCCGCTCAGCCCAGGCTCGGTGGCAAACGTCCTCGCTCACCTCGAGCAAGCCGAGCGGGACCCCGCCTACTCCGTCCCAGCCGGCTCCATCCCCGACGGCAGCTGGGACGCCATCTTCGACAAGATGTGGCGCCTCCGCGACACCAGCGACTTCGACGCACTCCGATTCATCGACCTCCTCTATTCGCACGGAGGCGACCCGGCCGCGAGCGACGCGCTCTGGCAGGCGACCGACCAAGCACTCCTCGACTTCAAGTACGACTACGCCGACCCGACTCCGGAGCGAATCGTCGACGCCGAACAGGTCGTCGACAACATGTGGTACTGGACGGAGAACCACCACCTGATCTTCCGGGTGTGCGAGTACCTCGCCGGGCAGCGCATGAAGAAGGAGGTGTTCAGCATCACCGGCCTCACCGGAAAGCAGCACATGAAGCGGGCCGAGCCCTTCCTGTTCCAGTGGCTCGAGGAACGGGCTCTCCTCGGCTTCACCGAGTGGCACTCGAACGTCTACTACAACCTCGACATCCGGCCGCTCCTCACGCTCGCCGAGTTCGCCAAGAACAAGAAGCTCCGGAAGAAGGCATCGATGGTGCTCGATCTCGTCCTCCTCGACGTCGCGCTCCACACTCACCGCGGAACCTTCGGGGCGACCCACGGACGCTCGTACATCAAGGACAAGGCGTCGGCCGACACAGAAGACACTTTCGACGCGTCGAAGCTGCTCTTCGACGACACGATCCTTCCCTATCGCAGCCGGGGCAGCGCGACCGCCGCGGCCTTTGCGCGGGCGAAGCGCTATCGGCTCCCCGAGGTGATCCGGCGCGTCGCCACCTACGACGAGCCCATGGTGGACCGAGAGCGCATGAACCTGCCGATCGACGAGGTTCCGCCCGAAGACCCGGCGACCGCGCCGCTCCCGGAGGCGCCCTTCGGCTGGGACTACCGCGACGAAGCCTACCTCCCCTTCTGGTGGTCGATGAACGCCCAATCCGTCTGGCAGATGCTCCCGCTCACCCTGGAGGTGGGCGAGCGCGAGAACCTCTGGGCGTCCCAGTTCGCGCCGTTCAAGCTGCTGCGCGACATCGTTTGGGTCCCAGAGGACCTCCCGGCAACGATCATCCAGGCCCAGAACGCGGCCGCCACGCTCTGGCCCCTGATCAACCAGTCGTTGCTCAAGGAGGTGAACACCTACACCTACCGCACCGGCGACTACATGCTGTCCACGGCGCAGGACTACCGAAAGGGCGTGCGCGGCTCGCAGACCCACACCTGGCAGGCCACGCTCTCGGAACGCGCGATGGTCTTCACCACACACCCCTCCTACCGCCCGGTCGAGGAAGGCGACACGATTCCGGACGACTGGAACTGGCAAGACGAGGACGAGCCCGGGCCCGGCTACTGGACGGGCGAGAGCACCCAGCCGCGCAGCGCGCAGCACGAGAACGTCGGCATCACGATCTACTCGCCGCAATACGCTCCGGCCCCCAGCCTCGGCTTCGACTTCCGGGAGGAAACACACGCCTACTTCCCTGTCGCCCACTTCGACGAGGTGATCCGCGCGGGCCACTGGACCTTCGGCCGCAAGGACGACGCCTACGTCGCGCTCTACTCCTGGCGCGACGTCGAATGGCGCGGCGGGCAGCCCGAGGTGTTCGAGAACGGCGGGCTCGACTTCGACCTCGTCGCCGAGGGCGGTGCGAACAACGTCTGGGTGGTCGAGTGCGGCAGCCTCACCGAATGGCCCGGAGGGTTCGCGGCGTTCCAGGCGGCGTTCACGGACGAGGCCGTCTCGGTCACCCCCACCGAAACCGCCTTCGACGTGACCTTCACGTCGCCCACCCGCGGCGCGGTCGCACTCGGATGGGAAGGCCCGCTCCTCGTGGACGGAGAGCCCCACGCCCTCGACGAATACCCCCGCTTCGACAACCCCTTTGTCCAGACCGAGTTCGGAGAGATGAAGTACACGATCGCCGACGACGAGAGTTCGCTCCTCCTCGACTTCAAGAAGAAGAAGCGCAAGGCCAAGCGCAAGAAAGCGAGCGGCCGCTAAGCCCCTGCGGGCGAAGTGAGCGGCGACACACACGCGTTCTCCAGGGCCCGATCACGCTCGACGCGGGCACGACCGACTCCTTGGTCACGACTTCGGCGGGAGCCGCCGTTCAATCCCTCATAGAGAGGTGGAGCTACACGATCGTCCCCGAACCCGGCGCGGCGCTCCTGCCGGGTCCCGGGCTGACGTCCCTCGCACTCCGCCGCCACATCCCAGCCACCCGTGGGGCCGCTATCCTGCCTTCTGTGCCCCTAGCCCATCGCTCTCCCCAATCCGCAGAATCTCCCCCCGCCGCTCCGACGGAGCGGCCTTGCCCTCCCGACGCCAGCGCACGGCTCCGAACTCTCTCCCGGAGCGCCCCGATGCCCCTACGCCGAACAGTGTTTTTCCTCGCGGCCCTCACAGCGTTCGGCGCGACACAGACCGACCCTGCCGGGGCCCACAGCGCGTTCTTCGAGCTCGCCGGGAAGAAGATCGAGATCAAGACGAAGGGCAAGACGCCGAAGTTTTCGTTCCAGACGGAGAAAAAGCAGACCGACCTCTCGCTTCGACACGATCCGGTGACCGACGGGTTCGACCTGCTGCTGGTGGGGAGCACCGGCCGCAGTGAGCTCATCACGCTCGACCCGACCCTCTGGAAGGCCAAAGGCAAGAGCGATCCGCCCAAGAGCTGGAACTACAAGGACAAGAGTGGCAGCCGCGGCGGCATCACCCACGTTCAGCTCAAGGCGGGACGCGTCAAGATCAAGGGCAAAGGACCCAACTGGGGCTGGGCCCCCGACGAGCCGCAGACGGACGTCTGGATGTGGTTCCGATTCGAGGACGAGTGGTACTGCACCCAGTTCGGCGGCGACATCCAGAAGAACGAAGCCGGTCACTTCAAGGGCCGACGCGCCGACGCCCCTGGCTCGTGTCCCCAGCCCACCTGCGGAAACGGCGAAGCAGAACCCGGCGAGCAGTGCGACGACGGCAACGCAATCGACGACGACTCGTGTCGCAACGACTGCACAGCAGAGCCGCTCTGCGGCGACGGCATCCTTTCCACCGGCGAGGAATGTGAGGACGGCAACGTCGTGCCCGGAGATGGCTGCGATGCGTCGTGTCAGCACGAGCGCTGCGGAGACGGCGCGCTCGATCCACTCGAGGAGTGCGACGACGGCAACTCTGACGCGGGCGACGGCTGCGACGCGTCCTGCCGGCACGAGAACTGTGGCGATGGCCAGGTCGGTACACACGAGGCCTGCGATGACGGAAACACCGTCGCGGGAGACGGCTGCGACGAGAGTTGTTCCATCGAGCCGGTCTGCGGGGATGGCCTACTCCACTCGCAGGAAGAGTGCGACGACGCCAACACCGTCGCGGGCGACGGCTGCGACGCATCCTGCCGGCACGAGAGCTGCGGAGACGGACACGTCGACCCGCTCGAAGCGTGCGACGACGGCAACACCCTGAGCGGCGACGGCTGCAGCGCATCCTGCACGATCGAGCCGTTCTGCGGCGACGGCATGCTCGATCCAACCGAGCAGTGCGACGACGGCAACACCACCGAGGGCGACGGCTGTAGCTCCGATTGTGCGCATGAGAACTGCGGAGACGGACACGTCGGCCCGCTCGAAGAATGCGACGACGGAAACACGGTTCCGAGCGACGGATGCTCCGAGGCCTGCGAAATCGAAGCGTTCTGCGGAGATGGTTTTCTCGACTCCGGCGAACAGTGCGACGACGGAAACACCCAGGACGACGACGGCTGCAGCAACCTCTGCGTCCTGCCCGGCTGCGGGGAAGAGTTCGAGAGCACTTTCGACGCGATCCAGTCCGTGGTCATCGACGGCTACGGCTGTTCCGCCGCAGTCTGTCACGGGCAAGCCGACCCGGTCTCGAATCTGAGCCTGTACGACGGCGATCCCGATGGCAACTGGGACGCGCTCGTCGGGGTCGAGTCGAGCGCCAAGCCGGAGTGGAATCTCGTCGAGATCGGCGACATCGCGACCAGCTTCGCGTTCGAGAAGCTCGCCGCCGCGACGTTTCCCGAGGAGTACAGCACGACCGGGGCATCGATGCCGCTTGGCAGCGCTCTCTCGCCAGCCCATCTCGAAGCACTCGAGCTCTGGATCCGGAGCGGCGCGCCGCGCGACGGTGTCGTCGATCAGACCGCCGAGCTGCTCGGCGAATGCCTGCCTCCGCCGACTCCGCTCAAAATCGAGCCTCCCGCCGCGCCGGGGGCCGGAGTCGGCGTCCAGCTGCGATCGAGTGCTTGGTCTCTCCCCGCGGAGAGCGAGAACGAGGTCTGCATCGCAACGTGGTACGACTTTGACGCCACGAATCTGATTCCCGAAGCCGACCAGTTCGACTGTCCGGGCGCTTTCGGTCCGAACAACGCGACGAACAAGTGCTTCCGGTATCACCGGCAGTTCCTGCTCCAGGACCCTCAGTCCCACCACAGCATCATCCATATCTACACGGGTGACGAAGACACCGACGATTCGGGCTGGGGCAACTGGACGTTCAAGATGAACGCCGTGGACGATCCGCTGAACAACACCTCGTGTGACCCGCTGTTGGTCGACCCGGCGACGGGCCGAAACGAAGGCTGCAGCGGCGAAGCCAGCCGGAACGCGGCCTGCATCTCCGGCTACGGCCCCGACGACTGGAACACCGGCTTCGGCGGTCCCGGCGGTCAGGGAACGGCTCCGCAGTTCAGTGGCTCGCAAGAGTCTCACTACCTGCAGGAGTTTTCGGACGGCGTGTACTCCGTGCTGCCGATGGCCGGAATCGCGGTCTACAACAGCCATGCCTTCAACTTGACGTCGATCGACACGACGATGGCCCAGTACCTGAACCTCGACCTGGCGGACCCGGAAGACCAGCTGTACCCGGCCCAGCAGATATTCGAAGCGGACGACATCTTCGTACAGAACGTGCCGCCGTTCGAGACGCGCGAATACTGTGCGAGCTACACCCTGCCGCGATACAGCAACCTCTTCTGGCTCAGCTCGCACACCCACGTCCGCGGCGTGCGCTGGCGCACGTGGCTGCCGCCCAACACGCCGTGCACCATAGACACCTGCGTTCCGGGGGATCCGGCAGAAGTCGACTACCTGAGCACGGTTTACAACGACCCGGTGCAACTCGCCGTCGATCCGCCGATCGCGTACGACAGCGGCAGCGCTGAAAATCGGACGCTGCTGTACTGTTCGCTCTACGACAACGGCAGCACACCCGACAGCCCGCCGGTCAAGCGCCGTTCGACGTCTCCGCCCTCCCCATTCATCTTCGGAGGCCCGTGCGACGTCGCCGACACCTACTGCGCCAACGACGGTCCGGCCAAGGGCAACCTGTGCGCCGGAAACCACTCCGCCTGCGACAGCAGCCCCGGCGCCGCAGATGGCGACTGCGATGCCTGCGAACTGCAGGGCGGATTCACGACCGAGGACGAGATGTTCATCCTCCTCGGAAACTACTACGTGGACTAGGCCCGCCAGGCTGCAATCGGGAGGCGCCGCCTCAGCGTCGCTTCGTCTTCAGGTAACCGCGTTCAAAGAGGTCGGCAACCACCAGGTCGATCACCGCTTTGAACATCGCCCTACCGCCTTTCGGGTTGTACGTCTTCGACAGCACCGAGTACACGAGCTGTCCCGTCTTCACGTCGTAAACGCTGGTCTCGAGCGAGACCTTGACGGTCTCGGAGACACTCCCGGAATAACTCGAGGCACCCCACGCGCCGTACCGACCGTACAAGTATTGCGTCGGCGGCCTGTAAATCACATCCCGCGAGGCGTTCACCACCCGCGTCACGAAGACGGCATCGAGCGCGTACTCGGCGACCCACGCATCGACGGTCTCTCGATCGATGTCCGCGACATTGGGCACCATGTTGATGCTGGCGAGCGCGAGGAGCCGCTCGTTCGCGAGCCGGTCGACGAAACGGTTCTCATAGTCCGAGCGGAGCTCCGGCGTTTGGGCCAGGCCCACGATCATCAGGCGTTCAAAGGGGGGCCCCTCGTAGCCTTCGAGTTCCCAGACCTCGCCAAGTTTCGTGGTCGCGCAGGAGAATGAGAGCATCAGTACGGGGAACAGCCAGACGAATCGCCACTTCATGGACGCAGAGCGAACCACACACGGGGCCTTCCCGCGAGACGCCGCCCGCATTTTCCGATCGATGCGCCCGCGCGCTGCGAAAACCAGGAGTGCCCGATCATCAAGCAGTCACGAGGGGCGGCACGCGGTACCATGCGGGCGGAGGTCTCCCATGACACCTGTGCCCTTCCGGATCGCGACGCTCGCGATCCCGCTTTTCGTGATGCTCGCACCGGGAGAGGTGTCCGCCATCGCCGATCCGAGCTTCGAGCTGCTTCCCGCAGGCACCGATCTCGAAACAGGAAGCACCTTCACGGCCGACCTGCTCTCGGGCTGGGGGATCGACTCGGCGATCGTGGTCTCGGCCGAGAACGGCATCACACCCGAAGACGGATCGCAGATGGCCCGCGCGAACTCCGGGGTCGGCACGGATCTCTACACCCTGGTCGACGTCACCTCGATGGCGGCGGAAATCGCAGCGGGAGAGCTCTTCGTCGACATCTCCGCCTTCTTCAACTCGGTCGATCCGAACGAGTTTCACATCAGCCTACGGGCCTTCACCGGCCCCTTCGACTTCGGTTTCGGCGGCCAGCTCGGCCCCCAGGAATCGGCACCCCTGCTCACCGATGCTGACCCGCTCACCTGGGAGATGGGGTCCCTGACCGGCTACCAGGTGCCATTGGGTGCCAACTACGTGGCCGTCGGTCTCCACAACGACCTGTTCGACCCCGGCAACCCTTCGTACTTCGACAGCGCCGAGATCACGTTCTCGAGCGTCCCCGAGCCCGCGAGCCCCGCCCTGCTTCTGTGCGGCGTACTCATTTTCGGCACTCGACGCCTCCACGCCCGGCGAGCCCGCCGGCGCTTGTCTGTCCCCTTCAACTCTTTGCCGCGAGGATGAAGTGATCGTCAGATTCGTTCCCTTTTGGATCGCAGCCACCTTGCTCTCTGCCGGACCCGCCGGCGCGACGCTGCTCATGGTGTCGAACCCCGGGTTCGAGGACCCCATACTCACCGAGCCCGCCTCGACAGACGACGACGTGCCCGGCTGGATCGGAACGGGGGGCGTGCTCGGAGCCAGCAACTTCGGCGTATTCAATCCTCCCTCTTCGTTCTTCCCGGCGGAGGCACCCGAGGGAGAGAACGTCGCCTACATCCAAGACGGACAGATCGCGCAGGGCCTTGCCGACGTGCTGACCGAGGGGACCTACGAGTTGTCGGTCCTCGCCGGACAGTCGTTGGTCGACAGCCTCTCGCCTTTCCGGGTGCAGCTCTGGGCGGGGCCGACACTGCTCGCGGAGGAGACCACACCCATGGCCGTGGCTGGAGAGTTCGTCGATGTGACGGTGCAGTACGTTGCGGGAGCAGCGGACCCGGCACTCGGCTCCGCCTTGGAGATCGTCCTCGTCGACGATGGCATTCCCGGCAACTCCGCCGACGAACCGTACTTCGACAGTGTGAGCCTCGACTTCGTGCCCACACCCGAACCGGCGCAGGCGCTCTTGCTCCTGATCGGTGCTGCGTGCCTCACTGTCGGGCGGCGCGTCCTTCTCGGCCTGACCGGAGCCAGACGACTGGCGTCCCCGACCCGTTCGAGTGGACAGTGACACCCCATGATCGAGGGATGACCCTGTCGCCATCCGTCGTCGATGCTTCGATCCAGCCATCTGGAGAGAAGAGGTCGAGGGCTCCGGAACGGTAGACACCATGCAGCAGCTCGCGGGCGGCAATCCGGACGCGTTCTGGGAGGTCGCCAACCGGCCGACGCCGGTGATGGGCGAGAACGTGCATGGCTGGCATCTGCACACGGGGTTCGTCTACGACCCCTCTGTGGAAGGGGCGCTGGACTCCGTCGGGTGGTCGATCGACTTCGAGAACCTCACGAGCGGCCACGCGGCCGGGCTCGCGATCGAGCAGGACGGCACCCTCATGTCGGCCGGCTTCTTCATCACGACACCGGATCGTCCGGGCTGGTTCACGCACGAAGCGGCGGGCCTCCTCGCGGGCGACTTCTCCGCCGGCGGCCCCGACTTTTCGGCGTCCGGCGCTCCGATCACCTTCGGTTTCTTCGCGGCGAACACCTTCGATCCCGCGGCCGGGGACGTCAGCAATGACGTCGCGTACGACAACCTCGAGATCACGCTCGTTCCGGTCCCCGAACCCGCCGCGGCCCTGTTGCTCCTCACGGGAGTGCTCGTGTTGGCAGCGGCGCGACGAGCGCGAGAACCTCGACTACTCGACGAGCACCTCGGCCCGTCGCGGGCCGCTAAGCCTTGGCAGCTCCTGGGGGCATGGACGCGTGGGATGCTTCGGGAAGCCACTTCCCGAGCGCGGCCCCGAGTTGAGCGAGCGTCAGGGGCTTGCTCAGGTAGTCGTCCATCCCGGCCGCCAGGCAGCGTTCCCGATCGCCCTGCATCGCGCTGGCGGTGAGCGCGATGACCGGGACCCGCGGAGGCGCGGACTGTCCTGACCCGCCGCCGCTGGATTCGTTCTTGCGCAGCTGGGACGTGGTCTCGAAGCCGTCCAGCTCAGGCATCTGACAATCCATCAGGACGAGGTCGAAAGTCGATCGCTCGAGAGCTTCGAGCGCCTGGCGTCCGTCGCTCACCAACTCGACCCGATGCCCGAGCTTCTCGAGCATGGCGACCGCCACCTGCTGGTTCACCGGATTGTCCTCGGCCAGCAGGACCCGAGCCGATGCGGTCGCGACCCATTCGGCTCGGGAGGGCGCTGCCTCCGGCGCCGATACGCGCTCGGGGACGTCGATGAGGCCCCGGACGCCGTCTGCCGGGTTCAGAGGCAGGGCGAACCAGAAGTGGGAGCCTCCGCCGGGCCGCGCCCCAGCGCCGATCTCTCCGCCCATCAGGTGGGTGAGCTGCTTTGCGATCGCGAGACCGAGGCCCGTGCCCCCGAAGCGACGTTGGGTCGTCTCCTCCGCTTGCGTGAAGCGATCGAAGATCTGATCGATCCGATCGTTGGGAACCCCGATCCCGGTGTCCCGCACGTCGAATCGCACAGCCCTCGGGGCGTTCTGCCCGTCCGACACGGAGACCCGCAGCTCCACACTGCCGCGTTCAGTGAACTTGACCGCGTTCCCGGCCAGGTTCAGGAGCACCTGGCGCATGCGCCCCGCATCCCCCTCGAGCCAGGCGGGGACGTCCGCATCGATCGAACAGCCGAGCTCCAGACCCTTCGCGCGAGCCGGTGCACGGACGATCTCCTGGACGTCGTCCAGCAGCTCCTGCAGAGCAAACGCGGAGGGGTCGAGCGAAAGTCGCCCGGCCTCGATCCGCGAGATGTCGAGCACGTCATTGATCACCGAGAGCAGAGCGCGCGCCGAGCGGTGGATCCCCTGGGCCAGGGGCCGCTGCTTGTCCGACAGATCCGTGTCCAGCAGCAGGTCGCTCAGCCCGAGGGCCCCATTCATCGGGGTTCGGATCTCGTGGCTCATCGACGCCACGAAGCGCATCTTCGCCTCGCTGGCCGCATCCGCCTCGTCCCGGGCGGCCTCCATTTCGCACAGCGCGTGGTCCTTCTCGCGCACCGAACGCAGCGCCATCGCGGTGAGGACGCTGAGGAGCGCCAGGAGGTTCAGCGCCTGCACGGCGCGGAAGCTCTCCGGCCGGGCGTCCTGGAGGATCGGGACCGACTGCGCGGGCACGAGATACAAGCCGGCGATCGTCGCCACCGCGAACCCCGCCCACACGAGGCCCGAGCGCTTTCCGGCGAGCAGGAAACCACCGATCGGCATGATGAGAAGCCAGAGGAGCCCGGGGGCGGCGAACCCGCCCTGGACCCCCGCGAGGAGAACGATGCTGAAGACCGACGCGATGGTCAGGTTGGCAGAAAGCGCGATCGAGCCGAAGCGGAGCACGATCGGCTGCAACGCGATCACCGCGCTCAGCGCGGCGAGAATGGTGCCGGTCTCGGTCGCCCCGTGCAGGAGCAGAATGAGGGTGAACGGCGACCCCCAGACCAGCGCGGCCACCGCCGCCAGGATCACCAGACGGGCGCGCCGCAAGGAGTCGGCGTCGCCCTCGCGGATGCGCCTCGGAAGCAGGCGATCCAGCAGGAGTGAGCCCTCCGCGTCGCGGACGAACCACCGGTGGAAGCAATCGATCAGGAGACGCATGCGATAGCGCCATCGGCCCCCCGGGTTGCTGGCTTGAGTGCAGGGCCTCGTCAGCGTTCCGGCGTCGGCTCCGCTACGAGCACGGACAGGTGGCGTCCCTGACCCGCTCGGGTTGGAACCAACCTCTGGAGTGGTTGATGGAGGTCGAGAGGCTGCGCCGGAAAACGCGGGGTAGGCTCGCCCGCGACTCTCTTGCGGGGTTGAATCCAGTTCGGGGAGGCTGTCACGCGGGTCCGCGGAGCGCGGCCGCGCAAGTGCCCGCGCGTCGTTCGCGTCGGGTGAGAGCGGCAAGTAGAATCGGCGAGCCCCCGAACGGAGATCCCATGTCGTCTCGACTCTTGCGCGGCCTTGGCGTCGTCACCCTTGTCGTATCGCTCGGCACTGCGGCGAATGCAGTGCTGCTGGAAGGGAAGGACCTGCGCGTGACCTTCCGCTTCCCGGATACCGACGCGATCTCGAGCTCCGCCGACATCGTCGTCGGGCCCGGCACCGAGCTACCGGGCTTCTCGGTCCAGGGAACCGACATCGACGTCTCGGACGACGGTATCACCATCCGCTGGACGTCCGACTTTCCGATCACCGTGGCGGCCTTCAACGGGAACGTCTTCGAGGACTTCACGGGCTCGATCGTCGACTTCGACAGCGTGACGATCAATCCGGCGACCACGATGACCGGCTTCACCAGCGACAGGATCGCGGTCGAGCCGGATCGCATCCTCGTCAACTTCGAGGGACTCACATCGACCACCGACGAGTTCGTGTTCCTCGACATCCACGCGTGTGGCGACCGAACCGTCAGCGGCGACGAGCAGTGCGACGACGGCAACAGCCAGGACGGAGACGGCTGTTCGGCAGCCTGCGAATCCGAACCGATCGACCTCAAGTGCTGGCAGGTCAAGGATCTCAAGAGCCCGAAGTTCGAGAAGATCACAGACCTGCCCCTCGACGATCAGTTCGCCAACGAGAGCGTCGACGTGACGAAGCCTGTCGCGGTCTGCGCTCCGGCCGACACGGACAACTCAGGGATCCCCAGCCCCGACTCGCACCAATGCTGCTACAAGATCAAGGGCTCTAAGCTGCGGCCGCCCGAGCGAGTGGAGATCACAGACCCGTTCGGCACGCTGCAGCTCCAGGTCAAGAAGGGCAGCCTCTTCTGCCAGTCCTGCATCGTGACCCCGCTACCCTGAGGGCGCCGCGTCCCAGTGTCGCCCCGGTGCTCGGTCGCTCGCGACTGCGAAGCTTCAGAAGCGGCAGCGGAAGTGGCGTCCCCAACGGGAATCGAACCCGTCGAGAAGCGACGCAAGGGCCCATCCCCGCACGTGCGGTCAACCAGGGCTGCTATCAGGCTATAGTGCCCAGTGATTTTCTCGGAGGGCCCATGCAGGAAGCTCAACTCGAAACCCACCTGCAAGCCGTCGAAAGAGACGGCTTCACAATCCTCGAGAACGTCTTCTCACGGGAACGCGCCGACGCATTTCGAAAACGGATCCGCGAGATCGAGCGCGACACGCTCCATCCGCTGCAACCGGGCGAGACCGAGGCCGACAGTTCGTTCTACCGTACAGCCGGCCTCCTTCGTATCGACCCGCTCTTCTGGGACGTGCCGATCGATCCCATCGTGACGCAGGTGGTCGAGGGCGTGCTCGGGGCCGACTTCCTGCTCTCGACGTTCTCCGGCATCGATCTGAAGCCGAACGGTCGCAACATCCAGCCGCTACACCCCGACGACGCGCTGGTTCCGGTCCCGCGGCCGCACCAGCGCCCCATCGGCTGCACGGTGATGTGGGTGGTGACGGACTTCAACGCGCGCACCGGCGGCACGCGACTACTCCCTGGCAGTCACCGCGAACCGCTCGACCTGCTCTTCAGCCAGGACAAAGAGCGGATGAGCCAGACGATCCAGCCCGACATGAAGCCTGGGAGCGTTCTTGTCTTCGACCACGCACTCTTCCACGGCGCCGCCGACAACCCGTCGGACGAATGGCGACTCGGGCTGCAGGTCTCGTACCACGCCGGCTGGGTGCGTCCCTACACCAACTGGTTCCGGTCGATCCCGATCGAAGAGGTGCGCGAGTTCCCGGAGAAGCTGCGCGACCTGCTCGGCTACAAGACCTACAACGGCATCGGCACGGCCATCATGACACCGGGCTCCTACCGGGAGAGCTACACCGGCAAGGGTCGGCCGCGGCCGCCCCGGCTTTCACTCTCCTGAACTGCGACCGTGGATCGCCGCGCGGTTGCGATAGAGCAGGCTCGGATCGGCGCTCTCAGTCGTCTCGTACGGTCCACCCGCACTCACGACTCTGCGCCACGGCCCCGGACCCGTAGCGACGCCGATGTCGCGCGAGGTCTCTCATGCGCGCCTTCCCGCGATCCGTTCCCTCACGCGGCCCGCGCGCTCGGGATCGTCTTGCACTGCAGCAGCTCGATCACGGAACAGCCCGTCACGCGCGCCATTCCAATCACGTAGGTCAGCCCGACCGCCCCATCGAAGACCACTAGCGCGTACTGCCACTGTGGAGCGAGGCCGGCGGGCACCGCGTAGAGCACGGCGGAGACCGCGCTGAGTCGAACAAGGCCCTGCCAGAAAACCACCGGAGCCCGGCTCTGCATGTCCTGGGAGGCCCACATCAGACACGCTGCCGCCATCATCAGGAATGTGCCAAGGGTCATGTACGGAACGAAGTGAACCGGTTGGGGGTCGGCCAACGCGCCGGCCCAGGTGCCCAGCCCGAGCAGGAAATCCAACGCTCCGGTGATGTAGACGAACCTCTGAAGCATTTTTCCTCCCTACTCGCGCCACGGACGATACGCGAGGGCATCTCCCGAGTCAGAGAGTGCAGCGACCACGCGGTTCGGCCACACTCCGGGCCGATGAAGCCGCTCCCTCGACTTCCCTTCTCCGGCGCCGTGGACGGCGACGGCCACGTGCTCGAACCGCCCGACCTCTGGGATCGCTACCTCGAGCCCGGCTTTCGGAGCCGCGCGCCGGGCATCCGCACCGATCACAATGGGCTCGAGTATCTCGAAATCGATGGGCGCTCCTCGAAGATCGTGCGCGGCGGTGTCCCGGTGGGCCTGGGCGCGATGGATCGCGTCGCCGGCTACATCTACGAACGCGAGCCGAAGACGGGGCTGCGCTACGTCGACGAGGCTCCGCTCGGCGCAATGGACGCGAGCGAGCGACTCGAGCGACTCGATCTGGAGAACCTCGCGCGGGTGTTTCTGTATCCGACCCTCAGTCTCTTCTGGATCGCCGAGTCCGAGGACGAGGATCTGACGCAGGCGGGACTGCGCGCGTACAACCGCTGGATCGTGGATTTCTGCTCGGACTCGGGCGGGCGCCTGATCCCGATCGCGCAGCTGTCACTCGGCGACCCAGAGGCAGCCGAGCGAGAGCTCCGGCGCGCAGCCCGCGACGGCGTCGCCGGGGTGTTCGTGCCGCCGTTCCAGTGGAGTCGCAAGCCGCTCGGCGATCCGGCCCACGACCGTGTGTTCGCAGCGGCCGAAGAGTGCGGGCTTGCGCTCGGCATCCACCCGTCCCTCGAGCCGAAGTGGACGGCGCCGGGTCGCTACGGCGACTACACGAGCGGCAAATACTCGTTCTTCCTCAACGTCACTTCCGCCGATGCCGTGCGGCACGCCTTCACCTCGCTGTTCCAGTACGGCGTCTTCGAGAAGTTTCCGAAGCTGCGAGTGGTGGTGCTCGAGTCGGGCGCAGGCTGGGTGGGCTACTGGCTCGATCGCATGGACGCGGTCTACGCCTCGCCGCAGGGCATCCCGGCACGCCAGGTGCTCTCCGAGAAACCGAGCTTCTACTTCCGGCGCCAGTGCTGGATCTCCGGCGACCCGGACGAAACAGCGCTCGCCGCCATCATCCCCGTCGTCGGGCCCGACCGCTTCTTCTGGGCGTCGGACTTCCCCCACCCCGACCACCCCCCGGAATACATCCCGGAGCTGGCCCGGCTGACGGGGCAGCTGCCCGAGTCGGCCCGCGCGGGCTTCCTCGGTGCGAACGTACTTGGGGCATTCGGGATCGGCGACTGACGCCGCGCAGTATCGAGAGGGAGCACAGTACCCCGACCCACTTCCGTGATTGTAGACGCGGCGAATGGCGAGCGACCCTGGAGTGCTCCGCCGACCCTGCGATGCTACCCGTAGGCCCTCTGCGTACAGGAGGAGTTTCGTTGTGATCCCCACCGAGTGCGCCCACAGTTCGAGCCGCTACAGCTCGCAAGCGACAGTGATGACGGAGATCCGCTCATGAAGCTGCGACCCTCCAGAACCAGCCCTCGTCGCAGACCTGATACACGACCTCGGCGGATCGGTTCCGCTGGCGGGCTGAATTTTCTTACGGAGTTCTTCGCGCTTTCTGCCACTTTCAAGGTGACTCTTGACCCAGCCAGGCTGGCGTCCACGTCCCGACGGCCATCGGCCGTAGCGCGGTTCATCAGGGGCGCGTAAAACACTCCTAATTCACCCGGATGGTTATGTCTTAGAAGATCCCACGAGCCCGGCATTGAAGCGGCAGTCGACCTCGCCGATTCCGACAGGCCTCCCGTTCGGCGGTCCGTGTACAGACAGCGTGGTCACGTGCGCGAACGAGTCGAGGAAGGGCGAGCTCTGCGGCGGGCAGCCCGACCCAGACGCGTTCTGCGACACCGAGCCCGGAGCCGGCGATGGCGACTGTGACGCCTGCCCCGTGCGCGGCGGCACCACCACCGAGGACGAGATGTTCATCCTGCTGGGGGATTACTATCTGATCGAGCCGTGAGCCCTGGACCGGTGGGCTGTTCGCCTCCCGGTGAAGCAGACTAGGTTCGACGTCGAGCGCACCCAGGCTTTGTTCGCCGCCCGTCGCGCTGCCTAGGGCGCGGGAGCTGGCGGGCAGGCGGTCGGCGGTGCGGGCGCAGAGCCGGCTGCCATCTGGCCCAGGACATCGGCGATCGTCGCGCCGATCGCGGCGTGCCCGGCGGGCTTCGGATGCATCGCGCCGCGGTGGCTTCCTTGGATCGCGATCGAGTCGATCGTGGTGTTGATCCAGCGCGGGTCCCCGGCGCACCAGCCGTGGCCCTCGAACGCGGACACGGCGCCGTCGACCCACAGCCAACCGTGTCGCTTCGCCGCCTCGCACAGATGGTGGTTCAGCGCGGGCACGACGAAGCTCGAGGCGTAGTGCGAATCCGAGGCGCTGATGCGCCCGAACAACTCGGGCGGGAACGGCGGCTCTCCATCACACAGCGTTCCGCTGGTATCCCGACGTGTGGGGTCCGGATACCCGACGAGCAGGACTTCGGAGGGGCTCAGGCCCGGAACCGCCGCGAGCTTCGGGGCCAGGAGGTCGAGCTTCGCCGGGAGCGCGGCCAGCTTCTGCTCGACGATCGGGTGGGAGAACTGGCACTCGCTCGCGATGCACGCGAGCACGATGTTCTGGAACCACACGTCGTTGCCTCCGATCGAGATCGAGACGGCATCGAGTTCCTGGCCCGCGGGCAACGCCTGCGCGAGCGCCTTCAGCGCATCCACCTGCGCCGGAAGTTTCGGATCGCCGGGGTCGGGCTCGGGCCCGTTCTGTTCCCCGATCAAGCCGGCCTCGATCGTCGCGCCCGAGCAAGCGAAGGTCTCGAAGCCCATCGAGTCGCCCGCCGCGACGCGCATCTCGACCGCCCGCCGGGTCGCGGCGTGCGAGGAGCGGTTGCAGCGCTTGTCGTCCCATTCCGGTCCGCAGAAGTTGCCGGACGGTTCGTTTGGCGCGCCCTGGCCGGAGGCGTACGAATCGCCGAGCGCGGCGACGAGGAAGTCTCCTCGAATCGGCATGGTGCCGGTTCCGAGACCGGCGCAGCCCAGCAGGAGCGTGGCAGCGAGGCCCGCGAGAGCGACCGCGCGCGACGAGGCGCGGGCTTGCCGGGAGGCACGTTCGTTCGGTCGCATGGCGCTCCTCCTGGCGGACATCGGTCTACATCTCAGTGAGGGCGCGAGCGATCTCCCGCTCGATGCCGGCATGCCCGGTCTGCCCCTGCGCGGCACGCAGCGCGTCGCGAGCCGCGCGTGTCGCGATCCTCTGGAGTGCGAGCACCGCGCGCTCGCGGTACTGGCTGTCGCGGCTGCCGAGATGGTGGGCGACGAACGTCTCTCGATCCATGCGTGGTGCGAGCGCGGGATATTGCTCGCCGTACGCCTCCCGCGCGCGGTAGCGCTCGAGGAGCTGATCTTCGAGGCGTGCGCGCGCGGCCGGCGCCAGGCCTCGCACTACCACCGCACCGAGCAGGTCGACGGTCGCATCGCCCAACTCGGCGACCGCCTCGAGTTCGCCGGCGTCGCACTCCTCGCACTCAAACCAGTCCAGCAGCACGGCCTGGCTGCGCGCGGCCTCCTTGGGCGTCGGAGGCTCGGCCTCCGGGCATCCGAGGGTCACGACGAGAAGCGACAGCGCCCCCGCGCTGACGAGCCTCCGCAACGCCGCGCTCACGGCCGCGTCCAATCGAGGCCGAGTCCAGGACAGGTCGCGTCGTTGCCGTTGGTGGGACACGAGCGGGTGTCGCCGCTGCGCACACCGTTCAGATTGAGGACTGAGAGCTTCCCGAGGCTCATCCGAAAGGCCTGGCCCAGTGAGAAGTGGGTGCGGGGAGCACTGTGCTTCACCCACATCACGTTCGTCAGGTCGATGCCGGGGACGCCGTTGCTGTGCCCGAGCGGCGGCGTGAGCGAGAACGCATGGCCGAACTCGTGTGCGAGGGTCGTCGGCTTCTTGATCAGCCCGACGAAGATCGCGTTCGGATCGTCGGAGCAGTTCATGCCGGTGAAGGGGAGCGGGAGGTAGTACACGTTCAGCACGCCCTTCTTGTAGAAGCCCAGCGTCTCGAGGTCTTCGGGGATCGCGCAAACCATCGACGAGAGCCCGCCGCTGAAAATCAGCTTCAGCAGGAAGGGCAGCGTGAAGACTTCGTTGGCAACAGTCTTCCATTCCTCGTCGGTGAGCTGTTTGTAGACGGGGTCGAACGCGATTCCCGCCTTATTCACGTCGTAGAGCTGGGCGGCATGCAGCAGGTCTTCCTGCGCCACGTCGAGCGGCGCAGCGCTGCCCCACCACTCGCTGGCCAGCTGGTCCCACCACGCGCCATTCCCGCCACTCCGGATGGCGATCCAGAAGTGGGTCGGCGCCTCGAGGAGCGGGTCGAGCGGAACGGTGGCCGTGTCGCCGCAGCTGTCCGTCCAGGGGCTCGCATCCTTCTGGAACGTGACGGCGTTCTGGCTGGAGTAGATCGCGAGGTCCGACGCGCAGCCGTCGTTCGCGAGAAGATTGCCGTAGGCTTCGGTACCCGAGGCGCGCGCGATGTGATCGTCGTAGCAGCCTCCGGCACCCGCAGTGCGCCGGCCATCGAGCTGGATCACCGACTCATCGCCGTCGGTGTTGCCCGTCTGCACGATGCGGTCACAGGGCTCGGGTTGCCCGCAGTGGATGATGCTCCAGGCGTAGCGATAGTCGGCCACCACGTAGTCGCCGATGAGTTGCTCGACGCGAAGCTCGATCGGCTCTCGCGTGCCGGCCCCACTCCCCGCCTTCGCTTCCCGCGTCCATCGCTCGACGACCGGCTCGTCGATGTCGAGGGTGAGCGTGGCGATGGGCGCCTGATCTCCCGCCTCGCCTTCGGCCTCGCTGCGCGGTTGGCCGCTCTCGGCGAGCGCAGCGAGCCGCGTTCGCCCGGGCCGCAGGTGTCTCGGTTGCCCCGACTCGAGCGTCACGGTCGCGCCGGCGACGGCCGCCCCGCCCAGGGTGACGCGCCAGTCGAGGGGCCCCTCGGCCGGGCAACCCGGGCAGCAATCGACGAGTTCGCAGCCGAGGGGGATCTTGATCTTCTGGGCAGACAGCTCGGGGAGGTCGATCAAGCAGATCGACCTCTTCGCGTGGACAGGTAGCGAGAGCCCCACGAACAAGAGGGTGCTCACCAGCACGAAGTGGGTTCGCCGGATCTTCATCGTCCCTCCACCTGCTCAGGCCGCAACGACCGGTCGCGGCAGAACGTACACGTCGCGGGGAGTCTGCAGCCCGCGAATCGGCGTCTCGAAGCGCGGCTCGAAGTCGCCCGCCTGCCCGCCCGCGGCATGGTGCGTCTCGTGGTCGATGATGATCGGAGCGCCCATCTCGCTGGTGAGCGATTGCAGCCGCGAGGCCAGATTCGTGGTGTTGCCGATCGCGGACCAGATGTAGCGATCGACCGAACGGATCGCGCCGACGTACGCCGTGCCAGTGGCCACGCCGACACCGACGTCGAGTTCCGGGTTCGCGGGCCCCCGGCCCAAGGCGCTGACCTCGCTGACGATCCGACGTGCGGCCGCGAGGGCGCGCCGTTCCTTGTCCGGCAGCGTCTTCGGAGCACCGAACACCGCCATCATCCCGTCGCCGTTGAACTCGACCACCGTTCCGCCGTGCTCCTTGACCGCACGGGTCACTGTCTCGGTGTAGTGGTTCACGATGCCGAAGATCTCCTCCGCCTGGCGCCCCTCGGAGAGGCTCGTGTAGCCGCGCAGGTCCGCAAAGAGGATTGTGACCGAACGCTCCCCGGCCTCGACCTCGCCGCCTTCGGCGAGCTGTTCAGCAATTGACGCGGGCACGTACTGGCGGAGCTTGTCCTGCAGTACATGGGCCTCACTCAGCATCTGCTCGTCGTCGAAACGGCGAATCGAAGAGGCCACACTCGTGCCGAGCATCCCAAGCAGGGCGAGATCCGTCGGGGTGTAGACGTCACCCGAGCTCTTGCGACCGAGTGCGAGGAACGCGGCCAGCTCGCCGTCGTGCACCACCGGAACGAGCACCGAAGCCCCTAGCCCCTCCAGCGCAGCACGGTCGCGCGCATCTCCGCGCGCGGTCAGAGCACGGTCGCGCTCGAGGTCCGACGCTGCAGCGCGTTCCGAGAGCGCACGAAGCAGTTCGCTGTCCTCGTCGAAGTGCGGAGTGATCGGGCAGCGGCGCACGACGATCGGCGCGAAGGCGGTGCCCAGTGCGTAGATCACGCAGAACTCGGGGCGCAGGAGCACGTCGAGCCGATCAGCAACGAGTTCGGCCGTGGACGTCGCGTCCGGGGCTCGCTGGACCTCGGCGACGAGAGCGTCGATCCCTGCCTGGAGGGCCTGTCGTTCCGCGAAGAAGAGCTGTTCCAGATGCGGCCGCAAGCGCGGCTCGAGGCGCACGATCACCAGCGCCAGGACGACGGCGAAGGCCACCTGCACCACGGTCTCGTCGATGCCGGCCCGTTGCGAGGCCTGCTCGGCGACCCACGGCACCGCCGTGAGCGCCGCCACGCCGAAGCCGACGAGCAGCAGCGTGTAGGAGGCCGTTCCGCTGATCAAGCGATCGATGTCGAGAAGGTTCGAGCGCGTCGCCGCGATGAAGATGGAGAGCGGAATCGCGATGAGCGCCGCCTGGCTCGCGAACCAGACGCTCGCGAGGTCTGGCCGGAAGGCACCGATCACTGTGCCGGCAAGGCTCGGGGCGAGGCCGACATAACAACCCAGCAGTAGCCACCGAACCTGTCGCCGCCCCGCCGGCCCCGCCAACGCGTAGTTTCGTGTAATCACGACCAACACGCTCACGATCACCGCGCTGCCGACGATCGGATTCGCGAAGAGGCCGAGCTCGGAGGAGAAGGGCCACGCGAACCAGCAGCTTGTCCAGGTGAGCCCCAGCACCGCAAAGGCCCAGGGCCAACGCGGAAGGGCGCGGTCGCGCGGCCACGCACCGACCGGAAACTGCACCGCGGCCAGCAACATGAGAGGCGCCCACAGGAAGCCGGTGACCGCGCGAAGCCCAAGCGAGGCATAGGTCTGCCAGGGGAGCGGGCCGTAGAATTGTAGTTGCGCGAGCCCCCAGACGAGCGCGGCAAACGCAAAGCTCCAGCTGAGACGAGCCTCCGGCGCCCGCCGCAACACCAACAACGCGGTCGCCGCGAATGCGATCGCGAGGACGATATCGCGCCACAGGTGTGACAGGGGGACGAGGGACTCCGTCGAGAGAATGCGCTCGTCCCCGCGGAGCGCCTCCAGATCCACGCGCCCCTGGGTGTCGGCCGTCGCATAGAACGCGGCGTAGACCTTCCACGGCCCGGCGCCCTCGAGCCGCTGTTCGCCCGCCCGAACGAGCCGATCGCCCGGCTCGAGCGCACTCGCACCGGACTCCGCGCCCGGCGCCAGATGGGCCACGCGCGGCAAGCCTTCCGCACCGAGGCCCGGGCTGAGGAGCCAGTGAGAGCGCCACTGTCCCGGCTGTAGCTGCTGCTGCACGGTCAACGCCAGAGCGACGACGAAGGCTGCCGTCAGCAAGCCGATCAGGGCCCCTTGGCGTCGTCTCTGCACTTGTATCTCGTCGCCTCTGGCACGGCCCCGGAACTGTGGCCTGCGCCTACGACTGCGGCGGCGCCTCTGCCGCAGCAAGCGTCCCGACCTGGACTACGGCCGTCCCCATCCGGGTCTCATCACACTGGTCACACATATCCAGTTGCCCGATCCCGAGCAACAGGACGGCGGCGACGACGTTCGTGAGTGTGAGGTTCAACATGGTTGTCTCCCTGGACGTTCGCGAGCTATCTTAACATGGAAGGCTTCGGCCGGCGGAGGGGCAACAGCCCCCGAATCTGGAAAACGCACAGTGAGGCGGCTGAATGTCCACCGAGCGGGGGGCGCCGACCCCAGGGTGTTACCAATCCGCTGCGAGCTGCTTCTGTTTCGAAGAGTGGCCTCGAGCTGGCACTCGAGTTCACGCGCTCGACCGTCGATTCCAGCACGAGCGTGTCCGTCTCGGCCTTGCCCTCAACGCGGCCTGACCTGACAGCAACGCTGACAGCAGCGGGCGCAGTCATCGGCGGACGAGGGCGTACGTCCCCGGAATCCGAGATCGATCCTGGAGACGTATGGCTGCGCGACTGCGCACAGCGGGAAATCCGGCGAGTCCTAGCAGCAGCAGAGATCGCGAATCGGTGCGAGAACGAGCCGTGTCCTGACGCGGCGGGCGATGCCTGCAAGGGGCTAGTTGTAGAGAAGTGGGACATTATGTGACTCGGCGCCCCGCCTGGGTAGACGGCACCATGAAGTGCGGTCCGATCGTTCGAAGGGCCCAGGCAGCTCCCGGCCTAACAATGGCCCGGGTTGCCAGAATCCCATGCTGGAGTCCGCGCTCGGTGAACTCCGCTGCGCGCCTAGCTCCCAAAACCAGCGACGACGACGGGACCCGCGCACTCCCTGCTTGTCGCTAGGCCCAGACCCGTAGCCCCCGCCCTCACGCGCACTGAACACTGTTCAAGGTCACATAGAGGCTTTCACCGGTTGACCGCGGCGATCCCGCGCGCGTAGGGTGATCAAATCATGGAGGGTCACCCGCCGCCGTTTCGTCGGATCTTGCCCTGTGAGTCTGGAGCTGTCTGGAACTGCTGAACCGGGGAAGGCTGGGACACGCCCTGCGCTGTTCCCGTTCTCCCGTCTGGAGGATCAACCATTGCGCGCACCCTCGCTGACTGCCCCGCTCAACCTCGCCATGCTCCTGCTAGGCCTTGCCTGGCTCGCGAGCCCCGCGCAAGCCGCGGGCGACAAGGTCACGATCTGCCACATCCCGCCGGGAAACCCCGAGAACGTGCAGATCATCGACGTCTCCGCATCAGCAGCCCAGAAGCACATCGACCGCCATGGTGATTCGATCTTCGGGGGCGAGGAAGTATGCGACGGTGTCGACAACGACTGCAACGGCTTCGTAGACGAAGGGTTCCCCCTCGGTCAGTTCTGCGAGGATGGCATCAGCGACTGCCGCCAGACGGGCGTGCTGATCTGCGATCCCGACGACGCAGCCCAGACGACGTGCAGCGCGGTGGCACTCGACCCGACCGAGCCTGATGGCGAGGTGACCTGTGCGGGCGGTGCCGACGAGGACTGTGACGGCCAGATTGGCTGTGCGGACTCGGATTGCGCCTGGGACGGCAGCCCCTCCGATCTCACCTGCAAGAATCCGGTGTGCCCCGACGGCATCGTGGACGCGGGTGAGGAGTGCGACGGGGGCGCTTGCTGCACGGCTAGTTGCACCTTCGCGAGCGCAGGAACGGTGTGCGGCATTGACGAGGTCTGCCGGCAGGAACTCTGCGACGCCGCACATGAGTGCGTGCTGGAGAACCTCGACACCACGTGCGACACCGATCCCAACGGCCCGAACAATACCTGCGACGTGAGCAACGACGTATGCGAGGCCGGCGTCTGCGTGAACACGGACCCGAACCCGCTCGACGAGGTGCTGTGCGACGGCCTCGACAACGACTGTGATGCTTCAACACCTGACAGCAGTGCCGAAATCTGTGACGACGGGATCGACAACAACTGCGACGGGGAAGTGGACGAGGGCTGCAGTGGGCCGAGCTGCGATGTGTGCGCGAATGAATGTGAGGAACAGGTCGCTTTGGGCTGCTTTCTGAACCCCGCCGCTTGCCCGACGCCCGAGGACGCTGCGGAACTGTTGGATACATGCCTGCAGGGTGCCTGTCCCGACTGCGTGCCCCCGCCCCCCACTGCATGCGAAACGTGCGCAGCCGACTGTGAGGCATACGCCTTGGCGGTCTGTGCCGGGGCGGGTGTCTGCACCGTCGAACAGTTCGACGAACTCGTCGGCCAATGCATCGGCAGCTCTTGTGAGGTCTGCAGCCCGTGCGATGCCTGTACTCAGCAGTGCATTGCGGCAGGGGTGTGGGCCTGTGTTCCGGCTGGCTGCACAGATGAGGAGGCCGCCCAGTTCTTCGAAATCTGCCTCGCCGATGGCTGTGGAGGCGTTTGCTCCTGACGGGATCGGCATTGGCCGGGACGAGAGCCGATTCACGGGAGTGATCGACTCGCTCCCGGTCGAGGAAAAGGACTGAAAGGAGCTGCGTCCGGCGGGACCGCCACGCAGTGGCTCGGCGGCCTTAGAGATCCAGGGCAACCTCGGAGCCAGGTCTCGACCACACACCGGTCCTCGGCCCAGCCAAGTAGGCCACGCAACTGAGTGCCCCAACCGTTTGGTGGCGTGATCGCGATGACTCGAAACTGCAGGAGGAACACACAATGCAGAAAGCGCGAGGGCTCGAGTACGAGGTGATGGGCGACGGCGATGCGGTGCTCACGATTCATGGAGCGCTGATCGCTGATACCTTCGTTCAGGTTTGCCAGGAAGGTTCGCTGGCCGACGGGTATCGGCTGATCCGCTATCGGCGGCGTGGGCACGGTGGAAGCGACCCGTACTCAGGGGAGATCAGCCTCGAGCTGCCGGCAGAGGATTCGGTGGCGCTCCTCGATCATCTGGGCGTCGAGCGTGCCCACGTCATCGGGCATTCGGGCGGTGGGCTGATGGCCGTGGCGCTTGCGGTGGCGGCGCCGGAGCGGGTTCATTCGCTCGTGCTGTTCGAGCCCGCGATCTTTCCTCCCGACGCGACCGCCGGTTTTCTCGCGGGCGCGGCTCCGGTGATCGAGGCCTATCAGGCGGGCGACGTCGCCCGTGCCCTCGATCTGTGGATGGAGCTGGTGTCGGTCGATGCGGGCTGGCGCGAGGATCTCGAGCGCGAGCAGCCTGGGGCGGTGGAGCAGACCGAGAAGGATGCCGCCGCCTTCTTCGAGTTCGAGATCCCTGCGATCCCGTCCTGGGTCTTCGATGCAGAGAAGGCGAAGCAAATCACGCAGCCCGTGCTCTACGCCGTCGGTGGCGAGAGCGGACCTCTCTATCAAATGGCCGCCCAGTATTTCGGCTCGCTGCTTCCGCGGACCGAGTTCGTCGAGCTTCCCGGAGTCGATCACTCGATGCTGACGAGCGACCCGAAACTCGTCGCGGACACCGCCGCGGCGTTCCTCGCGCGCCACCCACTCTGAGCTGCACGCCGATCCCAGACGTCCGCGAGTGTGCCGGGCAAGGTGGCGTTCAGGATGACGAAGCCCCGGCTTCCCGAAGCGCTTGGAATCAGGGCGAGACAGCGAGAGAAAGTGGCATCCCCGACCCCTTCGAGTTGGAACCAACCTCTGGAGTGGCTGCTGGAGGTCGAGCGCCTCCGCCAGAGTCTCGCATGCGGCGGCGCGGTGCCCGGAGCCCCGTGAGGGCTCGCCAGCAGTGGAAGCCGCCACTCCCCAGCCTGCTTCGAACCCGCCGCACGCCGCCATCGCGCTGGGCTCACGATGGAAGACTCCTTCCGCGATGAACCCGAGAAGTTTCCACTTCGGAGCTTCGATTCCGCTGCGGCCGGAGGCTCAACCTGCGAACGACTCCGGCCAAGCTCCCGGTTCCAAACGGCTCTCCGCTGTGAACGCCGTTCGGTGAGTGCAGGGAGCCATTCTTGCAGGAAACCTCGTGGGCTCTGGGAAGGGCCATTGGCGGGGAGTCCCTCGCTTTCGAGGTGATCCCCATGGTTCTCCGGTCGCGTCCCTGTCTCTCCACCCGGCGACCGTCCGCCCGCGTGCGAGCCGCGCTGCTCGGCAGCCTCGGCCTGCTGCTCCTGCCCGTGCCCGGCGGCGCGGTGCCGGTGGCCTACGACCCCGGGCTCGCCGGCTGCGCGGGCGAGTTCTCGGACACCGACTGCTGGGTCGGGGGTGCGGTCCCCGGTGCGGGCGATGACGCGGTCTTCGATACGGGCGCGGCGCCCGGGTCGCCCTACACCGTCGACTTCACGGCCAACGCCGCCAGCGACAACGCCCAGGTCGACAACGACTCGCTCCAGTGGGACCTCGGCGGCAACGCCTACACCCTCACCACGAATCTCGAGATCGGCTTGGCGGGCGGCGACGTCGGTGCCCTTCAGGTCAGCAGCGGGCAGCTCTCGGGCTTTATCGGCCGCGTGGGTCAGGCGGGCATCGGTGAGCTCACGGTGGGAGCCGGGGGGGCTCTCGACTTCGAAACCATCCAGGTGTGGTCCGGCTCGACCCTGGCCGTCGATGGTGGCACGGTCGACCTGAGCAGCGTTCTCAATCTCTATGATGGCTCGACGTACACACAGACCGCGGGTCTGGTCTCGACCACCGCTCTTGGCTCGAATTTCAACCTCATTCTCGATTCCTTCGAGTTGGGCGGAGGCACACTCGATATCAGCGGCTCGCAGGCGCGATTCTGGTTCGGTTCAGACAACAACCAGACGGGCGGCACGTTCAGCAACACGGCTGGCGATTGGTCTGTCGGGACTTTCTTGGGGGGCGACAGCTTCAACCTCTCGGGCGGCCTCATGGAGATCAATTCTCTCACGGTCGGCTCCGGGGCCAGCGACAACATCTTCAATCTCTCGGGCGGAACCCTCGACGTCAATGCGTTGAACGTCTCTGGCGCCTTCAATCTCTCGGGCGGAACCCTCGACGTCAATGCGTTGAACCTCTCTGGTGCCTTCAACTGGACCGGGGGCACGCTCGATATCGGGGAAGATGTCCTGACGGTAGACGCGTCCAGCTTCGTCGGGTCGACGCTCACGATGGGCGCCTCCAAGGGCCTGATCGCCGGAGCCCTGCAAGTCACTTCCGGCTCGACGCTCGAAGTCACCGGTGGCACGGTCGACCTGAGCAGCTTTCTCAACGTCAATGACGGCTCGACGTACACACAGACCGCCGGTCTGGTCTCGACCCCCAGTTTTGGCTCGGGCTCGCTCAACCTCAATCTCGATTCCTTCGAGTTGGGCGGAGGCACACTCGATATCAGCGGCTCGCAGGCGCGATTCTGGTTCGGTTCAGACAACAACCAGACGGGCGGCACGTTCAGCAACACGGCTGGCGATTGGTATGTCGGGACTTTCTTGGGGGGCAACAGCTTCAACCTCTCGGGCGGCCTCATGGAGGTCAATTCTCTCACGGTCGGCTCCGGCGCCACCGACAACATCTTCAATCTCTCGGGCGGAACCCTCGACGTCAATGCGTTGAGCGTCTCTGGCGCCTTCAACTGGACCGACGGCACCCTGGCTCCCGGCGTCGGCACGTTCTCGGGCAACCTCACGCAGCCCGCCGCCGGAACACTCTCTCTCGAACTCGGCGGCACCACCGAGGGCAGCGGGTACGACTTCATCGGCGTGACGGGCGTCTCTTTCCTATCGGGCACCCTCGACGTGGACGTCACCGATCTCGGCGGCGGCCTCTTCGCGCCGCAGGCGGGCGACTTCTTCGACCTCGTCCGCGCAGAGACGATCTCGGGCGCGTTCGACACCCTGCTCCTTCCGGCGCTCGCGGGCGGCCTCACCTGGGAGTACGCCACCCTGATCGACGCCGTCGGAAGCACGGACCTCTTCCGCTTGCAGGTCGTTCCCGAGCCCTCGACCGTCACCCTCCTCGCGCTCGGTCTGGTCGCGCTCGCACGCTGCCGCCGAAGCTGAACCCAGGTGCCCGCCCGGCGTTCGGGTGCCATGCACTCCGAGTGGCTGAAGGCGATGGCCCGGCCCGCCAGTACCCGGCGACGGACGCGAGCCCGCCGCTACCAGCCGTGTAGTGCGGGCGGGAGGGTCGCGCGACTACCATCCTTGCTTGGAGCCGGGTTCCGATGGGGGTCACCACACAATGCAACGGCATGCAACGGAGAGCGGGGCGGGCGACGGCGAACTCACGCCGGAGCAGGCACGTGCGCTCGCCGCTCTCGTCGGGGGCGCCACGATCACTGCCGCCGGAGAAGCCGCCGGGCGCGACCGTACGACCGTTCATCGCTGGCTGCGCGAGGACCACGGCTTCCAGGCCGTCTACAACACCGCACGCGCCGACCTCCGGCGAGAAGTCGAGGCCCAGCTCGACCACATCGTTCAGGACGCCGTAGAGGCCGTTCGCGGGGCCGTGCGCTCGGGTGACGTGCGCGCCGCCCTGGCGGTTTTGAAGGGCACCGGCGTCCTCTCCGGCGCCGCGCCGACCATCGGTGCCGAGGACCCGGCAGAGCTGGCCGAGGAGATCGAGGCCGACGAGCAGGAGCGCGCCGCCGCCCGGATGTGGCGACGGATGGGAACGGTGTGAGCAGCCTCGTCAGGTGGCGGCCGACGCCTCCAGGGCCGCTGCCCGCCGCGCGCGCCGTCGTCGCCGCGCCGCGAGCGGCGCCATCGCGAGCAGCGCCTCGATGCCGAGGAGACCGCAGCCGGCGGGCGGTGACTTGGCGCAGTTCTCGTAGCGGCAGCGGTCCGCGCACACCGCTGAGTCGAGCACCGTGATGGTGCCGTCGCCGTCGGCGTCGGCGGGGTCGTCGGGGCCAGCGGCCGGCGTGCCCCGTGCCGCGAAGATCAGCGCCACGTCGTCCTCGTCCACCCGGGCGTTGCCGTCGGGGTCGCAGTAGGGGCTGTCCACGGTGGCTACGGCGTAGGTCGAGAAATGCGGCACCGCCACGGTCACTCTCAGGGACACGGCCAAGGGGTCATTCGGGGGAACTGGCAGTCCACTCGCGGTAACGCCTTCGACAACCGCACCGGAGACCACCGTCCAGACGCCACCGTCTTCCAGTACCGCCATCGTCACTGGGGCACCCGCTTCGAGTGCGAATGACAACTCGGGTGTGAGGGGGACCTCCCACGCCACATTCGCAGGAACAATCAAGTGAACGGTGCCCGTGCCGATGGTGACCGCGACGGCCACCACGGGATCGATCTGGACGGGGTCCCCCATCGCGTCGAGGCCATCCTGGGGCGGGAGCGTCGCCGGGTCCAGGCGAGTGACGACGAAGTCCGTTCCGCTGGGGAGCGCGCCCGGCGGGAGCTCCACCGTCGTCGAAGCCTCGTCGTACACGATCTCGATCTGGGTTGTGCCTCCCGAGGTTAGGCCCGACACCACGGGCTCCTGAACGGACGCATCTCCGTACTCGGCGGTGACGACGAGGTCGCCCCCGACGGAGGTGAGCGAGGTGTCCACGGTCGGAGCGCCGGTCGTCTCCACGATGAGGTCGCCGCCCACCGTGGACAGCAGCGGGGCGCCGATGCCCCCGACGTCGTTGCCCGTCATCGTCACGCTGCCGGCCACGCTGGTCAGGCTGGGAAACAGCGGGTCCGCCAACGTGGGGTTGTCCACGATGGTGAGGTCGCCGCCTACGGTCGAGAGCAGCGGGGCGTCGACGCCGGGGAGCTGGTCGTTGCCGGTGACGATCACGTCGCCGCTCACGGAGGTGAGGCTGTCGATGGAGAGGGCCGTCATCACGGGGTTGTCCAGGACGGTGACGCTCGTCGCCGTCTCTAGAGACGGAAGCGCCACGCCGGGCAGCGAGGCGTTCCCTGCGATATTCAGATCCCCCGTCGTCCCGAGCGATGGGAAGTCTATGGCCGTCGCGGAGTCGTTCTCTGCGATATTCAGATCCCCCGTCGTCCCGAGCGATGGGAAGTCTATGGCCGTCGCGGAGTCGTTCTCTGCGATATTCAGATCCCCCGTCGTCCCGAGCGACGGGAAGAGGATGTCGTCCAGCAGGAGGTTGTTCTGTACAACCATGTCGCCGCTCACAGAAGCGAGGCTGTCGAGGGAGAGAGCCGTCATCAACGGGTTGCTCTCGACGGTGATGCTGCCGCCCACCGAGGTGAGGCTGGGAAGCGGCACGCCGATCAGCGAGGGGTTGTCCGTCACCACCAACGTGCCGTCCACCGTGGTGAGCTGCGTCGCGTCGATCGTCGACAGCTGGTCGTTGTTCTGGACGGTGAGGTCACCCCCGACCGTCGCGAGGCTCCCCGTATCCACGG